>OLNM01001724.1_pt1 | contig 15420 bp, 12 predicted proteins | sample 1672391 | NCBI WGS metagenome assembly OLNM01 (sample SAMEA3136680, study PRJEB25190) | human gut metagenome | reverse complement strand
CAGGCGCGTGTCGGAGCGCAACCGCCGAAGGCGGCTCTTAGCGCGTAGACTGAAGGTGGCCCCGCATGGCCGGATGAGGGGCGCGTGTGCCGCCGCTGCCCGTTTATAGGCTGCCGCGGGAAAGTCTGCCCTCATCAGTCAGCGGTCGGGGCCGCTGACAGCTTCCCCCGAGGGGGAAGCCATTCCGCATTTTTACTGCTCGTCCTCGGGCTGCTCCGGCATCCACTCGCTGGCGGGCACAACCGTGGCGTCGGCCCAGAGGTGCTCGAGGTCGTAGTAGTCGTGAGCCTCCTGGGTAAAGACATGGACGATGACGCTGCCGTAGTCCAGCAGCACCCAGCGCTTGCCGTCGTGGCCCTCGGTGCGCAGCACCTTGACGCCCTCGCGGTCCAGCTGGAACTCAGCCTCATCGGCCAGTGCGCCGACATGGGTGGTGGACATACCCGTGGCAATGACGAAATATTCGGTGACGGTGGTCAGGTCCTCCACGGCCAGAATGTGGACGTTGACGGCCTTCTTTGCGTCCAGCGCACGCGCCAGACGAATGGCAAGTTCTTTGCTTTCCATAGATGTTCTCCTTAAAGGGGTAGGTTTCGGGCTGCGGGAGGTTCTCTCCCCCACCCGCTGCGGCGGGAGCCCCCTCGCAGAGGGGGCCAAGGGGCTCTCGGCTCCCTCTGCGAGGGAGCTGCCGCCCGCAGGCGGCTGAGGGAGAGAGCTTCGCCTTTACCCGAAGTTTTTCTGTATTACGCTGCCGGCTGGCTCTCGGTATCGGTGGAATCCGTGTCGGTGCTCTCGCTCTCCGCCGTGGACTCGGACGCCATGATGTCGGTGACCTGGTTGGAGCCGTCGAGGTTATCGTTCTTCTGCGCGTCGTCCGCCTCGGCCATCAGGCCGCCCATCTGCTGGATCTTCGGGTCGGTGGCCGTGTAGCCGGACAGGTCAATGACATTGTCGCACAGGTTCAGCTGGCTGGCATCGACGGGACCGGTGTTCTCGCGGAAGTACTGGTTCAGCAGGTCCGCATCCGCCTGCCGCGCGGGGTACAAAAGCGACTGGCCGTTGTACTGCGGGCCGCTGATGACCGGCATCTGGCAGATCATGATCTTGCTGGAATCAATTTTCAGCATACTGATGGCAAAGCTGATGAGGTCGGACGCGCTGAGGTTCGTCTCCATATAGTTCAGCACGGCGGGGGTCAGCTTGGCGACGTCCCAGATGTTGCCGATGCTCTTGAGCTTGCGGAACAGCGCCGCGTAGAACTGGCGCTGCATGTTCAGGCGGCCAATGTCGCCGTCGGGGTAAATTTTACGCGCACGCAGCAGGAACTCCATCGACGCACCGTTCAACGTCTGGTAGCCGGCGTGAATGACGCTGTCTCCCAGCCCCAGCGCGGCGTAGTCTACATCCACGGGGACGTTGATCTCCACGCCGCCGAACAGGTCTACCAGCTCGGTCAGCATTTCCAGGCGGATCGTCATAAATCCGTCGATGGGCAGCTTGTACTGGTCTGCGACCAGCTCACACAGGGCGGCCATGTTGTTGTTGCCGTCGCTGCCCTGGGTCTTGGCCACGCCGTTGATGCGGAAGTTTCCGGAGACGCTCGTGTCCGTCGTGACCATCGTATCACGCGGGATCTGCAGCATCTTCATCTCGCCCGTCTCATTGTTGAAATGGACGTACAAAATCATATCGGTCATGCCGTCGTTGACGTTGGAGTCATTGGCCGCGCCTGCGGACAGATCGCCGGTGGACGAACGGTCAACGCCGGTGACAAGGATGTTGAACTCCTTGCCCTGGAATTCCTTGGGCGTGTTGATGAGCTGGTTCAGCTTGATGTTGCCGCCCGCCGGGGTGATGGCCCCCATGATGAGCGCGAACGCACCGCCGAAGATCAGCGCGATGACCAGCAGCGTGATCAGCAGGATCTGCCACCAGCGGATCTTTTTCTTCTTTTTCCCGTTTCCGCCCTTGCCGCTGCCGCCCTTTTTGCCGGACTTTCCGCCCTTTGCCTTGCGCGGGGCATCGTCGTCATCGCGCGGGGGCTTGCGGCTGCCGCCATTGCCGCCTGCGGCGGTGCGGGGCTTATGGGCTGCGGGCTGCGGGGCATCCGCATGCTTTGCGCGGCGGGGCTGCGCGGCAGCCTCCTCCAGCCGGATGCCGCCGACGGGGGCCGCCTGCTGCACAGGGGCCTGCGCCTGGGGGCGCGGGGCGGGCTGCTGCACCTGCCGCGGGGCCGCGGGCTGCTCATACAGCTGGGCGGCGGCCTGCCGGGCGCGCTGCTCCGGCTCCGGCGGGCGGTTCACGGTGCGGCGGGGGCGCTGCACCTGAAACTGCAAGGTATCGCCGTATCTGCGCTCGGCAGCGGCGCGGTAGGCCATGGCCTGCCGCTGGGCGTAGGTCAGCTCACGGGGCTTTTCCGGGGCGGGCGCAGCCTGCTGGACAGGTTCCTGTACCGGCGGCTCGGGTGCGGGGGCCGGCTGCTCGGTCACAACGGGGCGCTGGCTGATATGCCGTCCCTGGGCCGTGCGCATGGGCTGCTGCACGGTGCGGCGGCGGGCATTCTGCTCGGCCAGTTGTTGGGCGCGGCGGCGGGCAGCCTCATACTGCTCCTGATCCAGCCCGCCCGATGCACTGCCGGTATACAGCTTACGCGGTTCGCTCATTACATTTCCTCCCTGCTCTGTGGAGTGTTTTTATTCAAGGTGTGCTTTTGCATACTCATAAGCGGCGACGCTTTCAGGGTCCAGCGAGCCGCCCTTTTCTTCCACAAAATCAATGCTGCGCTTGAGTGCGTCGCAAAGAGCCCGGTCCAGATCCTGCATTTCCAGCGCGCGCAGGTCGTCTACGCCGGGCCAGTCGCGCTCTGCGCTGGTCATATCGGCCAAATAGATGATCTTATCGAGCTTGGACATCCCCGGCTTGCCAGTAGTATGGCAGCGGATGGCAGACAAAATGTCCGGGTCGGTGATGCCCCATTGCGTTTCGGCCAGGATGGCGGCGGCGATGCCGTGCCAGACCGGCGACGGACGTGCGGGGGCATTTTCTGCTATTATAGCATTATCGGCAAAAATCTGCAACAACTCCTGCTTGGGCAGTTCCTTGGCGGAATCGTGCAAAATTGCCGCCATAGCGGCCTTTTCCGGGTCTGTGCCCCAGCGCCTGGCAAGTTTTACAGCCATTTTTTTTACATTTTTCGTGTGCGTCCAGCGCTTTTCGCTCAGGCGGGCCTTGACCAACTTCTTGGCTTCGGAGTACTCCATGGCGTTTTTCCTTCTCCTGACTGGCTGTAGGGGCCGGACATGTCCGGCCCTCAACTTTGCCGTGATTGCCCTTGAACGGGTGGTGTATTTTTATGCTGCGGGCCGGGCATGCCCGGCCCCTACAGAGCAGCCTTTTCGGGTCATGCGTAGGGCGGGGTTCCCTCACCCCGCCGCGGCGGCCTGGGGGCAGGCCGCCCTACAGGCTCCCGTACAGCCGATGCTCCTTTATCACTGCCAGCACCTCCGGCGGCAGCACCTCCGGCCACTGCCCCCGCGGGATCTTCCCGCTGCGGATGTCGCTCGACGCGCAGGGGTAGCTCTCGGCGCGGGCAAAAAGGACGCGGCCCCCGGCCTTTTTCAGTTCTGCGGCGGCGGCGTGCAGGGCGGCCTCATCGGTGCCGGTGCGGCTCTCGACGACGAGGGCAGCCATTTTCAGCATATCCTGCCAGCGGTACCATTCCTGAAACGTCAGCAGCATGTCGCTGCCGACGCAGAGGTACAGCGCGCCGTCCGGGTCTTGGCCGCGCAGCCATTCCAGCGTGTGCACGGTGTAGCTGCGCCCGCCCTGGCGTATCTCCCAATCGCTGACCTGCACCGCCGGGGACAGCGCTGTAAAGCAGGCACACATCTGCAGGCGCAGCTCTGCCGGGGTGGCGCTGGCGTGCTTGTGGGGCGGCGTGCCCGCGGGCATAACGAGGGCGCGGTCCGGCTGTACCAGTGCCAGCGCGGCGCGCAGGTTGTTCATGTGGCCGTTGTGGGGCGGGTCGAACGTCCCGCCGTAGAGCAGTGTTTTCATTTTGCCAGCACGGCGGTGTAGGCGCTTTCCTTTTTCTTCTGCTTGAACAGCACAAATTTGCGGCCAATGACCTGCACGCACTCGCAGTCCAGCGCCTCGCACAGGATGTCGGCGGCCTCGCGGGCGGAATATTCGCTGTTTTCCAGCACCTTTACTTTGATAAGCTCGCGTGCGGCGATGCAGTCGGCGATGCCCTGCTTGAGGGTGTCGTCGATCTCGCCCTTGCCGATCTGGTAAACAGGGTCCATCGTGTTCGCCGCGCTGCGCAGAGCCGCGCGCTGTTTGCTGGTTAAAGACATAGAGTTTCTCCTTTATAATTATAGTATGTATCGTATCGCGGCGGCCTCCCGTTCACGGGTACCCGCCGCAAGGCTGCCCCTCATCCGGCCTCGGGCGGGGCCTCGGCCACCTTCCCCCAAAGGGGAAGGCTTTTATCCAAAAAATTCGGGCAGCTTTTCTTCCAGCTTCTCCATTGCACGGCCTCTATGGCTGATGGCGTCCTTCTCGTCGGGGGTGAGCTGGGCGTAGCTGCGGCGTTCGGTGTTCGGGCGCTTGCCGTCGGGTGCGCCGTACTCGTCGGGGATGAACAGCGGGTCATAGCCGAAGCCGTAGTCGCCGTTCTGCAATGTAAACGCAATGCGGCCCGGGCACTCGCCCTCGACCTCCAGTGCGCGTCCGTCCGGCAGCATGAAGCAGACCACCGACACGAACTTTGCGCCGCGCTGTTCCTCCGGCACGTCGGCCAGCTCCCGCAGCAGCTTTGCGTTGTTCGCGTCGTCGTCGCCGTGATGCCCGGCGTAGCGGGCGCTGTAGACGCCGGGCGCACCGTGCAGCGCGTCGGTGCAGAGGCCCGAGTCATCGGCCACGGTGGGCAGGCCGCTGGCCTTGCAGAACGCCTCGGCCTTGATGCGGGCGTTTTCGGCAAATGTCGTGCCGGTTTCCTCGGGGTCAAGGTCGATCCCCAGATCCCGCAGGCTCTTGACCTCATGGCCCATGCGTTCCAGAATGCGGCGCAATTCCTTCAGCTTGCCCGCGTTGTTGCTGGCGGCGCAAACGATCATGCTTCGCTCTCCCCTTCCTCTTTTTTTTCGTCCTTCTGCAGGGCGGATTCCGGCAGCAGGCTTTCGACGAAGGTCTGTGCGTCAAATTCCATCAGGTCGTCGATCTTCTCGCCGACGCCGATGAAGCGGATGGGCAGACCGAGGTTCTCCCACACAGAGACCGCGCAGCCGCCGCGGGGCGTGCCGTCGAGCTTGGTCAGCACCACGCCGGTGGCGTTGGCGGCCTTGCAGAACTCCTCGGCCTGGCTGATGGCGTTCTGGCCCGTGATGGCGTCGAGCACCAGCAGCACCTCAAGGCTCGCCTCGGGGCTGGCCTTCTTGACGCTGCGGGAAATTTTGGACAGCTCGTCCATCAGGCCCTTCTTGTTGTGCAGACGTCCGGCGGTGTCGGCAATGACCATGTCGTAGCCGCGGGCGTTGGCGCTCTTGACGGCGTCGAAGATGACCGCCGCCGGGTCCGCGCCCATGCCGGCCTGGACCAGCGGCACGTCGGCGCGCTCGGCCCAGAGCTCCAGCTGCTCACTGGCGGCGGCGCGGAAGGTATCGCCCGCTGCCAGCATAACGCGTCGGCCCTGCTTTTTGTACAGGCCGGCCAGCTTGGCAATCGTCGTGGTCTTGCCGACGCCGTTGACGCCGATGACCAGAATGACGGCGGGCTTGCCGTCCAGATCCATCGGGTAGCGGGGGGTCAGCTCCTGGCAGATGATGCCGCGCAGCGCGTCCAGCGCCTCCTGACCGGTTTTCAGGTGTTTTTCCTCGACCTCGTCGTGCAGCTCGTCCACCAGACGCACGGCGCAGGCGGGGCCGACGTCGGCCAGAATGAGCTGTTCCTCGAGCTGGTCGTACAGATCATCGTCGATCTGCGCGTTGGTCAGCGTATTGACGATGCGCTGGAAAAAGCCCGTGCGGGTCTTTTCCAGCCCGCGCTTGACCTTTTGCTGCTCCTGAAATTCCTCCTCGGAAATATCTCGTTTGAAAAAGTTGAAAAAGCCCATCGTGGCCCTCCTTACTTTTGATTTGCCGCCCTGCGGGTTTGTGTGGCTTCCCATTGGCGGGTGGTCGTATTTATGTGGCGGGCCGGGCATGCCCGGTCCCTACATGCCATCAGGTAATAAGGTCCGCGCTCACATTATCCAGATCCAAGCGCAAAATCTTCGACACGCCGTCCTCCTGCATCGTGACGCCGTAGAGGACGTCGGCGGCCTCCATCGTGCCGCGGCGGTGGGTGATGACAATGAACTGGGTGCGGTCCGTCATGCGGCGCAGATACTGCGCATAGCGCGCGACGTTTACGTCGTCCAGCGCGGCCTCGATCTCATCGAGGAAGCAGAACGGCGCGGGGTTGACACGCAGGATGGCGAAATAGATCGAGATAGCGACCAGCGCCTGCTCACCGCCGGAAAGCGCGGACAGGTTCTTGATGACCTTGCCCGGGGGCGAGACTTCAATTTCAATGCCGGATTCCAGCACGTTCGCTTCATCCGACAGGTACAGCCGCGCATGACCGCCGCCGAACAGCTCCTTGAAAATTTGCTGGAAGTTCGCGTTGATCTGCTTAAAGCTCGCCGTGAACAGCTCCTGCATCTCGCTGCACAGCTCGGCGATCATCTTCGTCAGCTCGGCCTTCGCCTTTTCGACGTCGGTGACCTGCGCCTTCATGAAGTCATAGCGTTCCCTGACCTCTTTATATTCGTCAATCGCGCCGACGTTGACGTTGCCCAAGGCGCGGATCTTGCCGCGGACCTCGGTCACGCTGCGGCGCAGCTCGGTCAGGCTCTCAAACGGCACGCACTGGCTGCGGGCCTCGCTCTCGGTCAGCTGGTATTCCTCCCACAGCTTGCTGTTGGTGTCGTTCAGCTCGGTCTCGGCGGCGGTGCGGCGCTCGGCCAGGCGGGCCATCTCGCCGCTCATCCGCTCGCGCTCGTCGGTCAGGGCGCGGTTGTCCTGCCCCAGCTTCGAGATCGCAGCCTCCTTTTCGAGGCGGGCCGCGTTGGCGGATCGAATCGTTTCCTCCGCGGCGGCAATTTTCTGCTGGTTGTCGCCGCGCACGCGCTCCATTTCGGCGATTTTCAGCGCGTTGGCCTCGATTTTTGCCTTGGCGGCCTCAATCGCCGTCTGCAGCTCACGGGCGCGGGCATCGGCCTCGCCGGTACGGCTCCGCAAGCCCTCCAGCGCGGCCTCATGCAGGCCGACGTCCTTCTCGTCCGCCAGGCGCTGCAGCTGCTTTTCGGACAGCTCACCGGTGATTTTTTCGCGTTCTGCCGTCAGGCTGCCCGTGCTCTCGCCCAAGGCGGCCAGCTCGGCGGTGTACTGCGCCAGCTCGGCCTCGGCGTCGGTCCGGGCCTTCTCGGCCTCGGTGCGCGCGGTCTCGTTCCGGGTCACGGCGGCCTGCTGGGCGGCGATCTCGGCCTCGATGCTCCGGGCCGTCTCGTCGTACTGGGCGGCGGCCTTCGTCAGGCGCTCGAGCTCGAGGTTCGCGCGGACGTGCTCCGTCGCGGCGTTCATGCCCTCGCCCTCGGCACCGGCCAGCTGGGCCGAGAGGTTGTCCACCTCAGCCTTGCGGGCGGCCAATTCCTTTTCCGCCTCGGTGCGTTTCTGCTCGAGCTTCGTCAGCTTGCTGCGCAGCTCGTCCAGCTCCTGCTTGCGGCTGAACACGCCAACGCTGCGGGCGGTGGAGCCGCCGGTGAACGAGCCGCCCGCGTTGATGACCTGGCCGTCCAGCGTGACGATGCGGTTCCGGTAGCCGAGGTTCCGCGCCACGGCGGACGCCTCGGTCAGATCCTCGACCACGATGATGCGGCCCAGCAGATTGTCGATGATATGCTGATATTTCGGGTCTGTCCTGACCAGGTCGGCGGCGACCTCCGCCGTGCCGGTCAGGCGGCCCGTGAAGCGGGAGCCCTGCACGGTGTCCAGCGGCAAAAACGTAGCGCGGCCTGCGCGCTCGTCCTTCAAAAAGCCGATGGCGGCGCGGGCACAGCCCTGGTCCTCGACGACGATGTTCTGCAGCGCAAAGCCGAGCGCTGTCTCAATGGCGGTCTCGTAGCCCTTTTCGACGGTGATGATGCCCGCCACGGGGCCGATGATGCCCCGCAGCCGCCCGCCGCCCGCCGCGCGCATGACGGCCTTGACGCTCTGCTGGTAGCCGTCCATGTTGCGCTCCAGATCTTCCAGAATGTGGATGCGCTGGGCGGCGGCGGACCTTTCTCGGTCCGCCTTCTGCAGGTTGTCGGCAGCCTCGGCCTGCTGACGGCGGCGGCTGTCCAATTTCAGCTTCAGGCCCGCCTTGATGTTGTCGTTGCGGGTCACGGCCTCCTCGGCGTCCTTAAAGCGGCGCTCGGCGCGGCGGCGTTCCTCGTCGGTGGCGGCGGCGCCGGCTTTCAGCTCCTCGGCCTGGCGCTGTGCCTCGGCCAGGCGGTTGGCCGCAGCCTCCCCTGCCGACTGCGCCGACGCGGCGCTGACCCTGGCGGCGGTGGCGGTGTCCTGCAGGCGGGCCATGGCGGCGTCAATGACGTCGCGGCGCTCGCCGCTGGCAGCGGCCTTTTCCTCAAGGGCACGCAGGGCCTCGCGCAGCTCGGCCACGCGGGCGTCCAGCCCGGCCATGCCGCTTTTCAGCGTCTCGATGGCGGCGCGGTGGTCCGCGGCCTCGCGCTCGATGCTCTCGCGGCCCTGCCCGGCGCGCTCCAATTCGGACGTAGCATCGTCGATGCGGAACCGGCTGTGCTCGCTCTCGTTTTTCAGGACGGCGATCTCGCTCTCACTGCCGGCGTTTGCTTCGGTGATGGCGCGGATGTCGGCGTTGGCCTGCTCGACGGCCAGCACCAGCTGCTGGGCCTCGGCACGCAGGGACGCGCTTTTTTCGTCAAACTCGTCCAGCTGGCGGCTCAGGCGGTCATAGTCGGCCTGGGCGGCCTCGTACTTGCGCTGCTGGTCGCGCAGCGAGTCGTTGGCGCGGCGGATGGCATCGACCCAGAGTGTGATCTCCAGCGTCTTGCGCTTCTCGCTCAATTCCAGAAACTGCTGGGCCTTCTCGCTGTCGCGTTTCAGGGGGCCGACGCGCTTTTCCAGCTCACCCAGAATATCCCGCAGGCGCTCTAAGTTGCCCTCGGCGGCGTCCAGGCGGCGCTCGGCCTCGTTTTTGCGGTAGCGGTACTTGGCGATGCCGGACGCTTCTTCAAAAATTTCGCGGCGCTCCGCGGATTTTGCACCGACGATCTCGGCAATGCGGCCCTGCCCGACGATGGCATAGCCGTCGCGGCCAATGCCGGTGTCGAGCAGCAGCTCGTACACGTCCTTTAAGCGGACATTCTGGCCGTTGATGGAGTATTCACTCTCGCCGCTGCGGTAGTACCGGCGGCCGATCGTGACCTCGTCGGCGTCCATGTCCAGACCGTGGTCACTGTTGTCGATGGTCAGCGCGACGGAGGCATAGCCCATGGCACCGCGGGACTGGGTGCCGCCGAAGATGACGTCCTCCATCTTGCCGCTGCCGCGCAGCTGCTTGGAGCTGGTCTCGCCCAGAACCCAGCGGATGGAGTCGGAGATGTTCGACTTGCCCGAGCCGTTCGGCCCGACAACGCCGGTAATGCCCTCGCCGATCTCGATCTTTGTCTTATCGGGGAAGGATTTGAAGCCTTGGATTTCCAGTTCTTTCAGGCGCATTCCATGGGTACCTTTCAAAATTCTTAAAATGGTCGTAGGGGCCGGGCATGCCCGGCCCTCAACCTCGCCTTATGTACCCGTAAACGGGTCGCGATTTTTATGCCGCGGGCCGGGCATGCCCGGCCCCTACAGGGCGTCACTTATTGCAGCTTTTCCAGCGCCACCTTTGCTGCGTGCTGTTCGGCGGCTTTTTTGCTGCGGCCACGGCCCTCGGCCAGCAGCTCGCCGTTGCGCCAGACGCAGACTGTAAACTGCTTGTTGTGGTCGGGGCCGGTCTCGCCGGTGACCTCGTATTTCAGCACGGCGGACGGGTCCTGCTGGACGACCTCCTGCAGACGGGTCTTGTAGTCATCCTCGGCAGTCTTGCCCTCGGTGATGAAGGGCAGGATGAAATTGCGCGCGGCCTCCATGCCGCCGTCCAGATACAGTGCGGCAATGACCGCCTCGAACGCATCGGAGACAACGCTCGGGCGGCTGCGTCCGCCGCCAAGGTCCTCGCCGTGGCCAAGGCGCAGATACTCACCCAGCTGAATTTCCTGTGCGAACTGGAACAGTGCATCCTCGCTGACGAGGCTGGCGCGCATACGGGTCAGCTCGCCCTCGGGGCGGCCCGACTGGTGGAACAGGTAGTCCGCTACAACGACGGACAGCACGCTGTCGCCCAGAAATTCCAGCCGCTCGTTGTGGGTCGTGGCGACCTTGCTCTCGTTGGCATAGCTGGTATGGGTCAGCGCAATGCGCAGCAGCGCAGGATTTTTGAATGTATAGTGCAGGACCTCCTGCAGTTCTTCCGGTTTGTGAGCCATATTCTTTCACCTTTCCGGCTAGTCCGTAGGGGCCGGGCATACCCGGCCCTCAACCTTATCTCGATTGCCCTTTTACGGGCGGTATTTTTTATGCCGCGGGCCGGACATATCCGGCCCCTACAGGGCAGCTTACCTTTTAAGCGCCTGCTTCTTCCTTCTGTGCGGCCACCTCTGCCAGCGCCTTCTCCATCGTGCCGCACAGGTCGTTGGCGACGCAGAGCTTGGCCTGACGGATGGCGTTCTTGATGCCCTTGGCGTGGCTGGAGCCGTGCGCCTTGATGACCGGCTTCGCGGCACCCAGCAGCGGTGCGCCGCCGACCTCCTCGGAGTCCATCATACGTTTCAGCTCGCCCAGACCGCCCTTGATGCCCAGATAGCTGAGCTTGGTGATCAGGTTTTGCAAGAAGATTTTTTTCAGCATCCCCAGCAGCGTTTTGGCGACGCCCTCGGTCAATTTCAGCACGACGTTGCCGACAAAGCCGTCGCAGACGACGACGTCCACGTCACCGTCCATGATGTAGCGCGGCTCGATGTTTCCCGCAAAGTGGATGCAGGGGTTTGCCTTCAGCAGCTTGTGGGCCTCGCGGTAGGTCGGCGTGCCCTTCGTGTCCTCCGCGCCGTTGTTGACAAGCGCGACCTTCGGCGTTTCGCGGCCCATGACCTTCTCGGCGTAGACGCTGCCCATCGTGCCGAAGGCGTTGAGCATTTCGGGGCGGCACTCGACGTTCGCACCGCAGTCCAGCAGCAGGAAATTCTGCTTGGCGCCGGGCATCGGGGTGGCCAGCGCCGGGCGCTTGACGCCCTTGACCGTGCGCACGATGAGACTGGTGCCGACGTGCAGCGCACCGGTGGAGCCGGCACTGACAAAGGCATCGGCCTCGCCGTTCTTCAGCATGGTCAGACCCTTCACAAGACTGGAATCCTTTTTGTGGCGCACGGCCTTGACCGGGTCATCGTGCATGTCGATGGTCTCGGTGCAGTTGAGGATCTCAAACGGTGCAAGGTCGATTTTATTTTCTTTTGCGCAGTCGCGGATGGCTTTTTCCTCACCCAGCAGCACCAGCTCCATGCCGTCGCCGAACTCCGCCGCGGCCTGGCTCACGCCCTGCAAAACGCACAGCGGGGCGTTGTCGCCGCCCATGGCATCCACTAAAATTTTCATGCTTCGTACTCCTTTACCCACGCCTGCATGGCGTCCTGCGCGGCCTGCGAAAGCGTCATGTAGCGCTCCCGCTTGTCGCGGATGGTGTTGATTTCCTCGGTGCGGGGCAGGATGCCCATGTTCGCACCCATCGGCTGGAAGTCCTTGTTCGGCGTCGTGATGTAGTCCAGCAGCGCGCCGCACATCGTTGCCGCCGGGGGCGGCGGCAGCTCACGGCCATTGAGCCGTGCAAAAATCTGGTGCGCCGCCAGCAAGCCGGACGCCGCGCTCTCCATATAGCCCTCAAAGCCGGTGATCTGCCCTGCAAAAAACACGTTGGGATGTTCTTTCAAGAACTGCTGCTTCGTCAAAACTTTCGGGCTCTCCAAAAAGGTGTTGCGGTGCATGACGCCGTAACGCACAAATTCGGCGTGCTCCAGGCCGGGGATCATGCTGAACACCCGTTTCTGTTCGCCCCATTTCAGGTTGGTCTGGAAACCGACGAGGTTATAGAGCGTGCGGGCCGTGTTCTCGGCGCGCAGCTGGACGGCGGCCCAGGGGCGGTGGCCGGTGCGCGGGTCGCGCAGACCGACGGGGCGCAGGGGGCCGAATCGGATCGTATCCGCGCCGCGGGCGGCCATGACCTCAATCGGCATACAGCCCTCGTAGACGGTCAGGTCGCCGTCAAAGTCGTGGAGCGGCGCGCGCTCGGCGGCAATGAGCGCCGCGTGGAACGCCTCGTATTCCTCTTTATTGAACGGGCAGTTCAGGTAGTCCGCCTCGCCGCGGCCATAGCGGGACGCGGCAAAGACCTTGTCATAGTCAAGGCTCTCGGCGGTCACGATGGGCGCGACAGCGTCATAAAAGCTCAGCCGATGGTCGCCGGTCAGCGCGGCGACGGCCTGTGCCAGTGCGCCCTCGGTCAGCGGGCCGCTGGCGACGAGCACGGGTGCGCTCTCGTCCAGCGCCGTGACCTCCTCGCGCCGGACCGTGATGTTGGGGTGGTTTTCCACCATTTCGGTCACAGCGGTGGAAAACACATCGCGGTCCACGGCCAGCGCACCGCCCGCCGCCACGCGGGCGGTCTCGGCGGCGTCCAACAGATGGCTGCCCATCATCTTCATCTCAATTTTCAAAAGGCCCGACGCGGAGTCGGGGCGCTCGGCCTTGAGCGAGTTGGAGCAGATCAGCTCCGCGAAGCCCGCGCTTTTATGGGCCGGGGAATATTTTGCGGGCTTCTGCTCGTACAGCTTGACCTGCACGCCGCGATCCGCCAGCCAAAGCGCCGCCTCGCAGCCGGCCAGACCGGCACCGATGATTTTCACTTGCATAGTTTCTCCGTAACGTCTCTGTTTTCCGCAGGTTGTTGGGGCGGATACGCGCATCCGCCCGCAAGTCGGCAGCCTGTCCGCGGGTCGATGCAGGCATCGACCCCTACAGAAGTGCCGAAAGCGGTCATTTCTTCTCAATCGCCTTCACAAACCCGCACCCCTCTTTGGCGCAGTAGAGCTGGCCCTTCTTTTTAAAGAGGGTGCTGCCGCACTGGGGACACTTTTCGGGCACCGGCTCGTCCCAGGTCATATAGTTGCACTTGGGGTAGTTGCTGCAGCCGTAGTAGACGCGGCCCTTGGCGCTCTTGCGCACCAGCATGTGGCCGCCGTCCAGCGGGCAGAGACCGCCCGTGTCCTTGACCAGCGGGTGGGCGTTGCGGCACTCCGGGAAGCCCGAGCACGCCACAAACTTGCCGTAGCGGCCAGATTTGATGACCATGGGCCGCCCGCATTTTTCGCAGATCTCATCCGTGGGGATGTCCTCGACCTTGATGCGCTTGCCCTCCATGTTCTTCTCGGCCTGCTCCAGGCTCTTTTCAAAGCCCTGGTAAAAGTCGTCGATGGTCTTGACCCAGTCCGCCTGGCCGGCTTCGACAACGTCGAGCTTTTTCTCCATGTCAGCGCTGAATTTCACGTTGACGATGTCGGGGAACTGCTCCATCATGACCGTGTTGACGGCCTGGCCGAGCGGGGTGGTTTTCAGCTTCTTCTGGTCCTTCTCCACATAGCCGCGGTCCACGATGGTCGTGATGATGGGCGCATAGGTGGACGGGCGTCCGATGCCGTTTTCCTCCAGCGCGTGGATCAGCGTGGCCTCGGTGTAAAGCGGCGGCGGCTGGGTGAACTTCTGGTCCGCCGTCAGCTTTTTGAGTTTGAGGGTCTGGCCCTCCTCCAGCGGGGGCAGGGCGGTCTCCTTCTTTTTGGCGTCGTCGGTGGATTCCTCGTACAGCGCGGTGAAGCCGTCGAACGAGACGCGGAAGCCCGACGCACGGAACAGGTAGTCCCCTGCCGTGATGGACGCGGAGACGGTGTCCTGAATGCAGTCGGCCATCTGGCTGGCCATAAAGCGGCTCCAGATCAGGCGGTAGAGCTTTGCGGTGTCGCCGCTGATGCTCTGCTCGACCTCGTCGGGGGTCAGCTCGGGCATAGACGGGCGGATGGCCTCGTGGGCGTCCTGCGCGGCGGTGGCGGAGCGGCTTTTCCACTTGCGGGCGGTCTTGCAGACGTAGTTGTCGCCCCAGCGCTCCGCAATAAAGGTCTTGGCCGCGGCCTGAGCCTCGGCGGCAATGCGCAGCGAGTCGGTACGCATATAGGTGATAAGACCCACCGTGCCGTGGCCCGCAATGTCCACGCCTTCATACAGCGTCTGGGCGGCGCGCATCGTGCGGGTGGCCGAGAAGCCGAACGCGCGGCTCGCGTCCTGCTGCAAGGTGGACGTGATGAAGGGCGGCGAGGGCTGGCGGCGGCGCTTGCCCTTTTCGATCTTCGTGATGGTATAGTCCCTGCCGTCCAGTGCGGCCAGGATGCCGTCGGCCTGCTGCTTATTGGTGACGGTCAGCTTTTTGCCGTCGGCGGTGGCGGCCAGGCGGGCCGTGAACTCGCCCTTCTCGCCCTGCGGGTTCAGCAGCGCGTCGATGTTCCAGTATTCGTCGGGCTTGAAGTTTTCAATTTCCAGCTCGCGGTCCCGGATCAGCCGCACGGCCACGCTCTGCACGCGGCCCGCGGACAGGCCGCGGCGGACCTTCTTCCACAGGAACGGGCTCAATTTGTAGCCGACCAGACGGTCCAGCTCGCGCCGGGCCTGCTGGGCGTTGAACAGGTCGATATTGATGGCGCGCGGGTGGGCCATGCCCTCCTTGACGCCCTTCTTCGTGATCTCGTCAAAGGTCACGCGGTTGGGTGCGCTGGGGTCCAGCCCCAGAATGTTCGCCAGATGCCAGCTGATGGCCTCGCCCTCGCGGTCCGGGTCGGTTGCCAGCAGGACGCCGTCGCACTTTTTGGCCTCGGCCTTCAGCTCCTTGACGAGCTTCTGCTTGCCCTTGATGGTGATATATTTCGGTGTATAGCCATTTTCGACATCAATGCCCAGCGTGCTGGCGGGCAGGTCGCGCACATGGCCCATACTGGCCGTGACCTTGTAGCCGCGGCCCAGATACTTGCCAATGGTCTTGGCCTTGGCAGGGGATTCCACGATGACTAATTTTGGCATAAGTTACCTCAATGTGTTAGTTTTTTAAATAATAGATAATAAATAATAAATAATAAATTTGGTGTGCCGCCCACGGCGGCACGTTTTTAATAATCGACGATCCTATTTTAAACGGTTGTAGGGGGCGGCGTCCCCGACGCCCCGTTTTGTTTGC
>OLNM01001721.1_pt1 | contig 15462 bp, 20 predicted proteins | sample 1672391 | NCBI WGS metagenome assembly OLNM01 (sample SAMEA3136680, study PRJEB25190) | human gut metagenome | reverse complement strand
TCATCATCCTTTCAATTACTGTCTTCTGATCCTGTCTGTAACCTGTAAATCCACAAATCCCGCACATTTTTTCCTCCGTATCCATTTGATGTAGTTTAGACACTGCAACGACTTTTGTTACAGTCCAAAATTATTTTTACCGATATTTTATCATAAAAATGTCTGTTTGTTGTAAAATAAAAATGTCTTTCTTATCAAATACTTATATTTCAAAATAGCTTTTATATCTCATATAACATTTTATAAAAAAAGAAATGTTTTCCATTCCCTTATTTGCTTACGGAAAACGTTTCTTTTCATTTACTCTTCATGAAGATTTCCGTTCTCATCGATCCAGGTTCCGTCTCCGTTATTGTAAAGGACTCTGGATTCTTCATCACCTTCACCTGCTGCTACAATTTCCATTCTGTTCATCAGAGGTGTATTATTCCAAAGAACAAGCATAATATCCTGTTCTGATTCTGGAAGTCCCTGATATGTTTTTTTCACGCTCTCATTCTCCCTCTTTCTACAAATGTAGGAACGATTTTATTATATCATATCAGTCTATTTCTGTATAGCTGTTTCCATTCTCATCAGAGATTTCGCTTTTAGTTTGTTACTGTTCAAAGGTATGTATAAGTCATTGTAAAAAGTGACGAAATTATTTTCTCTATTTTGTGGATAATTATCTTCAGCAGAAAAAACTATATTTATAGTTTTTTCTGCTGTTCTTTTTCACAAAAGTTATACACCGAATCCTATCCATTCTTTCAGACAACGGTCTTATATCTGCTCATTTCCAATCTTATAATGGAGATTTATCCACAGTCAGATTGCCCAATGGGTCATTTCCGGGAATTCGCTTTTTTCCTGCATTTCTGCTATACTTTTTTCAAGAAAGAGAGGTTGTTTTTATGGAGATTGATTTTATACAGGAACTAAAAAAACGTGATGAACTTCTTGACGGCTATCTCAGGCAGATCGAGATCCAGGAGGAATTCATCCAGAAACAGAAAGAGCTGATCGAATATCTCGAGGATCATATCTCAAAGATCACAGATATCGTCAGCAGTGTTTAGCAGGACTGTACCGGAGGAAAACGTATGCCTGATACTTATGATCATATCACTCTCATGTGTCGGCTGAAAGCTGCACAACGCAGAAACAAAGAACTGGAATCTGGTGAAAGATATATCCAGTTAGAAGAACTTCATCAGAAAGAGTACAACGTTTATGAACATAAGATTGAGAAGCTGAAAAAAGAACTTGCAGATGCGCACAAAGAAACGATCCGTGTGCGCAATTACTGGTTTCAGGTACTGGAGGATATGCTCCTGGAGTTTGAAAAGGCACAAAAAGGTCCGCGCAGGAACTCCGAAAAATGGAGATTCGTGCACTGAATGCAGAAAAGCAAAGAGATGATGCACTGGATAAAGCAGCCGTTTTCAGACATCAGTTTTATGAAGCGGCATCCAGACTGGAAGAAGAACAGGGAAAAAACAGGCAGAAGACCAGGCGGGCAGCCCGGCCACAAAGGGCACTGCCGGAAAAGACAGGAGCCTACACAGCCAGTTATTCTTCTTCCTCCACCTGAAGAAGTGCTCGAAGACTGTGCTTTTAAAAAGACTGCCAGGACCATCGTAAAGCAGATGGTAAGTATCCGTATGGTCCTGAATGTAACGGAATATCATGCAGATGTTTATTATAACAGTCATACGGGAGAACGTGCACATGCAGCATTTCCAGACGGAGTTATCGATGATGTGAATTATGATGGCAGCATACGGGCATTTCTGTTCCTTCTGAACAATGACTGCTGTACATCCATTGATAAGAGCAGGGCATTTCTGTCCGACCTGACGGGTGGAAAACTGAATATTTCCAAAGGCATGATAAGCAGACTAAACCGGAGTTTGCTTTAAAAACTGAGCCTGAACGCAGGTCTGCCTATGCAGATATGCTGCTTTCCCCTGTTATGCATACAGATTGTACAAATGCCAGGGAAAACGGAAAGAGCTGCCAGGTATATGTCTGTGCAACACCGGACGGAAAAGCCCTGTACTTTGCCCGCGAGAACATGCACAACCATCTGTTGTTCCTGCATGATATCCGGGTACCTGCCACGAATAATGAAGCCGAAAGGCTTCTAAAGAATTATAAGCGGAAACAGGCGCAGGCCGTGACATTCAGAAGTTTCGAAAACATCGATTATCTCTGCCAATGCATGAGCATGCTTGTTTTGATGCGCCTTGAAGATCCGGCCAATATATATGACAGAGTGTCCAGAATATTTGGATAAAGAAAACCGATGGCTTTGACTGTTATCAGTCTACACCATCGGTTTTCTCAAGTCCAGCTAACCCTTGAACAGTAACTTAGTTTTTTGGCTTGTGCATTTTTATAAAAAATATCAGGCGTTTTCCTCCGGTCAGTTCCCCTTCATCCTTTTCCGCTCCGTCCCTCGACTTCAGCATTTCCTGCCCCAGGATCACATGCGGTTGCTTTTCCAACAGTCATGCAGACCACACTCCGGTGGAAATATTCCATTTCACCTGCACGGTTTTTCCGGGTAAGGCAGTCCGGACAGGATTTTTTTGTGCTGCTGAACAGTTCCACCTCATCAATTCCGGCCACCACATATCCACCAATGGTCCCCTCCCGGAATACACGGTTCTTTTTTAGTGTATCGATCGGCTGAACCGTATCAAACTTATTATTCCAATAGCTGCAATCAAAAGCAGCAACCAGCTATATTTAAGCCTTGTACATATAAAAGTGCACAGGAACAGTAACAGGCAAGAGCCGATCACATTACAGTTAACCATCCAGTCTATTACTTTACCTGTGCATGAGTTCACTATCATATCTCAATTTGCGCTTTTTATTCTGAGTATCTGGATGAAGCAATGCATTTTCACGTATTCCGCTATCTTTCAAAGCCTTTGGATAAAAAACGCTTCCTCAGAAATTTTCAGGACGCATTAGCTTATTACAACACTATGACTCAAAAGATTCCGATAGAAACTCATGATGGAATATATACTGTTCCATATTCCCATATTATTGCCATTGAAGCTCAGGTAAGAAAGGTGATCATACATACGATAAAAATATTCCGAATTTAAAAATACCTATCTTCTGTATCTTGAAAGTATGAGGTAAAACTATAGGGGACATGTAATCTTGCTATTTTTCAGATTCGTAGTCGAGGCGATTGTTATGTGGCATTACTCATCCAGCCTTTTTCTGCCAAAACACTCTGGCAAAATGAGAACTGGTTGCATTTGTCTGCTGTATTGTACTTTATTTCTGTTCTCTCTTATAGATAAAGTATGGAACATACATTATCGTATACGAAATATTTTTTCTTACTCTTTGACTATTTTCCGAAGTATTCCATCTTCCATCTCATATACTTCATCACATAGAATCTCTATATCCTCCCGATTATGACTTGCCAGTATAATCAGCCTATTTTCATTCTTCATCTTCAGCAAAAGCTCCCGGATTTCTGCTACACCATTTTTATCAAGGCCATTCATTGCCTCATCCAAGATCAGGATTGGTGGATCTTCCATAATAGCCTGGGCAAGTGCCAGCCTCTGCCGCATACCAAGCGAGAATTTTCCAACCGGGCGTTTCAATTTCGAATCAAGTCCAACTGTGTTTAACACTGAATGCAGATATGATTTATCTGGTCTATTTCGTATCGTGTACAGAAATTCAAGGTTATGGTAAGCACTCCAGTTTCGTAAGAACCCAGGATCTTCGATAATGATACCTGCTTCTGTAAGCATGTCCTTATCTTTTCCCATTACTTTTCCATTTACAGAAACCGTTCCTTCATCACAGGACAGAAAGCCACAGATCGTCTTAAATAAAACTGTCTTCCCGGACATTTCAACCGCATATATATAAGTGTCCATAACATTAAAATTTACCATGCCTTTTTCAAAAGCATAATTTTCCAGAGAAAAAATGAAAGAGACTGCTACACCGGCTATCGCCAGATACAGAGGATATTTTTTAGCAATCGCCTGAAATCTGTTTTTAGGTATCTTTCCTTTTCCATTCAATCATCCCCTTGTTTATTCAGAAGAGTATATATAGCGACCACCAGAATCGTAAAAATAATTGGTATCCCAGTGGCAAAGAATTTTCTGTTTTTCGCTTTTCTGTTTTGTTTGGATGTGATAATATCTCTGCTGTTCTCTAAGATTTCATTTAATTTTTCATATGGAACCGGCATATTGCGGATTGCCCGGTATATTTCCTTTTCATAATCATTCGGTGCTTCTTCTATACACCTGTTCAGTTTTTTTCTTTCTTCCACTACATAGTAGGGAATTGTTGAACCATCCATACCAACTCTCCTTTATGATGGCAAATTAATTTCTTTGCCTGTTTCTGCATTGACCAGCATTACTGTTTTGTTGCTGCCATTTTCCATCACTTCAAAATACCATATCGGTTCTTCTGCATACTTCTGATCTTCACCAGTGTAAACACGTTCATATAATTTTGCTCGTGTAACCTCATAATTTACATCGTTTAATATGTTGTCATATTTTTCCTCTACTATTGATGCAATCTCATCAAAAGGTTTCAGAGTTACCGTATTCTGTTCATTTTTAAAGTTGTAGATATAATCTATCGTTAAACTCTCCAGTCCACGAGCAGAATAAATGGCCTGTACAGGTGCATTATCTGGAGAATCATCTGACATTTGCTTTGCTACGCTCATCAATTCATGGAATACTGGAATCCCGGTATTTTCCTGATAGGCATAGATAAAATAAGCTTCATCTTCTGACGTTGGTTCGTTCGTTTTTCCTTTTTCTAATAAACCATTATTTAATTCCTGATCCCTTAGTTTTTTCATTGCATCTACACTTAACGGAATCGCCTGGAAAGAGAGATTTTCTGTGTCATATCCGAGTTCATTCATATCTTTTTTCATTTCTGAAATGTATTTGTCTTTATCAAGAGAAACGGAATCACTTGAAAACAAATCTATATAGTCCGACTGCTGAACTCCAAGATATGCATAAAGAGAAGATGTAGCACTCGTCCATGTAATGTTGTAGTCTAAATAGAGACTTGCTCCATCAGAAAATGTATAACTGATAATTTCGCCATTATCTCCATCATATTGTTCTTTATTAGATATCTCTTTTCCTTCAGCGAGCAGGGAATACGCTTTATCTTTGTCATAGCTATGTACACCTTCTACGGTAGTTTTTTGGATTGTTCTGGTATTCATATTTTCCGGTAATTCCAATGTACAGTTAAATTTAACTTTACCAGATTCTGATTCTGCATTATATGTATCAGGGAAGGTGTCTTTGACCTCAGAATCATCACTTTCCAGCATATCCACAACATTGCTTTTTTCAGAAGATACCTGTTTACCGCATCCGGAACTTATGGTTGCGACTCCTAACATAAAACACAGCAAAACTTTTTTTACCATAGTCAATTTCTCCTTTACTAACATTCAGGATCCAGTCTACTACTTTACCTGTGCATGAGTTCATTATTTATTTCCTCCTGAATTTTGCAAGTCCTTCAGGTGCTTTGGGATTTCCAAATGCCTTTTCAGGATAACTTAAAAGAACAACCGCATTTTCAATGCCATTCAGGTTTCCTTCATACCGGTACACATAATACTTTCGTTTTTTGACTGTCACAAGGTCAAATACCTTCTCTGTTACCGATAATCCAACAGCAAGTTCGCTGAGCTTCTTTTTCATTCCTGACGGGTACAGCAGGCGGTTTGTTTTTAAAGCTCCAATGGTATGGAACCCCTTCTGTACAAATGTGTTGATCATTTTTTCAGAAACATACCAGCAGTCACAAAGGAAATACGCATCTTCAATTGGATGCAGAGCCTGTGACGAAGGCTTTGTCTTTGAAGCTATGGTATCATCCCATTTCCCGGAATTGAGGAAATGTGCGATGGTAGTTCTATGGCAGGAACTGTTTTATGCAAAGTCGGTAGTCTTTCCATGGTAACCTGAGATAAAGATACTGATCAGGATACTCATGAGATGACCGATCACTCTGTTCAAAAAAGATCTGCATAAATTTAATTTCTTAAACTGGTGTGAATGTAGAATGACGTATAGTATTTGCGATGGACACCTTCTTTCGTAAATGTTGCAATGTTTGTTTACTTTCATTGTACAACACAAACGATTTAAGGTGTCTTTTTTATGCAAAATCACGAACTTGCTCATTTATAGCTTAAAAGCGAAATCTCTGTTCATTGCATAGGAAGGAGAATTCTTGCTATATATTATGCTAAATTCCTGAAAGTATTTTCTTTGCGTTCTCCAGGTTATTTTTTCCATTTATTTTTAGATATACTTTACTGATTTCAGAAGGCTCTCCTATTTCTCTGCAGAGATCCTGTGCCTGGGAAATGGGTATGTAGATTTCGTTGCCTTCTATTACTACAGCGGCTTTACAGGGCATATATGAGGTTTGCGGTTCTCTTGCGGAATTGCCGGATAAAGTGGTAAGATCATCCGTGGCTTTGGAAGTTTCCTTCTCTTTTTCATCCAGGGAATAAAAAATATTCAGGTTTTCACCCATCTCTAAAAATTTTTTCTGTTGTTTTTTTGAAATGGCATGATTATTATAGTCTTTCATATCCCGTAGGGAACCATTTCCCAGCAATAACAACGGCATCTTCCCCAGTTCATTCTGAGTTGGATTTTTTCCAAACGCATTCATATCAATTCCTGAAAAAGTCGTTGTTTCCGTATAATCTTCAATTTTGATGACAACCGGGACTTCTATGACTGGCCAGATTTCTTTTATACCTTTTATCTTCTTCGCTTTCTGCAAAAAATCTTCATCATAAGCCAGATCTCCAAGTGGGAGCAGCACAGTAAATTGCCGTTTTTCTTCTTTCATGCCTGCCAGCAGCATTCCTAATAATGTAAGTATCAATGCCAGCAGAAGTATGACAAATAAGGTAAAGCTGTCTATTTTTTTTCTTTTCAATGAGAAGCCGCCTTTCTCGCTTCTTCAAGAAGGATATTTTTCTTATGAAGCTTTCTGACCAGAATCAGGATTATGGAAATAAGAAGTACTGCAACAACTGCAGCTATGGAATACCACCAGTTATTGGTTTTCTCCTGGTCATCTTCAACCTTTAAAGATTTTATCTGGGTTTCTTTGATTTCAGAATCAAATTTTATTTCTTCCTCATATGATTTGCCATCTGCATCCTCATACGTAAGAATTAATTGACCTGCACATTTTCCTGTTTTTCCTTTTACATATATGCGAAGACTTCCCTGGGATAAATCTCCGGCCTCTATGGTCCCTAAGAATGCAGTATCGTTTGAGCTTAATTCATCAGCCTTTAAGCTGACACTTGCATTGTATATTTTGTCTCTTCCGAGATTCATTGCTTTTACCGGGATCTCTACTGTATCCATAGTGTATAAAACAGATGGAATATCTGAAGCTTCCAGCTTAACACGAACCGGTTGTATGATCTGAAAAGACAGTAATTCTGTACCGGTAGTTGCCGTTGCTTTCGAATCTTCATAATCCAGAGAAAAAGTAATGACAGCCTGGCCAGGATCACAGTTTTCTGTTATAGTAATCATCTGTTCCAAAGTAATTGCTTCACCAGGAGCCAGAACTTGTACATAAAAAGAGTTTTTCTCAAATTCGATTCCTTTGTTCTCTGTAGAAAGGGAAATTTTTAAACCAAATACATTTTGACTGTAGCTTTTATTTCGAAATGTCAGCGACATTTCTGTTGTAGAACCAGCCTCCAATCGTCCACCTGAAAGATTGCTGTCTTCTAATAATACCTGCGGTTTATGTAATATTTTTTCACTTGATGAGTCTGATGTTGAATTACCTCCTCCCCCACCGCCCGAATACCCTCCGTTGTCTATAACCGGATCTGTTATCTGCGGGGCGTCACCGTCCTCCGGATTATCACTGTCTATTACAACATGAAAAGGATTCGATTTAGAACCATCACCAAAGTCATCTCCTGATGTAAAAATATCCGGATCCGGATTTTCTTTATCGGTATCAGCTTTATCAGGAGTCTTTTCATCCTCTGCCGGAGGTTCGGTACTCGTAGAATCATCCTCTTTTTCATCAAGGGTTAACGAGTTGTCATTCTCATAAGATACGGACGGATCTGAGTCCGTAAATCCTTCTTCAGCAGATGTAATCTCCGTGTTTTGAGGCTCTGTGGCAAAAACGGTAGCTGGAAGAAATATTATTGTCGTACACAATACTAATGCCGTTTTTACAAATAAATTTCTCATTATCAGGCAGTCCTTTCTCTTAAGATTCCTCCATCCATTTCATATACGTGGTCACATAAGATTCTGATGTCCTCTTCATTATGGCTTGCCAGCAAAATGGTTTTTCCTGCTGCTTTTAAATCCAGCAGCAGTTCTCTTATTTCTTCCACGCCATGTTTATCCAGTCCATTAAACGGCTCATCCAGAATCAAAAACAGAGGATCTTCCATAATGGCCTGTGCAATACCAAGGCGTTGACGCATTCCAAGGGAATATTTTCCGACTGGTTTCTTCATGTCCGGATTCAATCCTACCCTTTTTAAGACTATGCGGATATCGGCCTTCGAAATCCGGCCATTCATGTCTGCCAGGATCTCCAGATTTTTAAAGCCCGTATATTGTGTAAGAAAACCGGGAGTCTCGATAATAACTCCAAGACTTTCAGGAAAATCCACATCATGGCCTATTTTTTTTCCAAATACAAAAATAGTGCCCGTAGTTACAGGGAGAAACCCACAGATGCATTTCATAAGGACGGTCTTTCCGGAACCGTTATTTCCAACAATCCCATAGACGTTCCCTGTTTTCAGGGAAAGATTTACTTCCTGTAACACCATGTCTTCACCGAAACGTTTGGTCACGTGTTCTATTTTTACGCAGGTGTTCTGCATCATTCCACTTGCTCTTTCCAGATCACAGGCCAGATTAAATGTCCCTTCAGATTTCTTCCAATCTTCCATATAAAACACCTCCCAGAATTCCCAGCATTACTAATAAAAACAACAGTAGAAATAGCCAAACTCCTATTTTGTCCGGTCCCCAATTTTCATCAGCCAGTATCCATTCTACTGGATAAAACCATATCTGATTCTTAAAATAGCGGTCATGAAGGATAATTCCGAAATAAAAGCTTACAAAAGGGATTCCATATGCCATGTAAGCAGAATCCCATAAAATCCCGCAGCTTCCACCGAAAGTACTTATGATACTTCCGATAAGTCCTGTCCGAAATGCCTTCATGAGTAAGTCCAGAAGTGCTTCTCTCTGAATAGCACCCTTTATCTCCAGCGGATAGAACACAATAAAATTGATAAAAAGTACCGTTAGTATAGATAACGTCCAGACCATAAAACCAGATACCATAATGGAAAAGACTTTACCTTCGATATACTGTCTGCGAGTCGTTCTGGGAAGTATCTCCTTTAAAAATCCACTTTTATATTCTTGCAGAATGGAATCACTCCATGGCAATACGGCTGCTACCGGAAGGGCAAAAGATACTGCCTGGCTTTTTAAGGAACCTTCCAGTATACTGATAAAAGTACCACATGTCAGTGCTTTTTTTAAGCTGGGATAAGTCTGTCCAATGGCTATGGAAATGCAGGCTATCAGCCATGCTGCCAGAAAATTCTTATTAAAAAACATACGTTTTGTTTCACCCCACATAGGTTTTCCCCCTTCCGATCATGTCTTTTCTCCAAGAAATTCAAAGGTATATTTTTTCATCCGGTTAATTGCAAAAACTGCAAGAAGAACTAAAATACCCAGAAAAAACATATAGGAATGCGAGATTTTCGGGAGCAATGGGTCATAACCCAAGTTATGTTTTCCGTATACTGCCTGGTTCAGAGGACTGATCCAGCAGATTAATACATTTACCTGATACATTTCGTATTTTTCTTTATGTAAAATTGCAGCCAGTACTTTCGGGTCCAATAAAAAACCAAAGACACTGTAAAGAAGGCCAAAAATCATCCCCTTAGTCTTCCCTTTATAGAGATTCCCTACAAGGATTACAAAGCTTAAGGTCAGCGAATAACAAAACAGAAGGAAGAAAACCTGCAGCATACAGCCATAGGGTGAGATACTTTCCATGACCCTTACTGTAGAAGGGACCTGCAGGTTTTTTCCTAATTCTGAATAACCAAGCATGGCCGCAGTTTCGCTCCACAGGTTACCTGGATAACTCTTTTTCATACACAGCACGGCCGTAAACAGCAGCATCAAAACCGTATATAAAACAGTTACAAGAATAACATAAATGAATTGACCTAAAAGCCATTTCCTCTTGGTTGTCCGGGTCAGCTGGTATGGAGTAATAGGTGTCATCTTCGGCAGGTCAGAAAACATAAGAAGCAAGAGCAGCGAACTGGACAGTACTGCTATCCCATCCCCAAATGTCCAGATAAATGGTTCAATGGCCTGTACCGGTGTATCGTAGGTCTCCATTACAACCATGATTCTGCCTGTAAGCAGGAAACTAAGTACAAATTCTAACAGAAATATAAAAATAACTTTGGGATTGCGTAAAAATCCGAAGAAATTGTACCTTACAATTCCAAATACCTGTCTCATGTCAGTAACCCAGATTCCGGTCTATGATACTGCCATCCACGGCATTAATGGTGAGGAAACTTTCATTTGGATCTTTACTGGTATTTGATTCTGTTTCTCCGTTATATTCACTTTCTGAAGTCATGCTGCCGAAAAAATCCCAGACGGGGATCAAAATACCTGTGTGTGCGTCAGTAGACGGCTCATATATTCTGGCATAGCCAAGAACGATCCGATCAATATTATAGACTCTGGAATTTTCATATTGCATATTATCAGCGTTTGTTACCACCATCATTTTTTCATAAATTTTCATAATCTCGCTGAATGAAAGAAGATTTAAATTCTCTGTCTTTATGTTACCAATTGTGTAGGGATTTGAATAAGTCATGCTTTCTATGCCATCTTTATCGACATAGAAACAGAGACTTTCATAAGACCATGTTTCCATCGTGCTGTCCATATCTTCCAATGCCCCACCGTCTGCAATTGTCTGAGTTACCGGCACACCATTTATGGTACGTGCATAATCAATTCTATATCCATTTCCAAAATTACCTGAACTATTATCGCCTTCAAAACTTTTGCACACCGCGTAATTCCAGTTAGAAAACTGTAAATCTGTGATGCCCATTTTTTCAACTTTTTCCTTTACAAGTTTTTTTGCTTCATCCAGGGACAGCCCGATAGATTCTTCTGTGGGTTTTTCTTCCTCTTCAGAATATCCGTAATCACACCACATTGCATCCTCCGGTATTTTTTCCCCGCCCTTGTTTGCTGCTTTTTTGATCTTGACTGACAAGGTATCGGAGCCATCGGAAGATATCATATAGTAGTATTGTGAATCGTCTGGCATTTGTGCAATACAACTGAAATAATTTCCGGCAACAGGTTTTACCTCTGTCAGGGTTTTCTTTTCCGGAGCAGTTTCGTATTCCTGTTCCCATGTCTCAATATCTTCATAGATATCATAGACATAATTCCCATCATCGTCTGTTCCATAGTTATACGGATCCAGGTTTCCGTTAGCAACGTCTTCTTTTAGTTCATCCAGAGTTTTTTTAATTTCATCCTTTGTCTTCACATAATAACTATCCAGGGTATAAAGTTTTGCCTCTGAGAAGAATGCGTTTGTAATACGGTCGAGAAGCTCCTGGGTAACTTCTGCCGCAGTGACAGAAATAGCAGATATCTTTTCCACTTCCGGAATTTCTACGCTCGCATCTGTATTTACCACGAGCTTGGCACTGTCATCTTCCACATGGCTTTTATAATTTTGAGGAGCATCAATGAGATTCCTGATGGTTGTCTTTGACTCTGAACCGTCATCGTTCTTGCTTTCAGATGCTTCTCCTTTAGAACCGCTAACATCATCCGCTTCCGTATAAGCATCTACAGCCTTGCTCCCCTTCGGCTTTACCAAAGAAGAATCCGGGGTCTGTGCGCATCCTGTAAACATTCCAATACAAAGCACTATTCCTGCAAACTTTTTTATGTTTTTTCTCATTTCTGGTAATATCTCCTTTCTAAGATTGTTATAAGTATATCATCGAGCATTACACCAAATCTTTCGCGATTTGTAACTGATATGTAAACGTTAGTGTGATTACCAGAAAACAGAGACGGTAGTTCCTTTTCCCGGATTGCTTTCAATCTTCAGTTGGAAATCGTGCAGTTCTATAATTTTCTGACATAAAGAAAGACCGAGCCCTACACTTCCTTTTGCCCTGGAACGAGATTTGTCTACCATATAAAATGGTTCCGTCACCATTTCCAGATCCTCTTTCGGTATTCCCTTTCCAAAATCCTGAACCATCAGATGGTCTGGGGTTGCCTCAAGCACAATTTTAGATTCTTTCCTGGAAGCTTTGACTGCATTATCAATTAGATTTGTCACTACACTTATCATTAAGTCCTGATCAAACTTCTTTACCAATTCTTTTGGTTCACAAAATACATCAAGAGAGATGTTTTTTTCTTGAAGCCTGCAATCAATAAGTTCTTTTACTTCTTTCAGGAAGTTATCCACCTGTATTTCAGCTGGATTGAATGAGTCTTCCGAAGCTTCGTAGAGTCCGGTTAATTCCAGCATTTTCATAGAAAGTCTTGACAGCCTGCGACATTCATTTTCAATATAAATCAGAGCCTTCTCCTGCCTTTCTGGGGTTAGGCGCACAGTAAGCAATGTATCTGCATAGCCTATGATTGCAGTCATTGGGGTCTTCAGCTCATGAGCCAGACTTCCAATAAGCTGTTTTTGTGTCCGGTTTATGTTAGAAAGACTTTCAATTTGTTCTTTTATTTTACCTGTCATAAAATTAAAGGTTGCACCTATCTGCGCAAGTTCTGTATTTCCCTCTGACGGTACTTTAAAATCATAAATACCTTCAGAAACAAGAAGCGTAGCTTCTCTTAGGCTTGTAAGCGGTGCTGTGATTTTTCGAAGGCTCAAATAAAGGATAATTCCCATCACCACGATCAAAGATAAAGTAAATCCACCCGTCTGAAAAAACAGCAGATGACTTTTTTCTATTACATCTGTTATATCTTTATAAGTAACAATCTGATATCCCATATTTACATTGCCATAGTAAAATAACAAAAGTGTCCTTCCATTTATCTGACTGATCATAGGGCCATGACCATCACTGTTGCTGCCATGATCCACCATGTTTGCCTTACTTGCACATAATTCTCTTAACTTTTTTACATCGAATTCATAAACAGTTCCATTATAGGTCATTTTTCCATCAAGATATAAAACCGCGCTGTCATGAAAAACCTGCCGAAAAGCATAAGTAACTATTTGGGGGCGCATTTCGTTGTCGGCATTCTGTTTCTGATTGTCAGAAAGGCTTGTTTTATTTTCAAACTGTAAGATATTTGTTCTGAATATACTGCTTTCATAACTGTTGATATTCTGTATACTCTGATTTTTCCAACAATAAGTGGTATAGAGAAAGATCCCTGACGATGCCAACAGAATAATACATGTAGTCTGAAAAAAGATCTTTATTAAGAGTTTCATAAATCCACCTCAAGTCTGTAACCGATTCTGGGAATTGTTTTAATCTTATCCTGCCAGCCAAGTTTTTTCCTGATACGACCCACATGTGCATCCACAGTTCTTGTTTCTCCGCAGAACTCTTCATTCCACAGTTCCTGCAGAATCTGATTCCTGGTCAGTGCTTTATTCGGGTTTTTGGCGAACACCATGAGACAGTTATATTCCATTGGCTTTAAATAGATTTCCATGCCCATTTTTGTAACAGTACGACTAGCAGTATCAATGATGACATCACCAATTTGAATCTGTTCTTGTACAGTGCCATTACGTTCCAGTACTTTTTCAAGACGAACCATCACTTCCAGCATTTCAAATGGTTTTACAATATAATCTTCCGCACCGTCTTTTAATCCCTTTATCTTGCTCGCGATATCTCCCTTTGCAGTAAGAAATATTACGGGAATTTCATATTGCTTCAATTTCGGTAACAGGCTATAGCCGTCTCTTCCGGGAAGCATGATATCTACAAGTGCACACTGAAACGCATGATCTTGAATAATTGCTTCATATGCCTCATTTCCATCCAGATATCCTACTGTTTCATACCCTGCAATCTCCAGATTCATACATAGCAGGTCATTGATTGACATTTCGTCTTCTATCACAAGAATTCTTGCCTTCATAATTATTACCTCACATGTTTTTATAAATATCTTTTCACAGGTTAATTATACATTAAATTCTGTATTGCAGTTGTAACTGATTTGTAACAGCAAAAAAGGAAACCAAGACCATTCTGTGAGAATAGTTTTGATTTCCTGTATAAATCGTTATTTTCTAATCGTTTATAACGCTGGTGAGAACATTTATTATTATTTTTACTCCATTCCAGAATCATTCGAAAGAGAGACAATGCAAATACAAAAATTATTAAGAACACCAGAATTTTCATACGTAGCGTGATTCCTTTCATTTACCTTTATCAGATCGTATCATTCAAATCACATCCACTGATGATGCGATTCCATAAGTTCTCCCGCTTGTCCATTCCTTTGGTAAAATAGGGAAGTCTTTCCTCTTCCAGCTCTTCCAGACGAAGCACATTTCCATTCAGATAATTGTCAATCCGGTATCCTGTACTTTTAAGTCTTGTAATCACGCCACCGATTTTTATATCCAGGATCTCATAACCAAATGGCTTTGCATCGTTCATCCAGATTTTTTCTCTTGATGATTTCATATCTGTCAGATTGCAGATGATTTCAGGAATAACATTCTGACTGATATCTTTTAACGCTGCTCTGTCCGATCTGTCATATGCTGATTTTATACACATACCCAAATCGGCTTTATCAGCTAATACCGCCGCCAGTTTTTCATAAAATGAAAATAAAAGCTGATATTTTCCTGCTTTTTTTGCACATTCCTTCATATATTTCTGTATGTTTTGGTAGTAAGATTTTGTATTGACACCTGATTCTTTCACATGATAATCAAAAATGCCTAACATTGGATCCTGGTATAACAGATATTTTGAAGGATTTTGAGCCTCTTTATTCTCTTTCGAATTTAAGAATAAAGAATCAAAATTGTCAAGTGCCATAAAATCATCAAATTCTCCGCCTGTGCAGTTCCTGAACTCCTGCTTAAGGATTGTTTCGTCATAGTCTCTGTGAAAATCAAGGTATGCAAAAAGTACAAGTCCCGGAAGCAAAGCATCCATCGGGGTTTCTGCACCATTATCCATCCATGCTGTACAGAGAACCTCTTTTATATTGTATTTTTTACAAGTAGAAAGAGCTGCTTTGGTACACGCATAGGTCTTAGAATAATTGGGGGAAATTCCGTTCCAAA
>OLNM01001713.1_pt1 | contig 15526 bp, 18 predicted proteins | sample 1672391 | NCBI WGS metagenome assembly OLNM01 (sample SAMEA3136680, study PRJEB25190) | human gut metagenome | reverse complement strand
GGGTGGTACCTGAGGTAGCCTCTCGTCACCATGTGGAAGTCATCACCGCTTGTATTGAAGAAGCCCTGGAAGAAGCCGGTATCACAGAAGCAGATGTCACAGCTGTGGCTGTCACCTACGGTCCAGGCCTAGTTGGAGCTCTTTTAGTCGGCCTAGCTGCAGCCAAGGCCTTTGCCTGGGCGCATGGACTTCCTTTGATTCCTGTCAATCATATGGCAGGGCATTTGATGGCCGCTCAAAGCGTCGAGCCCTTAGAGTTTCCGCTTTTGGCCTTGCTGGTGAGTGGAGGACATACAGAACTAGTCTACGTCAGTGAAGCGGGTGATTATAAGATCGTCGGAGAGACCCGTGATGATGCTGTCGGAGAGGCTTATGACAAGGTTGGGCGCGTGATGGGCTTGACCTATCCAGCAGGACGTGAGATTGATCAGCTGGCCCACCAAGGGGCTGATATCTATGATTTCCCTAGGGCCATGATCAAGGAAGACAATCTGGAATTCTCCTTTTCAGGACTCAAATCGGCCTTTATCAATCTGCACCATAATGCTCAGCAAAAAGGAGAAAGCCTCTCCAATGCAGACCTTTCAGCGAGTTTCCAAGCAGCCGTCTTAGACATTCTCATGGCCAAGACCAAAAAAGCTTTGGAAAAATACCCGGTCAAGACTCTAGTCGTCGCTGGTGGGGTCGCAGCCAACCAAGGTCTTCGTGAACGCTTGGCTTCTGAGATCACCGATGTCAAGGTCATCATTCCGCCTCTGCGCCTCTGCGGGGATAATGCAGGGATGATCGCCTATGCCAGTGTCAGTGAGTGGAACAAAGAAAACTTCGCAGGCTGGGACCTCAACGCCAAACCAAGCCTAGCCTTTGAAGGAATTGAATAAGAAAAAGGAGCCAATTGGATGTGCAAGGTCCAATGGCTTTTTTGCTGGGATCTCACCAACTAGTAGCGGATTTGCGAGGTGAAAGAAAATTCGGTATGATAGAAGGAATAAAACCTAGATGGAAGAGAGGGAAGTCGGATGGTACGAAACAGAAATAAAATTAAACAGAATGTAGTTGTATATTCTAGCTTAATTTTACTAGGAATGGGGTTTATTTTATTTCTTTTTGGTTGCTCAAAATATTTGAAGGAAGATACTAAGAGATCTACTAATGGAGATGAAAATGAATATTTTAATACTTATAATCTTAATGCAGATATCCAGGATTTTCAATTTATCCATGCTAAAAATGGTATAGTAGTTGAATGGAAGTTTGAAAATAATAAAGTAGCAAAAGCAGTCAATTCCCCTGATTGGATTAGAGTAAATCAACATTATCTTGTTAGAGCGAGGGAGAAATTAAGACTAGCGTCTGCCTCTAAAAAAATGAAGTCAGATGAATACTCGTATTTAGATGTCTTTGATTTAACCAATAAAAAAGCCTCTAAGAAAGAAGTTAATGTTTGGAAATTAATGGTTAACTATTTAAAAAATGATAATTTTGAATTGGTTGGAACCTTGCCAACTCTAAGAAGGATAGAAAACAATGATTATGTTGTTATTAGAATAAATGATCAACTAACATATCGTTATTTCTTACTTAATCTTAAAACACTTAAAATTGATAAAGAAACAACGGAAGAAAAATTAAATGAGAAGAATAGAGTGTATCTCTTTATTTCTACCCGTAAAGGTTACACTGCTGGAGTTCTTCCGTTTGATAATGGATTTTGGAAGGAAAAATCTTTCAAAGGGGATATCAATTTAAGAGCGTCTTATCCGACAGCATTTAAACTCTTTTCAAAACCAGAAGGTTTTGCTTATAAAGTGATCAATTCTGAGAATGGTGCCATTACGAATGGGAAAGAACTGATTGATCTAGAAACAGAATTTCTTACATTAGGTTCCTCTGTGTACGATTATGCCTATCTGCCTAAAGAACTGAGTATTGAAAATAAAGATACGAAAATCTCTCAATTCGATGAGATTCAACAGTATTATAATGGTAAATCTGTTTCAAATTGGCACTGAGAGAATTTTTAGGAAACATACAAGGAGAGTGAAAAAGAGGTTGTTATGCAAACAATGATTAATTTAGGGATATGGGAGAACAAGAATTACCATTTTGATTGGGAGGAAAAAATCTTACTAGAAGAGACATCTTCTCCTAACTACTGGTCTTATGTACTTCTCCCTATTACATTATTTATTATCAACAAAATTTCGGATGGATTAGCGGAGGCTGGAATATTTGACAATCAGTTGGTACGACTTGGAACGATTCCAATTTTAGGTGTTATCTCCTACTTCTTAGCTGCGTGGATCATTCGATATTACCATGCAAGTCTGAAATTACAGCCATCCAAGTTGGATGTGGATCAGTGCAAGAAGTTAATCAAGGCATTAAAGAGACGGAAGGTCTACTTTACATTTCTGGTCAATCTTTTTAGGTGCCTAACTGTAGCCGCTATTCTTTTGTTTGTCATCGGAAATGAAACCATTGCAGTACTCTTTTTGCTCATTAGTTTTATAGTGATATTTATGTTTAAATTTGATTATCAATTATCCAAATGGCCTGATATGATAGAGATCATTGCCAAAAAAGTAGAAAAGGAAGATAAGGAAAGTTTCTAAAATAGCATAGGTAGTGAGTTAAGTGAGTGAAGCCTCATCTGGAAGAACGGGAGTCGAAGGAAGCTGAGTTTGACTGCTTTACATGGTCTAGGCTGCTATCCTGAAAGTATGTAGGAAGTAAATAGGATGTTAGAATATAAAGAAACAAGTATTTTCTGTCATCAACTGGTAGAGTACGATGGCAAAAAATTTCTGTTAGATGCTAGTACCATGAAGCCTAAGTTCTATTATTGGGGGTTGCCAACGGAAGCTATCACTGTTGAGATGATGGAAGTAGATAAAAAAGTTACAATTCCAGGCACACCCATCCATAAAATAAATGGAGGAACAGTAGCTATCATAGTCCAGCCATTTGTTGGAGTGGTTTATAGTCTCTTAAAAAAGCTATTCAGTGAGTATGCCATTAGTCAACAAATTTTTCTAAAGATAGTCTTATTTGTGGTTGCCATGCTTATATCTTATGTGCTCTTCCGATGTTCTGTAGAAAAGGCACGTAAAAAGGTCAAGAATCTATTTCCTACAGCAAGGAAGAGATATATTGTGACTTTCAAGCCGATAGCAGAAAGAAAGCAAATTTTTGATGCCCATCTATTAAATCTTGTCTTACTGGCCTGTTTAGCTATGTATTTATTTAATAATAATGGTCAAGAAGGTATCTTTTTAGTGATAGGCGGTATTCTTACAGCTTTTCTATTGACCTTCGAATTTGGTAAAGTTCCAGTTCTTTTAGGAGCTAAAACAGGGAATTTAAGTCTTGATAGTGTAGAAGAGATCATCATTGAAAAAAGTAACTAGAATAGAATGGACAAGAATAAAAGAGTAGAAATCATGAAAAAAACAATCGTTTTGTTAGTAGCGCTTCTATCATTAACAGCATGCGCCCAGTCTCGACAGGACTCAAAAGATTCTTCGCCGAGTAAAACGGAGCAGACTTCAAAAGAGTCCTCAGCTGTTAAAAATGAAAAAGGCTTGCAGTTTGTGGTGGGACCACAATATGAAGGAACAGAATCAAACTTAATTGATCTAGGGAAGAAATTAACCAAGGAACATCCAGAACTAGGAAATCAAGGAAGCCTATCGGTCAACTATACTGGCGCAACTTTCTCATCCAATCAACAAGAATATGCCGTATTTCTATTGATTAACAAAGCTGGACTTCAAATTGATAAGGATTTTGAGTTTTCATTGAGTTGGAAATATGATGGGCAATTCATTTATCAACATCAACGGATTGGCTATAAAATTAGTGACAGTGGAACATTGCCTGATCAATCTGCCACGATTTTGACCTTGCCAATATCCAGCGAGCAAAAACAAATTGTCGAGAGCATGACACAAGAAGAAAAGATGTCATTAGAAATGTCGGATTTAAAAGTGAATCAGTAGGGGAGAGATAGAAATATATCGAGGGCTTATCCATTCTCTCTCATTGGTCCTTTTTCAAGCTTTTTTCTTGTGTTATAATAGAGCTCAATGATTCAGAAAGGAGTGAGAGAGTGGAAAAAGATTTTTGGCAGGGGGTGAGGGACGCGCTACCGACGGCTTTGGGCTATATCAGTATTGGCCTGGCTTGTGGTGTGGTGGCGTCTCCCTATCTTTCTCCTTTGGAGATGGCCTTGATGAGTATTCTAGTCTATGCTGGGGCGGCTCAGTTTGCGATGATCTCTCTGATTGCGGCCCACTCTTCGATCTTGAATATGGCCTTGACCGTGTGTTTGATCAATCTCCGGAATATGTTGATGAGTCTGCATACGTCCTCTGATTTTAAGGATGCGAGTCTCGCTCATACCATTGGGATTGGAAGCCTCTTGACCGATGAGAGTTATGGGGTTTACTTGAGTGAGAAGTTAAAGACGGATACTATTACAGTTCCTTGGATGCATGGGAACAATCTAGTAGGCTATGTAGCCTGGATCGGTGCGACGGTTATCGGAACAGCTCTGGGATCTCTCCTACCAGATCCAAAGGCTTTTGGGCTTGATTTTGCCTTAGTGGCTATGTTTATTGGGATTTTTGCAGCCCAGTTTCAAGGTATGCAACTGACAGAAAAGACCAAGACCATGCTAATGGTGCTCTTAGCAGTAGCAGTGAGTTTCTTTCTCTTCCTCTTTTTTGTTTCGCAACCGCTAGCAGTGCTAGCTGCGACCTTGATCGGCTGTTTTGTGGGGGTGGTCTGTGATGCGCGTGAATAGTTCTATCTTCATGGCCATTCTGGCCTCAGCCCTCGTTACCTGGATTCCTCGGATCTTGCCCTTCCTCTTAGTCAAATACAAGGGACTGCCGGCTCCTGTGACCCGCTTTCTCAAATACCTGCCCATTTCCATTATCTTTGCCTTGGTTTTATCGAGTTTAGTAGAGGGGAAAATGGGAAGTCTCCCGCAGTTCCACTGGTTGGACCTCATGGTGACCATTCCTAGCTTCTTTGTAGCCTTTCGTTACAAAAACCTTATGGGAACCGTTTTGTTTGGAATTGTCTTGATCGCTCTATTACGATTGACATTTTAAATGCAAAAATATGTTACAAAAAAATTACAATTGTTACAAAAAAAACTTGATATTTGTAATAATTGAGGTATAATGGGAGTCAGAAAGATAAAGAGGTGATCTTATGAAAAAATCAATCTTCCGTTGGAGTGCCGCTGTTCTGGTGGCTGCTTCACTTGGTCTAGCTCTCGGTGGTTGTGGTGCTAAGGATAAAAAGACAGCTACCTCATCCGCAAAAGCATCTACCAGCAAGGTAGAGAAAAAAGCCAAAAGTAATAGCAAAAAGAGTGCAGCATCTTCTGCTCAAGCAAAAGATACAGCTAGCTCTTCAACTCAAGCCAGTAGCGCGACAGGTACAAAAGACTCTAGTAAGACCGAGAATGCGTCTGCTACGACGCAAGCTACTGTCCCTGCAGAATTGGTGGGAACTTGGGTAGGATCTAGTCCACAAGCGGATGCGATTAAAATGACAGTGGATGCCAATGGAAATGTGACAACAGTGGTTAGCTTCAAAAATGATAGCGAACCGACTCGGACAGCGACCTATACAGCAAGAGCAGTCCAAGCAACAGGCAATATCTATTATTGGAATGTTGAAGGCTTTGATGGGGCTGATGCTTTGCTTCCTGGGATCACAGGGCTAGGTGGAGCAAACTTCCGATTTGAACCTGGTTTTGTCTTAGAAGAAGGACACTATACACCGATTGTTTTCACAACGGATCTCAATACAGAATTTGACTATACTAAATACAATGATTTCCGCTTTTCATTAACCAAAGAACAATAAAAAGACGAACTCGATGGAAAATCGAGTTCGTTTTTTTTGATAGATTAACGAAGATAGATAACTTTGAACAATAATACAGCTAAGATAGCAGCAAGAATTGGGGCTACAACTGGTACCCAAGCATACCACCATTTAGAATCCCCTTTGTGTTCTCCTAATACAGATTTTGGAAGGAAGGCATGGACCAAACGAGGACCAAAGTCACGAGCAGGGTTCAAACCAGGTCCAGTAGGACCTCCAAGTGACGTAACAAGAGCCATAACAAGGAAACCAAGAGCCAAGTGAGCAATTCCTAAACCTGAAGCGTGTGCTTGTGATAAAGCCAATTTTGCTGCTGATGTGGTAGCATCAAAGACGCCTCCTTGTTCAGCAGCAGCTTTTTGAGCAAGACCTGCAACCTCTGCACCAAAGAAATGTTTCGTCAAGCCGAGGGCACCAAAGAAAAGGACGAATGATCCAGCAAACTCGTTGATGAAGCCATTAATGGTAGCGGCTTTGCGTGATTCAGGAGTTCCTTTATCCAAACTAGAAATCGTTGAGAATGTTCCTAAGATGTTGTTAGGATTTTCAGTTTGGATGTAGTATGGACGGTGAGTCGCAACGACAACCAATTGTCCAAACATAGCTCCAAGAAGTTGAGCAACGATGTATGGTAAAACATTTGCCCATGGGAAGAGTCCGCTAACTGCAAGTCCAAGAGTGAAGGCTGGGTTAATGTGGTTTCCTGAAACATTACCGAACATCAAGGCTGGAATCATTACTCCCATCCCATATCCGATCGCAATGACAAGCCAACCGCTTTGATGACCTTTAGTTCCTTTTAATTCGACGTTTGCAACTGCACCATTTCCGAGGATAAGCAGCAAAGCCGTTCCAATAAACTCTGAAAAGAGTTTAACACTAAAATCAAAATCCATGATTCTAATAATCTCCTTTATAAATTTTATACCAATCCATTCTATCAAGTAAATACTAACTTGTAAAGAATTTTTAAAAATTTTATTTCAATAGATGAGAATAAAGTTAGTGAATTTCTATCAGTAATGAGGGCTCCCTGCTACCCAACCGGTGCAGAGGGCGGATGTGATATTAAAACCGCCTGTATGGGCATTGATATCGAGGACTTCTCCTGCAAAGTGGAGCCCAGGAACTAGCTTACTTTCTAGGGTTTTAGGATTGATTTCTTTGAGGCTGACGCCACCCTTGGTTACAAAGGACTTAGCTAGAGACATCTTCCCAGTGACAGGAATAGGCATCTCTTTGATTTTTTGAATGATCTCTTCTGTCTGAGTAGGAGTGAGTTGCTTGGCTTTTTCAGGGAATTCTTGCACCAAGAAATCAGCTAACCGTTCAGGAAGAAGGGTTTTGAGGCTATTTTTAATGGACTTTTCTCGATGCTCTTCTAGAAAGTCTTTTAACGCTTGAGAAGAGGTAGTCGGAAGGAGGTCCAGAGATAAGATTTCCCCACCTTTAACAAAGCTAGACATCCGAAGGGCTGCAGGGCCAGAAAGACCGAAATGCGTAAAGAGCAGGTCATGGGTGATGATGTGTTTGCCGTAGCTGAGGGTCACATCTGTCAGAGAGATCCCTTGGAGGGCCTTGTGTGGGAAGTCTGTCAAAAGAGGACTTTCTGCCGCTTCGAGATCGGTGATGGTGTGTTTGAAGTGGCGGGCAATTTCGTGTCCGTAGCCAGTAGAGCCGGTAGAAGGATAGGATTTGCCCCCAGTTGTGACAATCAGCTTGTCAGCTGTCCATATTTTTTCAGCAGATTTGACGATGAAGACGTCTTCTGGCTTGGTGACAGAGACCACTTCACAGTTGGTGGCAATGCTAGCACCAAGCTCGAGGATCTTATTTTCTAAGGCTTGAATAATGGTGCGAGATTGATCACTAACAGGAAAGACCCGACCATGGTCTTCGACTTTTAGTTTGACGCCATTATCGGTGAAAAATTGGATGATATCATGATTATCAAATTGGGAAAACACACTGTAAAGAAAACGGCCATTTCCAGGGATACCGGCCATCAAATCGTCTAAGGTACCGTTGTTCGTGACATTACAGCGGCCTCCTCCGGTACCTGCAAGTTTCTTACCTAGCTTTTTATTTTTTTCGATCAGTAGCGTAGGTTGGCCATAAGAGGCGCTGGCAATGGTCGCCATCATACCTGCTGGGCCACCACCGATGACAATGGTGTGAAAATGAGTCATGTCGTTCTTCCTTCTCTTGTTTCTTTCATGATTTGCTTTGTCCATTATATCATTTTATGGACGGCTTCGGAAATGAAGGAATCAAAAAACAAGCACCTTTCGATGCTTGTTTTTGAATGATTCTTTGATCAACTCATTACATGATTCCAAGGAAGTAACGGATGAAGAAGAAGGCAAGGACAGCACCAACAAATGGGGCAGTACCTGGTACAAGAAGACCATATTGCCAGTCGTTGTTTACTTTATCTTTGATTGGCAAGATTTGGTAAGCGAAACGAGGTCCAAGGTCACGCGCTTGGTTCATCGCGAAACCTGTAGTACCACCAAGACCCATACCGATAGCCCAAACGATCAAACCAACAGTGAATGGAAGCATTGCTTCGTTGGCATGTTCAGCAGCCATGATAGATGTCAAGAAGATAAATGTTGCGAACGCTTCGACGAAGTAGTTACGTGGAAGGTTACGGCAGTTAGGGTTTGTAGAGAAGATGTTACGGATAGCAACACCATCAATTTGACCTTCAGAAATCTTGAAGTGGTCAGCATACATAAAGTAAGCAATCAAAGCTCCAAGGAAGGCACCGATCATTTCAGCGATTGCAATTGGGAAGAATTGAGCGATTGTCAATTTACCAAGAAGGACTTTAAGCAAAGCCATTGCAGGGTTCATTGAAACGCCGCCAAAGACAAACAAGCAGACAGTGATACCGAATGCCCATGTAGTAATCGCAAATAAGTGTCCAGTTCCAGCATATTTTGTTTTCTTCAAAACGTCGTCACAGTGTACGCCAACCCCGAAGATAATCATCAAAGCTGTACTCATAACTTCTGCAAGTAATTGATGTGTCATGTTAATAAATGTCTCCTAAATTAATAAATATATTTTTGTAATTGGTGATAAACTTCTTGAATCGGCAACTGCATCTCCTTAGCAATACGCTGACAGTCTTCGTATTCAAGTGTTTTTTTAGTGGTAGATCCGTACTGGTTAATTTTTACCGTAACGGGTCCAAATTCCGTATCGATTTGTTCAAATCGACGTTGCATGACCTTTCGGTCGACTTGTTGGTATCGAAAACCAATGGTACTGGTTTCTTTGAACAAGAGGGCTGAAAAATCTTCCAACTGACTTCCTTGAATCAAGAGAATCAACTCAAAGCCAGGGCGATTCTTTTTCATAACGACGCTACGATAGTAGACATCTAAAGCTCCAGTATCCAGGAAACGGTGGATAATATAACCGAGTTGCTCTGGTGTTTGATCATCAATCGTAGTGGTGATCTCAATAATTTGATCTTCCGTGCGATGAACAACAGTGGTGCTGTGAGAGGCGTCTTCTTTCAATAGCGAACCGCGTAAAGCATTGAATTTTCCAGTCTCTCTTTTACCAAATCCATAGCCCACACTTTCGATGGAAAGGTGAGAGGGGATTGGTTCAAAGATTGGGGACAATGCTTTAAGGAGGGCTAACCCTGTCGGAGTAATCAACTCCGTTTTAACTGTGAAGTCTTGAGTAATCGGAATAGTCGTTCCTTTTCTCAACTGCATCACAGCGGGAACCGGAACAGGCATTTCTCCATGGGCGACTGAAATAGTCCCACTTCCCTCAGTGAGAGGAGTAGAGTAAACTGTATCGATACCGAGCGATTCCACTAGGATGAAAAAGCTAACGATGTCGACGATGGAGTCAATTGCACCAATTTCATGGAAATGAATCTGTTCGACAGGCATGTTATGCACAGCTGCTTCTGCCTTTGCGATATCAAGAAAGACTTCAAGACTTTTTTGTTTCACAAAAGGACTCAACTGTGAAGCGGCAATCAGATCGTGGATATCCGCATAACTGCGAGCATCCGCGTGGGAATGGTGATGATGGTGTTCATGATCGTGATGATGTTCGTGATCATGATGATGTTCGTGATCATGTTCGTGATCATGTTCGTGATCATGTTCGTGATCATGTTCGTGATCATGATGATGTTCATGATCGTGATGATGTTCATGATCGTGATGATGTTCATGATCGTGATCAAAATCACCTTCAATCCCCGTATCTTTCTCCCCGTGGTGAAGGTGAACATCGAAATCAGTTCCCCAAATTGCGCTCTTTGCGACGCGATGAACGTGGAGGTGGAAACCATCCACTCCCAGTTTCTCGAGTTCTGTGTGAAGAAGCTCGACATCTGCCCCAAGGTCCACAAGAAGACCATTGAGCATATCGCCACTTATTCCAGAAAAAGGTTCTAAAAATAGACTGGTCATCAGTTATCCTTTCGATTGTGGTTGAGTCGATTGATCATACATGCTGAATAAGCTGCACCAAATCCGTTATCAATGTTGACGACCGTTACACCAGAAGCGCAAGAGGTCAACATACTCATCAAGGTTGTTAGCCCTTGAAGGTTGCTTCCGTATCCAATGCTGGTCGGAACGGCAATAACGGGGACATCCACAAGGCCTCCTACGACACTGACAAGAGCTCCTTCCATACCGGCAATCACGATGATCACACTGGCTTTTTGGATCTCTTCTAAGCGATTGAAGAGGCGATGGATGCCGGCGACTCCCACATCATAGATTCGGCGAACCGAATGGCCAAAGGTTTCTGCAGTGACTGCAGCTTCTTCTGCAACAGGAACATCACTTGTCCCTGCTGTGACGACCGCAATGTAGTGTTCAGGATCGGCTTCTTCCTTTTTAGAGTTGAGAACGAAGCAGCGGGCTTCTGGATAATAGTGGCCAGTCGGAAAGCGCTGAGAAAGAGCCTCTCCCTTTTGGAGAGAGACTCTTGTTGTGAGGATCGGCAATTCTTTTTGTGAAAGAAATTGCAGGATTCCTTCAATTTGCTCAACTGTCTTTCCTTCGCCGTATACGACTTCAGGGAAGCCGTTGCGACGTTGCCGGTCAGTATCAATTGCTGCATACCCTAGTTCTTTAACCCCGTTGATTTGCTCCAGCGCATCCTCAACTGAGAGATGGCCTGCTTGCAAAGAACGGAGTGTCTGTTCTAGATTGGGTTGAAAATCCATGTTTGATTCTATTCAACAACGACAGAAAGTCCGTCGCGGATAACTGCTACTTTAGCATCTTTTCCTTCACGAGCAAAGGCTTTTTCAAGCGCTTCGTCAAATGAAGTTGCAAGTTCCATATGCATACCTGTGATCAATTCAGGATCTACAAGGTCAGATACAAAGATAACATGGTGGTGTACCAAAATACGTGCCAAGATTTGAGAAGTCCATTGGTCTGGGACAGTCTCTAAACGAGGTGTATTGATGGCTTGTTCCAAGAATTCTTTTGGATCTTCTACGTCAGCAAGGTTGCGATAGAAACCTTCTCCACCGTGACCATCTGCACATCCAGCCACCATGATGATTGTTCCGCCTTCTTTGTTAGAAGCTTCGGCTGCAGTCATCCCTTTAACAGCTTGGTAGATATTTTGGTCAAGTGGGAAACCACCGTTTGTTGAAATTGTGATGTCGCTTTCGATCTTAGACACATGTGCCAAGTCTGCAACGAAGTCACAACCAACTTTGTGGGCTTCAACCATGTCCCCAGCGAAAGATCCGATGATGTGTTTTTCGCCGTCCAATACAACGTTGACGATGAAGGCCAAGTTTGCAGTACGAGCAGCGTAAAGCATATCTTCGTGGATTGGGTTGTGGTCAAGGTTACCAGTACGTGCCTTATCAGAATTGATGAAGTCACCTGAGTGGTTCGCCATGATAGTTTTGTATGATGCGATACCTGGAAGGACTGATTTACGTCCACCTGAGAATCCAGCGAAGAAGTGAGATTCGATGAATCCTTCTGCTATCAACAAGTCAGCTTCAGCAGCGATTTTGTTGATGATACAGTCACCACCTGAAGGGAGTTGTCCAATTTTAACCATGTCATCGTCGTTTGTTGAAATGTGCATAACGATTTCTTCATTGTCAACGATTTCTTGGCCGTATTTATTGATCAATTCTTCACGAGTTGAAGGACGGTGGAAACCAGTAGCAACCAAGATACGCACGCGTGCATCAGGGTTAACTGAGCGAATACGACGCAAAATGATTGGAGTGATGATGTGAGAAGGAACGGGACGAGTGTGGTCAGAACTGATCAACACGATGTCTTTTTTGCCTTTAGCAAGTTCTTCCAAAGTAGGGCTGCCGATAGGGTTGTCCATTGAACGTTCAACAGTTTCTTCTTCAGACAGTGGGTTATGGAAGTTTTCCGCCTTAGACTCTAACAATCCTGCAAAGTTTTCATCTGGAATCTTTGCAACAATCGATTTTTTGTCGTACGGTAATTTAATTTCTACCATTATTTGCGATCTCCTTTATTAATACTGATACTTATAGTATAATTCTTTTTAAAAAGAGGTGTGCATCAATTGATGTCAACAAATGTTAACTATATTGTTTAAGAACAGGTGTATCATTAGTGTGATTTCAAGAAAGAGCAGATGGGGAGGAAAAACCGTCGTGAATTCAGAATTTTTAGTGAAATTTTTGGAAGAGAGGCGAACGCCGATCGTCAAGAAAAAATACCATAGTTACCTCTCCTATCGTGGGATCAAAGAGGATTACATCTACATCTTGAAAGAAGGTGTGGTCAAGACAAGTGTCATCATGCGTGATGGGCGTGAGTTTAACTTTTCCTATCTAAAAGCCATTGACATTGTCTCTTTGATTCGTGATGAGGTGTCCAACTATACAGACTCACCTTTCAATGTGCGAGTGGAGACAGAAGAAGCAAGTTTTTATCGTATTCCTCGGGTCAAGTTTTGGAATTTTGTCAAAGAGCATAAAGAGCTGCAGGACTATGTGAGGGACTATTATCGTAATAAACTGTCTGAAAGTATGGAGTCTCAGCAGTATATGATGATGAATGGTAAAAAAGGGGCGGTTTGTTTTCATTTGCAAAAACTAAGCAGTTTGTTTGGTGTGGAGCAAGAAGACGGCTTCTTGATTGATTTCAACATTACCAATGAAGATATTGCCGGTTTTTGTGGGATTTCGACGCGAAACAGTGTCAATCGCATTCTCAATGAATTAAAACGAGAAGGTGTTTTGGATATTCGACAGCAAAAGATCGTGATTTTGGATAATGAACGGATTGAAGAATTTATCGGAAGGGAGCTATTCTAAGATGGCAACAGAAGCACAAATCAGAAAAGAAAAAGAAGAAAAATTACAAGATATTTTACGAAAAATCGGAAAGGTAGCCGTTACCTATTCAGGTGGGATTGACAGCTCTTATCTCTTGAAGGTGGCCTTGGATACCTTGGGACCTGACAATGTTATTGCGGCCGTCGTGAACTCTGAGATGTTTTCAAATGAAGAATTCGATCTAGCGCTCGACTTGGCCGATCAGCTAGGAGCACCTGTGCTTGGACTGGAAATGAGAGAATTGAGTGATCCACGGATTGCTGCCAATACGCCCAATATTTGGTATTACACCAAACAATTGATGTACCAAACTATTAAGGATTCAGTTACAGAACTGGGCTTTAAGCAATTGGTAGACGGCAATATTATGGATGATATCGACGATTTTCGCCCTGGTATCAAGGCTCGGGACGAAGCGGGTGTCCGCAGTGTCTTGCAAGAAGCCGGCCTCTATAAGACAGAAATTCGTCAATTGGCCAAGGAAAGAGGGGTCTCCAATTGGAATAAGGTGCCATCTTGTAGCGTTGCCTCACGCTTCCCATACGGAGTGAAAATCACTTCAGAAAATGTACAACGGGTTTTTGAAGGGGAAGAGTTCCTTGTAGGACTTGGCTTTGAGCAAGTCCGTGTGCGTGTGCATGGAGACTTGGCGCGCATCGAAGTGGAAGAAGACCATCTGCTTAAAGCCATCCAACTGCATGACAAGATCAATGACTACATGAAAAAAATCGGATTTACCTATGTAGCCTTGGATTTGGCTGGATATAAGTACGGCCGGATGAATGATGCATTGGATGAAAAAACAAAAGAAAAAATTATGGCAGGTTAAGCAATGAAGGAAGTGATAAGGTTCTGGTTCGAAGAGTTGAAGCCAGAGGATTGGTTCAAAAAATCAGAAGCACTGGATCAAGAAATGCGGGAGCGCTTTGAGGAACTTTATTGGAAGGCCAGTCGTGGGGAATTGTTTCGCTGGCGGGCTACGGCAGAAGGGCGTTTAGCAGAGATTTTGCTCTTGGACCAAATTCCTCGCAATATTTTTCGAGGGACTGCCCAAGCTTTTGCGACAGATTCCCTGGCCTTGGTCTTGGCCCAAGAAGGCCTAACACAAGCTCAAGAATTACCAGTTGTACAAAGAGGCTTTTTCTACATGCCCTTTATGCATTCGGAATCTTTAACCATTCATGAAGAAGCTCTGCGCCTATTTGATCAACCGGGCTTAGAAAAGCGTTTGAAGTATGAGAAGATGCACATGGACATTCTTCAACAATTTGGGCGTTATCCACATCGGAATGCCATCTTAGGACGGCCTTCGACCAAGGAAGAAGAGGAGTATTTGAAAGAACATTCTGGCTTTTAAGGGAAGATGAGGCCCACAGATTTCAAAACTCTTTTCTCTCTTCATGAAATTGCCTGAAACAGCAGGCATGATGTCAGAGTTCCCTCACCTAGGCTTTTCCAAGCGTCTAAAAAATGGTATAATGAACTGTAAATTTCAGAAGTTGGAAGGAATGTCATTACTATGATGAATATGCAAAATATGATGAAGCAAGCTCAAAAATTGCAAAAGCAAATGGAGCAAAGCCAAGCAGAATTAGCCGCAACTCAATTTGTAGGGAAATCTGCTCAAGACTTGGTTGTTGCAACTCTTACAGGTGATAAGAAGGTTGTTTCCATCGATTTCAATGCTGCAGTGGTCGACCCAGAAGATACAGAAACTCTTTCTGATATGACCGTTCAAGCTATCAATGCGGCCATCGAAGAAATTGATGCAGCAACCAAGAAAAAATTGGGAGCTTTTGCTGGTAAATTACCATTCTAAGCATACAGAGAAAACCTCTATCAGATGATAGAGGTTTTTTTAGTCGTTAAAAAAATTGGAGAGGTCCAATCCACCAAAAGGAGAGGTAGAAAAGGATTCTTGCTCTGTTAAGAGTTGCCGTGCCCGGTCTGATTCGAGAAAGGCTTCATAAACAAGGGCGGTCATTCGTGCATCTTCTAGACTATCATGCGATTTTCCAGCCACTCTTAAAAACTGAGCAACTGTATGTAGCTGCAAGTTTTTGATCCCATGGAGGTCAGAAGGGCGGCGTTTAGACGCTTCCTCAAAGACATCAACAGCATACTGGTCTGTAAACTCTAGCCCATTTTCTGCTAGGATAGGGAGGTCACTCTTGATGGCATTGTATCCAATGAGGGGACTGTCTGCAACAAAGTCTTGAAACTCCCCTAGGACTTGTTCGAGTGGGGGAGCTTGGAGGATTTTATCAGATG
>OLNM01001700.1_pt1 | contig 15634 bp, 8 predicted proteins | sample 1672391 | NCBI WGS metagenome assembly OLNM01 (sample SAMEA3136680, study PRJEB25190) | human gut metagenome | reverse complement strand
CAGTTCGCCCCAGCCGCCTATCGGGGGTAACTCTGAGTGAAAGCGATGTCCGCTACTACACCACCAATTCCGCAGGCCAGATCGACCGGGTCATCCTCGACGATGTGACCGGTGACCTGTGGGAGTACGCTGCGCTGGATTCTGTCCGCCGCCTGACGGACGAAGCCGCCAAGAAGATCGACAAAAAGATCAGCGACAAGGCACAGGACGCCGCAAGAGAGGCCGCAGGCCTCCCCGCTGGGACCACCACGACCACCACCAAGGTGGACAAGACCGATGAGGAAACCTTCCAGGATGTGAAGAACATCCTTGTCCCCAGCACCAGCGATGTGCTCTACGGCCTCATCGACGGCAGTGTCGTCAGCTCTACCTGGAACACCCTTACCGGCAAGACGGACCAGCTGTTCAGCTATGTGCTCCGCCGCACCGGCGACAGCGTGGGCGGTACGCTGGGCGACTTCCTCAACTATCTGGGCGAGGGTGCGACCTACGTCTGCTACTCCGGCGGCAAGCAGGTGGCCTACAGCACCGCCACCAAGTACCCCGTTATCGCAGGCGGCATCGCCATCGGCCGTTCTGCCGACGGCAAGGCCATCAACCGGATGCTCCAGCTCTCGCCGGTAGTCATCGATAAGCTGGGCGCAGCTTCGGTCATGAGCGGCGACAAGCGCTATGAGACCGCCGACGATATGCAGGTGTATCTGTGGTCGAACGGCCAGTATTTCGCGACCTCGCTGCCCAAGATCAACACTGAGGATTATAAGCTCATCGGCTGGTACGACAACTTCGGCTGCTCCGGCGGCAGGAAGATCCGTATCCTTGTGGCCGTCAAGACGAACTGAGCCTGAAATTTTCCAATCACAGAACAGCAGCCTCGCGGCAGATGAAGCGGGGCTGCTGTTTTATTCTCCTATTTGCCACACGCCCTATTTCGTGTTACAATAAAAACTAGAAAAATTGCGGAAAAAGGAGGTGCGGCAATGATACGCATTGCTCTGGTCGAGGACGAGGCAGAGGTGCGGGCGCAGCTTCAGGGCTATGTGCAGCGGCACACCCGGCAGTACGGCACCGAGTTCGCGGTGACGGAGTTCGCCGACGGCATGGAGCTGCTGGATGATTACCGCCCGGTGTACGACATCCTGTTTCTGGACGTGGAGATGAAGCATCTGGACGGCATGGAGACGGCCCGGCGGGTGCGGGAGCTGGACAAGGACGTCATCATCGTTTTTATCACGAATATGGCGCAGTACGCCATCGGCGGGTACGCCGTGGGCGCGCTGGACTATGTGCTCAAGCCGGTGCCTTATTTTGCGTTTTCGCAGCAGCTGCGCAAGGCCGAAGAACAGCTGCGCCGCCGCGCACGGCATTATCTGGCTCTGCCGGTGGAGGGCGGGATGCGGCGGCTGGATTCGTCCCTCATCTATTATCTGGAAAGCGAGGGACACCGCGTCCATTTTTATACCGAAGAGGGCGATTTCGTGGCGGCAGGCACCCTGAAAGCCTTTGAGGAAAAGCTGGCCGAGCGGCCCTTTGCCCGCTGCAACAGCGGCTACCTTGTCAATCTGGCACAGGTGAAGAGCGTGCAGCAGGGGATGGTGCAGGTGGGACCCTACGAATTGCAGGTCAGCCGCCCCCGGCGGAAAGCTTTCCTCGCGGCGCTGGCCGACCACATCGGGGGTGAGGGTGCATGACGGCACTGCCCAACATCCCGCGCCTGTATACGGCGCTGGCCGAGTGTCTGGCCGTGGGCATCTACGCCCTGCCGCTGGGCATCCGCTTCGGCAAAACGGCCACCATCGCTGCCAGTGCGGCATGGGCGCTGGCCCTGAGTGCTTTTTTGCAGGCCACGGGCAGAGTTCCGCTGGCGTGGTGGATCCCCTGCATGGCGGCAGCTGTGGGGATACAGTATTTATACCTCTGGGTCACCCGCACCATCTCCCTGCTGGAAGCGGGCTATGTCTGCGCCCGGGCCTTCGTTCTGGCAGAGCTGGCAGCCAGCGCCGAGTGGCAGCTGCACTGCTTCCTCTGGCCTCAGCGCAGCGGGGCCGACGGCCTGTCACTGCTGCTTCTGGTGGTGGTCTACGGCGGCGTTTTCGGCTGCATCTGGGTGCTGGAGCATAAGCACAAAAGTCCCAAGGGCCATATCGTCATCAGCGGAAAAGCGGGCCTCGTGGCCGTCGTCATGGCGGCGATGGTCTTCGCGGTGAGCAACCTGCTGTTCTTGGGCGACCGCGAGGTGGACATGAGCGTCTACTACATCCGCACGCTGGTGGACATCTGCGGCGTGCTCATCCTGACGGTCCAGCACGAACAGCTGCGGGAGGCGGCGCTCTACAGTGAGCTTGCCGCCATGGACGAGGTGCTCCACCGCCAGTACGAGCAGTACAAGCGGAGCAAAGAGGGCATCCGGCTCATCAACAGCCGCTATCATGAGCTGAAAATTCAAATCGCGGACATCCGCGCCGAGCGCGACCGGGCCAAGCAGGACGCGGCTCTGGCCCGGATGGAGAGCGGCCTCCGGCAGTATGAGGCCGAGAACAAGACTGGCAACCCGGTATTGGATACACTATTGACTGCCAAAAGCATGGACTGCCAGCAGCGCGGCATCAACATGACCAGCGTGGCCGACGGCAGCCAGCTGGGCTTTCTGAGCACGCGGGAGCTGTGTACCCTCGTGGGTGCGCCGCTGGACAACGCCATCGAGAGCGTGCTGGCCGAGCCCGACCCCGAAAAGCGTCTGCTGCGGGTGGCCATCTATAACCAGAGCGGCTGCGTGATGCTCCGCTTCGAGAACTACTGCGCCCAGCCTGTGGAGCTGGGCGCGGACGGTCTGCCCGTCCACAACGCCCACGGCGGCTACGACCTGCAGGGCGTGCAGGCGGCCGCCCAGCGCCACGACGGCACCATGACCCTTCATTGGGCCGACGGCTGGTTCACCCTGCGGATCTTGCTGCCGGTCCCATCGTGAGAAACCTCTCCGTCATCGCGTAGCGATGACGGAGAGGTTTTGTTATTCTGCACAATAAAACCGTTCTCGAAATTGTGGATTAGCACAATAAAATTTGAAACCAAATTGAAACTTCTGCAAAATGTGCCTCCAAAATGACAGATTGTGAAGATGTTTGTGAATTTTCTTTGAATCCATTTATAATAGTGGCAATGCTCCGGGAGCTGTACCCGGAAAATATGGATTCAGAATAAGGAGGAAGAAAATTATGTTGTCCATCAATATGGATGATGTAATGCAGGTAGTTTCGAACATTCAGAACTATCTGATTGCATTCGGCGTCGTCCTCGTACTCGCGCTCCTCGTGATGTTCGCGGTGCGGAAGATGCCCAAAGCGAAAAAGAAGATGATTCGTGCGCAGTCCGGCCTCGCCATTCTGCTGGCGCTGGCGATTGTCGTCAACCTCATCTGCACCGGCCCCATGTCCACCATGCTGGACCTGGTCTCCGGCGAAGGCTCCATCAGCGAGGAGACTTCCGCAGAGGCCACCGAGCTGGTCAATGAGATCACCCAGGAAGGCATCGTTCTGGCTCAGAACGACGACAACATCCTGCCTGTGGCTTCCGGTTCCAAGCTGAACGTCTTCGGCTGGGCTTCCACCAGCCCCTGCTATGGCGGCACCGGTTCCGGCGCTCTGAACGACGCTTACCCTGTCACCGACCTGCTCACCGGTCTGCATGATGCAGGCATCGAGACCAACGACGAGCTGAGCAAGTTCTACACCGATTACTGCTCCACCCGCCCCACCGTTGGTATGTCCAAGCAGGACTGGACTCTGCCCGAGCCGAATGTCAACCTGTACACCGACGAGATGATGGCAAACGCCAAGGCATACTCTGACACCGCCATGGTCGTCATCACCCGCGTCGGCGGTGAGGGCGCAGACCTTCCCACCGACATGTCTGCTGTCGTGGACGGCAGCTGGATCCGCCGTGTGGCTGAGTATCGCGGCAGTGAAAAGGGTGCCGGCTACTACAACGGCACTTACGATGACAGCCTGAACGAGGGCAATGACTGGGATAAGGGCGACCACTTCCTGCAGCTGTCCAACCGCGAGGAAGAGCTCATCGACCTCGTCACTTCCAACTTCGACAACGTCGTCGTCGTTTACAACGGCGCAAACGCTTTCGAGATGGACTGGGTCAAGAACTACCCCCAGATCAAGGGCGTCCTGCTCTGCCCCGGCACCGGTCAGTCCGGCTTTGAGGGCTTTGGCCGCGTGGTTGCCGGTGAGGTCAACCCCTCCGGCCGTACCGCTGACACCTATGCTGCTGACCTGACCGCTTCTCCGTGGTGGAACAACTTCGGTGACTTCAAGTACACCAACGCCACCGAGCTGGATTCCGATTCCAGCTCCTTCGACCCCGCAGGCGCTACTGCATCCTTCGTCAACTACGCTGAGGGCATCTATGTCGGCTACAAGTTCTATGAGACTGCTGCCGATGAAGGCCTCATCGACTACGACAAGGAAGTTGTCTATCCCTTTGGCTACGGCCTGAGCTACACCACCTTCACCCAGAAGATGAGCGACATCACCAGCGACGGCAGCAGCCTGAAGTTCTCTGTCACCGTCACCAATACCGGCTCTGCTGCCGGCAAGGATGTCGTGGAGATCTATAATGATCCTCCGTACACCAACGGCGGCATTGAGAAGGCCTCCGCAAACCTGCTGGACTTCGCCAAGACCAGCGAGCTTGCCCCCGGCGAGAGCGAGACCATCGACTTCACCATCCCGGTCGAGGATCTGGCTTCCTACGATTACAAAAACAACGGCTGCTATGTGCTGGAGGCTGGCGATTACATCATCAGCACCAACTCTGACTCCCACAATGTTCTGGATTCCAAGACCTACACTGTCGCCTCCGACATCGTTTACAACGAGTCCAACAAGCGCGAGAGCGACGCTGTTGCAGCGACCAATCAGTTCGATTTCGCAGAGGGCGAGATCACCTATCTGTCCCGTGCGGACGGTTTTGCAAACTATGCTGAGGCCACTGCCGCTCCTGCTGATTACAACATGAGCGATGAGGTCAAGGCTGTCTTCGACAACGCACACACCTACACTGAGGTCAACTACGAGAAGGACGATGACCCCAACGCAGAGGACATCACCACCGGCGCAAAGAACGGCCTCAAGCTGGCTGACCTGCGCGGCGTGGATTACAACGATTCCAAGTGGGATGACCTGCTGGATGAGATGAGCATCGACGACCTGCAGCAGACCATCGGCTTCGGCGGCTATCAGACTGCAGCTGTGGACAGCATCGGCAAGGTGCGCACCAACGACTGTGACGGCCCTGCGTCCATCAACAACAACTTCACCGGCGTCGGCTCTGTCGGTTTCCCGGCTGCTACCCTCATCGGCATGACTTGGAGCAAAGATCTGGCACACGACTTCGGCGACAGCATCGGCAAGATGGCCAACGAGATGAACACGTCCGGCTGGTATGGCCCGGCAATGAACATCCACCGCACCGCTTTTGCAGGCCGTAACTTCGAGTACTACTCGGAGGACGGTGTCCTGTCCGGTGCTATGGCCGCAAACGCCATCGCAGGCGCACAGGAGCACGGCGTCTACGCTTACATGAAGCACTTCGCCCTGAACGATCAGGAAGGCAACCGTACTTCTATGCTGGCTACCTGGTCCAACGAGCAGGCTATCCGCGAGATCTACCTCAAGCCCTTCGAGATGTCTGTCAAGGATGCTGACTGCCACGCTGTCATGTCTTCCTTCAACTACATCGGCAGCCGCTGGGCTGGCGGCTGCAAGGAGCTGCTGCAGAACGTCCTGCGCGGTGAGTGGGGCTTCCTCGGCTTCGTCGAGACCGACTACTTCGGTGTCTACGGCTACATGACCGCTGATCAGGGCGTCCGCAACGGCAGCGATCTGATGCTCTGCACCACCGGCAATGACTTCAACAAGATGACTGTTCTGACCAACAGTAGCAAGCAGGCAATGCGCACCTCTGCCAAGAACATCCTCTACACCGTGGTCAACAGCCGCGCTTATGAGGCTGAGAACCTGAACCCCGGCATGGCAAAGTGGAAGGTCATCCTGATCGGCGCTGACGTCGTAGCCGCGCTGCTCATCGTTGGCCTGGAGTACACCGCCATCAAGAACTACAAGAAGCGCAAGGAAGAAGAGGAAGAAGTCTAAACCGAACTCTCTCTCCATGCAGCACCTGAACTGAACCAACGGCAAAGGCCCGCTGCACCAGACAGCGGGCCTTTGCCCTGCTCAGGATAAAATGAGGAAAATGCGATGAAGCATACCGACATCATCCAGAAACTGAACTTAGAACAAAAATGCGCCCTGCTCTCGGGCGAGACTGTCTTTACCACCCGCGCTCTGCCGGGCAAGGGCATCCCGGCCATCACTCTTTCGGACGGCCCCAACGGTGTCCGCAAGCAGGCCGGCGCCGCCGACCATCTGGGCCTCAACCCCAGCGTTCCGGCAACCTGTTTCCCGACCTCTTCCGCCACTGCGTGCAGCTGGGATGAGAAGCTGGGCGAAGCCGTGGGCGAGGCACTGGGCGAGGAAGCCGCTGCACAGGAAGTGGCTGTCCTGCTCGGCCCTGGCCTGAACATCCAGCGCAGCCCCCTTTGCGGCCGTGACTTCGAGTATTTCTCGGAAGACCCCATCCTCGCGGGCAGGATGGCCGCTGCCTATGTGCGCGGCATCCAGAAAAATGGCATCTCTGCCTGCCCCAAGCACTTTGCGGTCAACAGTCAGGAGCTGCGCCGCATGGCCAGCGACTCGGTGCTCGATGAGCGCACCCTGCGGGAGCTGTATCTGACCGGTTTTGAGATCGTGGTGAAAGAGGCAAAGCCCAAGACCATCATGACCTCCTACAACCTCATCAACGGCACCTATGCCAACGAGAATGCCCACCTGCTGCAGGACATTCTACGGAAGGACTGGGGCTTCGACGGGGCTGTCGTCACCGACTGGGGTGGCTCCAATGACCACGCCCTCGGCGTGAAGAACGGCTCCACCCTCGAAATGCCCTGCCCCGGCGGCGACTCCATCCGGGAGCTGATGAAGGCCGTACAGGACGGCAAAATTTCCGAGGCCGACGTGGACGCCCGCCTCGACGAGATGCTGGAACTGGTGCTCTCCACCCACGCTGCGGTGGAAAAAGCGCCCCGCACCTTCGACGCTGCCGCGCACCATAAGCTTGCCCGCCGCGCGGCCGCAGAGAGCATCGTCCTGCTCAGAAACGAGGGCGGCATCCTGCCGCTCAAGCCCAATGAGAAGCTGGCTGTCATCGGCGATTTTGCCGAGACGCCCCGCTATCAGGGCGCAGGCTCCAGCGCCGTCAACGCCCTGCAGGTGGACACCCTGCTGGACAGCATCAAGGCCGACGACAGCGGCATCACCTTCGTGGGCTATGCCTCCGGTTTCGAGCGTCAGGGTGCAGCTGACGCCGAGAAGCTGGAAGAGGCTGTGGCCCTCGCAAAGAAGGCTGACACCGTTCTGCTCTGCCTCGGCCTCGATGAGCTGCGGGAGAGCGAAGGCCTTGACCGTTCTGACATGAAGCTGGCCGAGAACCAGCAGCAGCTTCTGGCCGCTGTGGCTGCCGTCAACCCGAACGTCGTCGTTCTGCTGAGCGCCGGTGCGCCGGTAGAGACGCCGTGGGTCGGCCAGTGCAGGGCGCTGGTCTACGGCGCACTGGGCGGACAGGCAGGTGCAGGCGCGGCCGCAGACATCCTCACCGGCAAGCTCTGCCCCTGCGGCAAGCTGTCCCAGACCTGGGCGCAGGCTCACGACGACACCCCTGCCAAGGCGAACTTCGGCGGCGAGGGCCGGAACGTGGAGTACCGCGAGGGCCTGTATGTGGGCTACCGGTACTATCAGACCGCCGGTGTGCCGGTGGCGTTCCCCTTCGGCTACGGCCTGAGCTACACCACCTTCGAGTACAGTGATTTGAAGGCAGACGAGAAGGGCGCGACCCTCACCGTCACCAACACTGGCAGCTGTGCCGGTGCCGAGATCGTCCAGCTCTACGTCGCAAAGCAGGACGCAAAAGTCTTCCGTCCGGCGCAGGAGCTGAAGGGCTTTGCAAAGGTCTTCCTCGCTCCCGGCGAGAGCAGGACGGTGAGCATCGCTCTGGACGACAAGGCGTTCCGCTACTGGAACGTCAAGACTGACCGCTGGGAAGTCGAAGGCGGAAGCTATCAGCTCCGCGTGGGTGCATCCAGCGCAGACATCCGCCTGACGGCGGAAGTCTCCGTCAAGGGGACCAACGCTCCCGACCCCTACGAGGGTCTCGACCTGCTCCACTACGTCTCCGGTCAGATCACCTATGTGACCGACGCCGAGTTCGAGGCTCTGCTGGGCCACCCTGTGCCGGAGGATGTCGTCCGCATCGACCGGAACATGACGCTGGGCGAGATGGACCATGGCCGCAGTCCGCTGGGCTGGGTGGCACAGAAGGTGCTGCGCTACCGTCTGGACAGCAGCTTTGCAAAAGGTACCCCCGACCTGAACACCGTGTTCCAGTATAATATGCCGCTGCGCGCGCTGGCCAAGATGACCAACGGCATGGTGAGCATGGGCATGGTGGACGGCCTCGTCTGGGAGCTGAAAGGCTTCTGGCTCGTGGGCATCCTCCGGGTCATCTATGAGTTCGTCAAGAATCTCATCCTGAACAGCCAGATGGAAAACCGGCTCAAAAACAGCTGAAAGGAATAAGGTCATGAATTTCTGGAATAACTTTGCCGCAAAGCATCCGGCCGCAGCCAAATGGGTGCGGGAGGGTGGACTGTTCGTCATCGTGTCCAACCTCATCACCGTGTTCAAATACCTGCTTCTGCAGTTCCTGCCCAAGGCGTTTGCAAGCCTGCCGGTGGTGGACTTCGGCTGGCCGGGCATCGACATCACTCTGTTCGGCGAGACCTTCAAGTGGAATATCCTCGGCTACGACGCCGCCCACGGCGGCCTGCCCTACTTCTGCGCCTACATGGTGGCCATGGTCATCGGCGAGTGCATCAATTTCCCCATCCAGCGCAACCTTGTCTTCCGCAGCAAGGGCAACCTCGCCAAGCAGATCGGCTGGTATCTGCTGGCCTTCTGCCTCATCACCTGCATCGTCAACTCCATCAACTGCATCTGGGTGGCTGTAGCCGGTCTGCTGGTGCCTGATTTCATCTACAACATCGGCACCACGGTGCTCAACGGCGGTATCTCGATGGTCATCTTCTTCTTCGTGAACAAGATCATCTTCCCCGAAGGCGAAGCCGCAAAATAATCTGTCATCTTCTTTATTTTCATCATTTTCTTCATCCGAACCAACAGGCCGTCCTCCTCCGGAGGACGGCCTGTTGGCATATTGAGCGGTTTTGGACGCTGCAAAGAACGAAATTTCGGTCATAGGGTAAGAATCTGCCCAGGGGTCTTGCACTTTGATGCTTTACTGTGGTAAAATCATGCCATGCTTTTATCATAGAGGAAAAAGCACCAAAGGGGGAACGTGTATGAGTGAGATCTGTATCATCGTCACCATCGTCGTCTATCTTGCGGCCATGCTGCTGGTGGGTTTCGCCTATAGCAAGACCAACAACGACAGCGCCGACTTCTACCTCGGCGGCCGAAAGATGGGGCCGCTGGTCACGGCTATGAGCGCCGAGGCCAGCGATATGTCCAGCTGGCTGCTGATGGGTATGCCGGGTCTGGCCTATCTGACAGGCATTGCCTCGCCGGGCTGGACGGCCATCGGCCTTGCGCTGGGTACCTGGCTCAACTGGCTCATCGTGGCCCGGCGGCTCCGCCGCTATTCGGCCAACCTCGACGCCATCACGGTACCGCAGTTCTTGTCGCTTCGCTTCCATGACCAGCGCAACCTGCTGAACGCTCTGGGCGCGGTCATCATCATCGTCTTTTTCGTGCCGTATACGGCCTCGGGCTTTGCGGCCTGCGGCAAGCTGTTCCACAGCCTCTTCGGCGTAGATTACATGGCAGCAATGCTGGTGTCGGCCCTCGTCATCGTGGGCTATACCATTCTGGGCGGCTTCCGCGCCGTCACCACCACCGACCTCATCCAGTCGGTGGTCATGTCGCTGGCCCTCATCGCGGTGCTGGGCTACGGTATCGTCGTGGCCGGCGGCTGGGGCGCTGTGGTGGAGAACGCCCAGAGCCTTTCCGGCTACCTGACCATGGTGGCCAGCCACGACGCTGTGACCGGCGGGGCCACGTCCTACAGCCTGCTGGACATCGTCTCCACCATGGCGTGGGGTCTCGGCTACTTCGGTATGCCCCACATCCTGCTCCGCTTCATGGCCATCGAGGACGAGAAGAAGCTGGTGCTCAGCCGCCGCATCGCCACCGTCTGGGTGGTCATCGCCATGACGGCGTCCATCGTCATCGGCATGGTGGGCCTCGGCATGACCAGGGTCGGTGCGCTGGAATTCCTCAGCGGCTCGTCCAGTGAGACCCTTATCGTCCGCATCGCCAGCCTCATCAGCCAGCACGGTGTGCTGGCGGCAGTCCTCGCCGGACTCATCCTTGCAGGCATCCTGGCGGCTACTATGTCCACGGCGGACAGCCAGATGCTGGCCGCGGCGTCCAGCGTGTCCCAGAACATTTTGCAGGAGTTCGGCCACCTCAAACTGAGCGAGAAGCAGAGCCTCTTCGCAGCCCGCCTGACCATCATCTGCGTCAGCGTGGTGGGCGTGGTGCTGGCCCGCGACCCGGATTCCAGCGTTTTTGGCATCGTCAGCTTTGCGTGGGCCGGTTTCGGCGGCTCCTTCGGCGCTGTCGTCCTCTGCGCCCTGTTCTGGAAGCGCTGCAACTGGCAGGGCGCGCTGGCCGGTATGCTCTGCGGCGGCCTGATGGTCTTCGTCTGGAAGTACATCGTCAGCCCGCTGGGCGGCGTCTTCGGCATCTATGAGCTTCTGCCCGCCTTCCTCGTCTCGCTGGCCGTCTGCGTGGTGGTCAGCCTCGTGACCCCGGCTCCCACGGAGGATATTCTGGCCGAGTTCGACGCGGCAAAATAACCGGTAAAAACAAGAGGAGGGCCTGTGCTGAAACCCGGCACAGGCTCTCCTTTTATGCTTGTGTGACGCTTCCGTGCTCCACCCGGTATACCTTGTCAAACTGTTTCATGAACGCCCCCGAGACGTCGTGGGTGATGGCCACCACCATGCAGGGGAGAGCGAGCAGATTTTCCATGACCTGTCCGCTGGTGTCGGGGTCGAGGCTGGCGGTGATCTCGTCGGCGATGATGAGGTCGTACCGGCGAAGTGCCAGCCGTGCGATGCCGATGCGCTGGCGCTGCCCGCCGGAGAGGTTCTTGCCGTTCTCGCTGATGAGGGTGTCGAGGCCGTCGGGCAGGGTGCTTACCCAGTCGGAAAGGCCCGCCGTCTCCACGGCGTGGGTCAGCTGCTCTTCGGGGAAATCCTCACCCAGGCAGATGTTGCTGCGGAGGGTGTCATTGAAGAGATAGGTTGTCTGGGCAATGTAGCCTACCCGCTGGTAGAGGCTCTGACGGTCGATGTCCCGCAGCTGCTGGCCGTTGAAGAGGATGCTGCCGGTATAGTCTGGGTAGTACTGGAACAGCAGCTTTGCCAGTGTAGACTTGCCGCAGCCGCTTTCGCCTACGAGGACGGCCTTTTCCTGCCCGGAAACGGTCAGCCGGACGCCGCGCAGCACCGGTGCAGCGGCTCCGGGGTAGGCAAAGCCGGTGTCTTGGCACTCGATGTGCTCAAGCCTGCCGATGGGCTGACCTTTGGGCGTTTCTTCCGGGCCGGACATGGCGTCTTCTAACCGCTGGCGGATGCCTTTGGAGGACCTGACCTTGGCCCAGCACTGAGCGATCTGGCTGCAGGGCGTGATGACGAAATTCGCCATGCTGGCGGCGGTGGAGACGGTGCCGATCGTCAGACGGCCATCAAAGGCGAGGAACAGGCCCACCAGCATGACGATGGGGAAGATGAGGTTGCTGATGAGAGAGGTGTTGACCACCATGGCGTTGAGGCTCTGCTGGTAGGCCTGCTCGCTGTCGCGGGCCTGCCGGGCAGCATCCCGGTGGCGGGCGGCATAGGCGTCCTCCCGCAGAAAGCCCCGGATGACCTCGAACCCGCCCAGAAGCTCCTTGAGCTGCTGGGTGTAGCCCGCCATCTGGAGCGAAAAAGCGTCTCGGGAGGCTTTGAGCCGCTCATTCATCTTCCGGGGCAGGACCAGCGGCGGCACGGTCACGAGCAAAATCGCCGCCAGCATCACCGGGCTGATGTAGAGGTACATTCCCAGAGCGCAGAGCATGATGCCGCCCCAGAACACGATGTTGAAGATGGACATATAATAGTCGTCGTAGAGAGTGCGCAGGTCGGTGGTCAGCAGGGAGATATAAGCCGCATCGCCTTCCTGCTGATACTGCGCCACCGGGCGGCGGAGCACCCGCTCCATGACCTGCCCGCGCACCTGCTCCACCGCTCCGCAGGCCAGTTTCGTGAAGGAACGGCGGCTCAACCGCTCGAAAAACCAGCTGGTGAAGGTGATGAGGAACACCAGCCCCATATAGCCCAGCGCCTCCTGCTTGCTCTTGGAGTCGATGAGCCACTTGAGCTGGAAGCTTTTCAGCGGTGCGAAAAAGGACACCACCGCCGTAAAGAGCACAAAGACGATGAGCTTCGCCCAGTGGTGCTTGAAGTAGTCGTTGACTGTCTGATTATTCATAAGCAATACCCCTTATATGTCCCGAAAGGCTTCCTGCCGCGGTGCAGAATTTGGACTAAGTATAACATGGTTCCGCAAAAAAAAAATAGGTTTCGCCATTTTTTCGGGACATAAAAATCCCCCTGCCCGGTGTGGACAGGGGGATAAAAGCTCTTTATGTAAGAGGTGCTGTCAGCTTACAGCTGGGGGCCGGCGGAGACCAGAGCCTTGCCGTGCTCGTTGCCCTCGTACTTTGCGAAGTTCTTGATGAAGCGGCCAGCCAGATCCTTGGCCTTCTCTTCCCACTGAGCGGCATCTGCGTAGGTGTCGCGGGGGTCGAGGATAGCGGGGTCAACGCCGGGCAGAGCAGTGGGGACCTCGAAATCGAAGTAGGGGATCTTCTTGGTGGGAGCCTCGTTGATGGCACCGCTCAGGATAGCGTCGATGATGCCGCGGGTATCCTTGATGGAGATGCGCTTGCCGGTGCCGTTCCAGCCGGTGTTGACCAGGTAAGCCTTGGCGCCGGTCTTCTGCATCTTCTTGACCAGCTCCTCAGCGTACTTGGTGGGGTGCAGCTCCAGGAAGGCCTGACCGAAGCAGGCGGAGAAGGTGGGGGTGGGCTCGGTGATGCCGCGCTCGGTGCCGGCCAGCTTTGCGGTAAAGCCGGACAGGAAGTAGTACTGGGTCTGCTCCGGGGTCAGGATGGAGACCGGGGGCAGAACGCCGAATGCGTCAGCAGACAGGAAGATGACATTCTTTGCAGCAGGTGCAGAAGAGATGGGGCGGACGATGTTCTGGATGTGGTTGATGGGGTAGGACACACGGGTGTTCTCGGTGACAGACTTGTCAGCGAAGTCGATGTGGCCCTCGGCATCCAGAGTGACGTTCTCCAGCAGAGCGTTGCGCTTGATGGCGTTGTAGATATCGGGCTCGGAGTCCTTATCCAGGTTGATGACCTTTGCGTAGCAGCCGCCCTCGAAGTTGAACACGCCGTTGTCGTCCCAGCCGTGCTCGTCATCGCCGATCAGCAGACGCTTGGGATCGGTGGACAGGGTGGTCTTGCCGGTGCCGGACAGACCGAAGAAGATGGCGGTGTTCTTGCCTTCCTTATCGGTGTTGGCGGAGCAGTGCATGGAAGCCATGCCCTTCAGCGGCAGGAAGTAGTTCATCATGGAGAACATGCCCTTCTTCATCTCGCCGCCGTACCAGGTGTTGACGATGACCTGCTCCTTGCTGGTGATGTTGAACAGCACAGCAGTCTCGGAGTTCAGGCCCAGCTCCTTGTAGTTCTCGACCTTAGCCTTGGAAGCGTTGTAAACAACGAAATCAGGCTCGAAGTTCTCCAGCTCCTCAGCGGTGGGACGGATGAACATATTGGTAACGAAGTGTGCCTGCCAGGCCACTTCCACGATGAAACGCACTGCCATGCGGGTATCCTTGTTGGCGCCGCAGAAAGCATCCACGACGTACAGGCGCTTGTTGGACAGCTCCTTCTGAGCGATCTCCTTGACAGCCTTCCAAGCTTCCTGAGATGCGGGGTGGTTGTCGTTCTTGTACTCATCGCTGGTCCACCACACGGTGTCCTTGGAGTTCTCGTCCATCACGATGAACTTGTCCTTGGGAGAACGGCCGGTGTAGATGCCGGTCATCACGTTCACAGCACCCAGCTCGCTGACCTGACCCTTCTCGTAGCCTTCCAGCGCGGGATTGGTCTCCTCGGCGAACAGCTGCTCGTAGGAGGGGTTGTGCACGACTTCAGTCGTGCCGGTGATGCCATACTTGGTAAGATCCAACTTTGCCATATTTGCGTACCTCTACTTTCGTTTGATCCTTACATAACTCTGTGTAGGAGATGCAGCGCCATTTATGGTACGGACACCGCATAAGGGGGAGACAGCACAGAACGATGCAATGCAAATTCTCCTGTCTATCATTATACACAAAAGCTTTTCAAAAGCAATAAATGGAAGGTTCTGTTTGCAAAAAAGAAACAAATTTCATAAACAAGCTTTCCCACATTAAGTAAATTCCCGAAGCCCTGCAGGGACGCAGACTGTGAAAAATAAGGCGGGACGGGAGAAAACCGACATTTTGATAAAAGTTTGACAAGCAGGGATACATTAAAAACAGGACGCTTTGCGCATTTTTATCCCCGATTTGCTGCTGCCTTTGTCTTATTGTGCAATTTTTGCGTTGGTGCAAACGTTTTTCTGGCAAAAGGACTTTACTTGTGCTATACTTATTTTAAACAGAAACACTTTTCTGCCCGCCGCGGCGGCCCACATATAAAGGAACTGCCATGAAAACCATCTACATCCTACTCACCCGCTCCGGCACGCTGCTGTCCAAACTGGTCTATGCCGCCACCGGTGCCAGCTATACTCACGCCTCCATGGCGTTTGATGCAGAGCTGAGCTGCCTGTACAGCTCCACCCGCAAAAACGGCTACACCATGTTCCCCGCAGGCCCCAGCAAGGAATACCTGAACAAGGGCGTTTTCCGTCTGCGGGACAACGCCCCCTGTGCGCTGTATGCGCTGGAGGTGTCCGATGAGGCCTATTCCCACGCCCTGCACCGCGCCGAGGAGTTCATGCGCCACAGCGAGGAGTACAGCTTTAATATTCTGGGGCTGATCCTGTGCGCACTGCATATCCGCTGGCAACGCCGCCGGCATTATTTCTGCTCCCTGTTTGTCAGTGAGGTGCTGGAGCAAAGCGGCGCTTTGGCGCTGCCCAAGGACAGCACCCTGATGCACCCCAACGACTACCCCCTGCTGCCCCAGCTGAAGTGCCTGTACAAGGGACGCTTAGCCGACCTGCCCCAGCGCAAGGCCATGGAGCTGGGCGAGACGCCCTCGATGGTCAGCATCTATACCGGCCTGCTGGTGGAGCTGCTGCAGCGCCGGGCGCAAAGGTTTTTTGAGTAATTTTGTTGTATAAAACTGAAATTTCCGCTTTTTTAGGTGTCGCTCTTGC
>OLNM01001690.1_pt1 | contig 15724 bp, 16 predicted proteins | sample 1672391 | NCBI WGS metagenome assembly OLNM01 (sample SAMEA3136680, study PRJEB25190) | human gut metagenome | reverse complement strand
GACCGCAGAAAAAACAGCAAGAGTCTGGCATGGAGTTCCGTTTTAAAAGCATTCGAAAAGACGGAAGGCAAACCCGTGGTGTCCCGGCCCAAAGCGCTGGGAGATATCAGGGGTGTATCCTATCTGTATGGAATATTTTATAAGTTTGGATTGATAGATGTCCCGGATGATTTGTTGAAAAAGTATCAAAAATAGCAGATTTTATGCGAAAATCGACAAAAATTACATTTACGCATTGTGAAATATGTGCTATACGAAGACCTGAATAATTCATGACGATAAAGCGTAAGATCATATTTACCTTTGTGTCAGAAAATACTTGAGGAGAGAGGTTATGGAAAAAGCAGTGAAGAACCTTCAGAATAATAAGATGTGAACTTCCATAATAAAGTGCAACTCAAGTGAATCATACGGATTGAGAATGCCCTGAAAATACTGAAAAAATAAGGAAAAACCTGCATTTTGTTGTTGCAGAAATGCAGGTTTTATGCTATACTATATTTAGTCGCAAATACAACTATAAAGAAGAGAGATGTTCATGTATCTGGATTATGTTGTTGATATACCTGATGTAAAAGGAAAAATCACATTTCGAACCAAAGGTCAGGCGCGTTATGTTTATTATGAGTACAGCCGTGAGTACGATCCGTCCAAACAGTATACAAATGTAAAAAGGGTTACAATCGGTAAGGTTTTACCGGAAGATGAAAATAAAATGAGACCTAATGAAAATTTCAGGAAATATTTTCCGGAGATTGAGCATCCTGAGGAAAAAACAGTTTCATGTAGGAGCAGCTGTTTGAAGACAGGAGCATATATGATCATAGATAAAGCTGCAAAAGATCTTGAACTGGATACAAAACTGCGGGATTCATTTGGGGCAAAAGCAGCCGGGATCATGCTTGACCTGGCAGCCTATTCCATTATTACAGAAGGGAATGCTGCACAGTATTATCCTGATTATGCTTACAACCACCCGCTTTTTACTCCAGATATGAAATGTTACAGTGATTCATTTCTTTCAGATTTCCTGAGGTCAATAAAAGAAAACCAGAGGCAGGATTTTCTGGATCAGTGGAATGCAGACAGATGCAAACGTGAGCGTATTTATATATCATATGATTCAACAAATAAGAACTGTCAGGCCGGAGATATAGACATAGTGGAATTCGGAGCAGCAAAGGTGGATGCCGGACTTCCGATATTCAATTATGCTGTTGGCTATGATGTAAACAACCGGGAGCCTCTCATGTATGAAAAATATTCCGGAAGCATCAATGATGTATCCCAGTTACAGTTTATGGTTGATAAGATAAAAGGCTATGGTTATAAAAATATCGGGTTTATCCTGGACCGGGGCTATTTCAGCAAAGATAATCTTAACTACATGGACAGCAGTGGATTTTCCTTTATCATTATGGTAAAAGGAATAAAGGATTTTATAAGCAGTCAGGTAAGGAAACTGAAAGGCACTTTTGAAAACAACTGGGGAAACCGGATCGAGGAATTCGAAGTGTATGGAAAAACAGTCCACGCTTTTGTGTATGCCAGTGACACAAAGAAACGATACATACATATTTATTACAGTGCTGCCAAAGCGGTTGGTGAACGTGCAAGACTGGAAGAAAAAATCCATGAAATGCAGAGATTTATGGAACAGCATGAAGATAAGGAGTATGAATTCGGACCGGCATTCCACAAGTATTTTCATATGCATTATAACAAGGAAAACGGGCATTTTGTTTATGGCGAACCCAAGCTGCCGGTGATCCAGGATGAGCTGGAGCTCTGTGGATATTTTGCTATCATCTCATCCGAAAAGATGGATGCAAAGGATGCGATAAACCTTTACAAGAGCAGGGACGTATCGGAAAACGTATTCCGGGCAGATAAATCTTATCTCGGAAACCATTGTCTGAGAGTGGCATCAGAAGAGGCGGCATTAAATAAGATATTCATTGGTTTTCTTGCACTGATCATCCGGTGCAGGATATATACAGCCTTAAAGGAAAAGGCGGAGGAACTGGCAAAAAACCGAATTATCTTACAGTTCTGGCAGCAATCCGGGAACTGGAAAAGATTGAGATGACACGCCAGCTGGATAAGGTGTACCGGCTTGATCATGCAGTAACCAAAACACAGAAAGTGATCTTAAGTTCTTTTGTGCTGGATTGGAATTATGTGAAATACCGTGCGGAACATATTAGCAAAATCTTGACAACTATCAACTGATAGTATATACTATCAATAAGAAAAAGAAGGGAGGGAGTAGCTACGAATAGCAATTCAAGAATTGACTCCAAAGAATCTGTAGAGCAGTTTCTTAGTGAGTTAAAGGCGATATTAGAATCAGATACATTTGAAATTAAACGGGATTTGGATATTCTTCCTAAAAAGAAAAAGGAAAGTGCAACAGATCCCTATACAACAGCAAATACAATGGCAGCTTTAGAGTTTGATGCGAATGATGTATGTGAAGAACTTAAAGCAATCACTGTAAAAGATTATGCTGAGACGATGTTTGATGACAGAAATGCGGCAGCTCCGCCTTTCTTTGTGTTCTATAGGAATATTCAGACAAAAGATGTGTATATTAAAGTGAAAATTAGGGATAAGGCGACTGGAAAAGTATTTTGTGTTTCTTTCCATTTTGTCCGCTATCCTAAGCCTAGCCCATTGCCATATGAGGGTTAAATTTTTGTGAGAGGAGGACTCCAAAATGAAGGACAATTATTTGATCGAGAAAGTTGAAAGAGATTGCCCTCTCTGCGACAAAGTTCACTTTGTAGAAAAAAGAAAGAGAATTGGCGAAATGCTGATCAAAAATGAGATTACCTCTTATGAGGAGGTTTACTTCTTTTGCCCGGAGAGCGTCGATTATGAAGAAGATGAGTTTGTATCTGCAGATTTAATGGATCAGAATCTTCAGAGTGCGAGAAATGCATATCGAAAAAATCATGGACTGCTTACATCTTATGAGATTGCAGAAATTCGAGGATTATATGGAATGAGCCAGGCGGATTTGGCCATCTTACTAGGATGGGGAGAAGTTACCATCACAAGGTATGAAACAAAATCAATTCAGGATGAGACCTATGATCAGCTGATTCGAATGGTAAAGGATGATCCGTATTATGCACTTGAGAGATTGAAAAAACAGCGTGAAAAGTTCTCAAATGAAAAGTATGAGACATTGCGAAGGGCAATCCAGCATAGAATAGAGACAATCGGCATTGAACAGTTAAACAGAAAAACCATTGAAAATCGCTATGCGGAATACGATGAACCTTGTGAGTTTAATGGATATCAGGTATTGGATTTAAACAAACTTGGAGCAACAATGGCATTTTTTGCACAGTATTGTGAAAATTTATATAAAGTAAAATTGATGAAGATGCTTTGGTATGCAGACGCATTGGCTTATAAACAGAGAGGTCGAGCAATAACCGGATTGGTTTATCAGCATCAAAAATATGGAGCATTACCTATCGCAAACTCAGAAATTATTTATCTTCCACAATTGACAGTAGAAGAAATAGAGAGAGAGGAAGGGGTAAGTTTTCACATTCAGGCGAAAGCAGGAGTGGCTTTAGATGCATTGACACCAGAAGAAATAGATATTATCTATAAGGTGGCTAATAAATTTAAGAATTCTAGGACAAATGATCTCGTTGAGTATATGCACGCAGAAGATGCCTATCAGGAAACACTTATGCAGCAAATCATACCATTTTCATTATGTGCCACATTGAAAGAATTCTAAAAGGCAGATTTTATTGAATCGGTTTATGGATGGATCGGCAGCTCCTTGGAAGGATGAAATCCTTAATTCCCCCACTCTTCAACTTTGAGTGGGGGAATTAAGAATGTTCGTAGGAGCGAAAGCTTCAGAGTTACAAACTGAAAAGCTTACACATTATAAAATATCTTATACCATTCAGCGAATTTTCGAAGTCCATCTCTTAAGCTGGTACAGGGTTTGAAACCAAAATCACGTTCCAGCGCTGTTGTGTCTGCATAAGTTACCGGCACATCACCTGGTTGCATTGGTACCAATTCTTTGTGAGCTTCGAAGTCATAATCAGCCGGAAGAACTTCTGCGCGGATCAGCTCCTGCTGGAGAATATCTACGAAATCCAGAAGGTTTTCAGGATTGCTGTTGCCGATATTGTATACGGCGTATGGTGGAAGTGGAAGTCCATCCTCGCCGTTTTTCTTTTCCGGTGCACCCTGCATCACCCTTTTTACCCCTTCTACAATGTCATCTACGTAAGTGAAATCTCGCTTGCAGTTTCCATAATTAAATATCTGAATTGTCTGACCGTTTAACAGCTTGTTTGTGAATCCGAAATATGCCATATCAGGTCTTCCCGCAGGTCCATACACTGTAAAGAAACGAAGTCCTGTAGATGGAATGTTATACAGCTTGGAGTATGCGTGAGCCATAAGCTCATTGGATTTTTTAGTTGCGGCATACAGAGACACCGGATTGTCTACCTTATCATCTGTAGAGTATGGGATTTTTTTGTTGGTTCCGTAAACAGAAGAAGAGGAGGCATATACAAGGTGTTCCACTCCGGATGCACCATTGTCGTAGGAGTGGCGGCAGGCTTCCAGAATGTTGTAGAAGCCGATCATGTTGGACTGGATGTAGGCGTCCGGATTGGTAATGGAGTAACGAACGCCGGCCTGTGCCCCCAGATTTACCACAACAGCCGGTTTGTGATCTGCAAAAATCCGGTCAATGACCGTTTTGTCAGAGAGATCTCCTTTATAAAAGCGATAAGTGGAGTCTGTGTGTTTGGCAGCACATTTTTCAATTTCAGCAAGCCTCCATTCCTTGATGGAAACATCATAATAATCATTCATGTTATCCAATCCCACAATGTTGATGGGAGATTGGGTTCTGAGAAGCTCCAGTACCAGATTGCTGCCGATGAAGCCTGCAGAACCGGTGATGAAAACAGTTTTATTTTTTAAATTGATTTTCTGCATTTTGCTGCCTCCTGATCAGTCACGGCAAAAAATGTCGCGGGTATATACTTTGTCTTTTACATCATCCAGCACAGTGCTGTAACGGTTGGCAATAATGGCCTGGGAAATTGCCTTAAACTCATTTAAATCACCGATAACACGGCTGCCATAGAAAGTAGATCCGGCAGGAAGTGTTGGCTCATAGATCACCACAGTGGCACCCTTCGCTTTGATTCGCTTCATAACTCCCTGAATGGAGGACTGGCGGAAGTTGTCGGAATTGGATTTCATGGTGAGGCGGTATACGCCAACGATGACTTCTTTTTCTTTATTGATATCCCAATCGCTGTTCGCTTCATATGCGCCTGCAATTTCCAGAACACGGTCTGCAATGAAGTCCTTTCTTGTACGGTTACTTTCCACAATGGCAGACATCATATTCTGTGGTACATCCTGGAAATTAGCCAATAACTGCTTGGTGTCCTTCGGGAGGCAGTAGCCGCCATATCCAAAGCTCGGATTGTTATAATGGGTACCAATTCGCGGATCCAGGCATACACCATTGATGATTTCCTGTGTATTCAGACCCTTGGATTCTGCATAAGTGTCCAGCTCATTGAAGTAGGAGACACGAAGTGCAAGGTAAGTATTTGCAAAAAGCTTCACAGCCTCGGCTTCTGTAAATCCCATAAATAAGGTGTCAATGTTCTCCTTAATCGCACCCTGCTGAAGGAGAGCTGCAAAGATGTGCGCTTTTTCAGCAGAATCTTCGTCACAGGAGACGATAATACGGGATGGATAAAGATTATCATACAGAGCCTTGGATTCGCGGAGAAACTCCGGGCTGAAGATGATATTTCTGGTATTGTAACGGCTGCGTACCTGCTTCGTATAGCCTACCGGAATTGTGGATTTAATGATCATGGTTGCATCCGGATTCACCTTTAGTACCAGTTCAATAACAGCCTCCACTGCTGAGCAGTCGAAGAAATTCTTCTTACTGTCATAATTGGTAGGTGCAGCGATGATGACGAAATCGGCATCCCGATATGCAGTTTCTCCGTCTGTGGTAGCTGTCAGATCCAGTTCTTTTTCTGCAAGGTATTTCTCAATATAATCATCCTGAATCGGAGATTTCTTATGATTGATCAGCTCTACCTTTTCCGGAATGATATCTACGGCAGTAACATGGTTATGCTGTGCAAGAAGAGTAGCCAGAGAAAGTCCAACATAGCCGGTACCTGCTACTGCAATATTATATTTTTTATTAACAGACACAGGGCTGCCAGATGGTTCTGTCTTCGCCGCAGCTTCTTCTACAAAAAGGTCTGTAACCTCGAAGCCCAGTACCTCACCGAGAGTCTGAAGCTGTTCTACGGAAGGCATGAATTCTTTATTTTCTGCCCGTCCGATCATGGAGCGGTTAATACCGGTTATCTTTGCAAGTGCAGATTGGGAAAGATTTTTCTCTTTTCTTTTTGCAGAGATGGTCTCTGCCATAAGTTCTTTTGATATTTTTTTCATTTGATCACCTGTTTAAATACGAATGCTATTTTAAATAGCATGATTGGTTAAGAGGTTTCTTTAAAACTGCTATTGATAATAACATAAGAAGAAAAATAAAGCAATACAGATATAGAATAAAAGTTAAAATTCTATTTAAAATAGCAATTCCGAAATTTGTAATATTGATGGTGTAGGTTGTTTGTGAAAAAGTTTTATGGAGAAACATTAACCTGTTAAATTGTATACAAGTATAGTATAATATAGCGTAAGGATAAAGTGAAAAGCGAGGAAAATAGGGAATTATTAAGTACGAAAGTAAAGGGGGATTTGTAGTATGGATAAACCTATAATTTTTTTTAGTCATTCTTCAAAAGATAAAGATTTGATATATTCAATAAAGAATAAATTGGATGCGGCTACCGGGGGAGTTATAGATATTTTTATGTCCAGTGATGGACAAAGCATTCCCTTTGGTACGAACTGGATACATAAAATTGAAGAAGGGTTACAAGCGGCACGGATTATGTTCGTTTTTATAACTGAGAATTCAATTTCATCTGGATGGATCTATTTTGAAACCGGATATGCATATTCAAAAGGAATACAGGTTATCCCGGTTGGAATAGGAGTAGATATAGGGGGATTAAAAGCGCCATTGAATTTATTGCAGGGATTTAATGTTTCTTCAGAGGATAGCTTGAATAATTTTATTACAATCATAAATAGAGCCTTTGATTATCATTTTCCGAATGTTTTTGCACATGATGATTATTTGGAAGTTATAAGCAAAGTTTCCACGGAGTCTTTTAATATATCCAGATTCGAGGGATTAATTGATAAAATTGAATGTGAGATATATGGAGTGGAGAAAGATGATGATAAAAAGAAAGAATACGATTTAGACAAATTTTTTGAATCTGTAATCGAACATTTAAACAGTCAAAAAATTAGTTTCTCAAGGGAAGATCAATATCTTGGCGATGAGAGATGTAGCTGTTTGGTTATGGGTGGAATAAAAATGATATATCGACGCGAAAACAAGAGAGATGATGGAATTATAAGAATTACAGATGATCGTGCAAAGATCAAAATTTATGTATCTGCTTACAATTTTCTTAATGCATTTGGTTTATTAAAAGAATTATTGCAGTTATTAGAAGAAAGAGAGCATAATTACGTATGGCTGCATTTGAAAAAATTGTATAGTTATATAGTAGCAGATGAAGATCGCTCATCAATTATGTCGAAGCATCCAGAGTTTAATATGGATGAATCAAATGTTGGAGGCTACAGGTGCAATGAGTTAGGGCTTAGCTTTTATATTTTTGATACTGCCGATATATATGTGAAAAACCATATACCTGAAATGGTGGCTTCGGTTGTATTTGACTGTAAAGATACGAGAGCAGAGAGTATTGTTGAATTAATAGAGAAATTGTATGATATTGGGGTAATTGTTGATAGGGATTAATGGAAGCAATTGTTGATCGACTCGACGAGAATTACCATGAAATCAATTTTTATAAATGTCAAACAATTCACCTGAGCAATTTCTATGCGGGGAGATATATAAGTATGAGTGAAGAAAAAAATAACGGCATAAATCAGTATTGTAAGGAGATTCGTATTCAGGCTCGGGTACTGCTTCTTTTATCAATATCAATAGGTGTAGTTGGAGTTGCGTTATTTGTACTGTGTATTAACAGCAGCATACAGGAAAATAAAGTGCATGTTTCAATTGTTGTGTTTGGCATGATTTGTGGAATTGTGATGCAATTAGTAGCTGGCAAGTTCAAAGAGGCATTTAAGTGCGCTGAAAATAAGTTGATTGAAGAGAGTGGCGATAATGATAATTTAATGAAAAAATATGACATAGGACCAAAGAACTGGTAGCGGTCGGAATTGAATGTGAGCCGATTCGGGTTGACAATTATACCGGCAAGAAGATGACTTTCTTTCATGACCCAGACGGTCTGCCGTTGGAACTGCACGAGTAAAGAGGTTTTGCGTATGAGTTTTCTTGATATTCCAGAAGATAAAGTATTAAAATATCTGAACTACTTGTTGTTTGCACACACAGAAAATTACTTCGTTTCCAAAAGCGTGAAACAAGAAATAGAAAATAGTGATGCTCTTCAAAAACTAAGCCAAGAGGCCGATGGATTGCCAACGATGGGATATCTCAATTGTGACAATGATTTTGGCGTAGGATATACTCCGGTTAGTATGGATGAAATTCCTGATTTCTTGGATAGCAAATGGGCTGTGGTTTAATGACAGTATTGCTCCCATCCCAACACAGTGCTATATTTAAACAACTATAAAAGGAAAGAGGTTATCACCTATGCCCAGAACAAAAGGCAGCAAAAACCGTCCCAAAACTAATATCACCAAAGACTACGCATCCCAGATCACAGAGAAGCAGGAATCTATTGTTTCCCTGACTGCTGAGATCGCAGCTATCGCCGCAAACATTGATACTTTGAAGGCTGACCTGAAAGAGAAGAAGACTGCTCTGAAGAAGGCCGCAGAAGAAGCTAAGAAGGCTGAAGCCATGACAGGATATAGAGTGAGGTCTAGCCCAGAAACAGTCGCCTGTATGAAAATGTTATGCAAGAAATGTTGGGAGATGATCAAAAGGCAATATCATCACTTTTTCGCTCTTTGGAAGAGTGGGAATATTGTAATTTTGTTGCGGAGTATTTTTCCAACCCTACAGTAATAGAAAAAGCCAGTGATACGGATGAACAGGCTGTTAAACTGGCAACTGTTTGTGCGAAAATGTCCGTTAATAATGTAAGAATTCTGGATGGGGGTGGCGGAGCTGGAAGACTTGGAAAATGCTTGAAACTTATTGCAAGTAAAAATGAAACTATGCCCAGATACCGATATGAAATATATGAACCTTTTGTGAAGAATTCCACGCGGGATCAGGAATTTGCAACCTATAGTGAAGTGAAACAGATTGCTGGGAAATATGAATTTGTTGTTTTGATGAATGTTTTACACGAAATAGGTGTACGGAAATGGGCAGAGATATTTAGCCAGATTCGAGGCTGCCTGAAGGATGACGGCTACTTAATATTTGCAGAAGCAAAGAACTTGCAAATCGGAGAACAGCCTTATTGCGAAAATGGTTATCTGGTATTAGGAGAAAAGGAGATTAGAGAACTGCTTAAGCCATATAAAAATGCTGATAGAATCTGTGCGTTACATATGGAAACAGGTAGAGAAGATAAATCTGAGTTTCTTATGATACCGGCCGATGAAATTAGGAAAATAACGGAAGCAAAAATAAGAAAGGCGTTAGAATGTTTAAAGTGTGAAATGTTTCAAAAGTTGAAAGTGATGGATAAGGAGCGAATTGCCTGCGTCCAAAATGATAGACAGCCATCCTTCACATATCGCAAATATGCTTTTGTGGCGCAGCAATATGTGAATGTGTCGATGGGTCTGGAGAATGAATTTACATTTAACAACGCGATGCCTTCCAATACAAGAATTAACAGGACGAAGTATGTAAATGTGTCTAATGATTCCAAGGCGGCGCAGAAAAATGAAAATAATTTGATTAATAATATGGGAAATTTTTTTAATATTAAATTGTCTGGCTGGGAGGATGAAAAGTAGTGGGCAAAGCAACCTGTTGACAGAAGCAAAAGGTGTTCTTATAATTGAAATGAGAGTTGGAAAAATCCAAAAGTTGTGAATCTATTGAAAAGAATTTGATTATACGGAGAAAGGTCAAACATGAAAAAAAGAACAGCTTATATTGGCATTTCATACCCATTATTATACGATTATAAACATCAGGCGGGAAGAAGTTCTAATGATATGCGTGATTCGCCTAATCCAATTATTGAAAGCCCATTGGGACTTATGATATTTTATGATGAAATTATATTTTTATGTAGAAGCGTATGCCCAGAGAATATGCGTAATTTGCCGTATGTTAAATATGTTGATGAATTGTACTCAGATTTTTGCTTCGAAAGAATTCAAAATTGTGTGCAGGAAACTCAAAATATCATTATAAACAGTAGAAATTTATCTTATAATGTAGTTAAGAAAGCATTAAACATACACTGGGATGGGGTGGATATACATACTCACAGTTTGAAAATTGGGGATATAATAATTGCCGCACAATCAAATGAGAAAACGTTTCTTTTTGATTTATATGTATTTCAGGCATTACAGGAATTATACGATCCGAATATAGAATTGGTTGCGAATAGCAAGTATACGGTAGGCGCGCTAAATAATGGTACTAAGATGGAATTTATAGATAAAATAATCATACCTGGGGTGCCTAATTATATTGGATATTCTGGCCCGTATCATGAGTGTATGGAAGAATTAAGAGAAAACAAGTATTTAAAAGACTTTCGACGTTGGATTTTAGAAGAACATAATAATATACAAAAATCAGAAATAGAAGAAATGTGTAATGCTGTTGAAAAAAATATTGAGGAAGCAGAAAAGAACATTTTTAAACAATATTTAGAGAATAATAGTGAAGTCTCGTTTTTTAAATCAACTGCAATAAAAACATTAAAAACTGCAGCTGGACTTGTTTGCAGTCCTATATCAATTATAGATACGTTTATGGGAACTATGGCTGATGGGAAAAAAGTTCTTGATGTAAAAAATGAAAGATGGCAGGGCTTTGTTATAGAATCTAGGGATATTATTAAGAATATTGGTAAAGATTCATGTGAACTTCCATAATAAAGTGCAACTCAAGTAAATCGTACGGATTGAGAAGACCCTGAAAATACTGAAATTTCAGAAAATGTGAAAATCAGTCAGGGCCCCCTTTGGGGAGTCCCTGACTAAATGCAGCTATTCCTCAAATTCCGCAATCACCACATACCCACTAAGCGGAGCCTTTTCCACACTTACAATGGTTCCTTCCTTTGCCTTGATTCTCTGTGAGTTCGGATAGCAGCCGGACATTGCTACAGCAGGCTCAATGATATAGCTGTAGTTCATGTAGGACTGATATTCTGTGATCTGAATCTTATCTCCTGGTTTCACCAGTCCCGGACGCTCCATTTTAAAACTTTCCTGACGCATGTGAATTCCCTCTTTTCAAAAATGGATTTATATTTTACACTGTACTTAGCTTAGCATAGCACAAAACAGAAAAAAAGTCATCTGTAAGAAAATGTGCTGACGTTCACAAAATCATCATAAGCCTGTGCTAAGATACAGGTAAATCGTACAAAAAGGTAAAAACCATGCGATAAATGAGGTTGACCAAAAAGGGAGGACAAGATATGGATACATTAAAAATCCTTGTAGTGGATGATGAAAGCCGAATGAGAAAGCTTGTAAAAGACTTTTTAACAAAGAAGAATTTCCAGGTTCTGGAGGCCGGAGACGGCGAGGAAGCTATGGATATATTTTATAAAGAGAAAGATATTGCCCTGATCATCCTGGATGTAATGATGCCAAAGATGGACGGCTGGGAAGTATGCCGTGAGGTGCGCAAGAATTCCAAAGTGCCGATCATTATGCTGACAGCAAGAGGAGATGAGCGTGATGAGCTTCTTGGTTTTGACCTGGGTGTGGATGAGTATATTTCCAAGCCATTCAGCCCGAAGATCTTGGTAGCCAGAGTAGAAGCTATCCTTCGCCGTACCGGACAGACCGGAGCGGAAGATGTGCTCAGCGCAGGGGGAATTGTGATTGATAAGGCTGCCCATCTTGCAACAGTCGATGACAAGCCTATGGATCTTAGCTTTAAGGAATTTGAGCTTCTTACTTACTTTTTGGAAAATCAGGGAATTGCTCTTTCCAGGGAAAAAATCCTTAATTCTGTTTGGAATTATGATTATTTCGGAGATGCCAGAACCATTGACACACATGTGAAGAAATTAAGAAGTAAAATGGGGGATAAAGGTGAGTACATCAAGACCGTATGGGGAATGGGTTACAAGTTTGAGGTAGAGTGATGAAGAAATCAAAGAAGCCAAAGAAAATCCGCTCCATAAAGCACCAGATCACGTTTACATTTATAGGTCTTTTATTCCTTTCCATTCTCACGATTTCCATGATCAACGGAGCATTTCTGGAAAAATATTATGTGTCAAAAAAGACGGAAACTCTTCTGGAAGCAAGGGAAGTGCTGAGTCAGATCAACACGGATTCTATGACAGAGGACGATGTGGAAAGCGAGCAGGAAGAATTGTCTTCTGAGATCATTCAGGAAAGCTCCAGGAATAATCTGACCTGGGTGGTTGTCAATGAGGATAATACGAAATATCTGTGCTGGCCGGAGAATGAAGATCAGCTGAGAAGCAAGTTGTTTTTTGGCTATGCCAGTGATCTTGATATGGATAACGGAAAAGGCACAATTCTGAAACAGACAGATAACTGTGTGGTTCAGCAGGTACATGACCGTTTCGTTGGCATGGATTATGTAGAGTGCTGGGGAAAGTTTGACAACGGCAATTATTTCCTGATCCGAAGCCCTCTGGAAAGTATCCAGGAAAGCGCAAATATTTCCAATAAGTTTTATTTCTTTGTAGGAATTGTCATTATTGTTATAAGTGGAATGTGTATTATGGCAGTAACCAGAAAGCTGACCAGACCTATTTCCGAGCTGACGGAGCTTTCCCGTAAGATGACAGATCTTGATTTTGAAGCCAGATATAAAAGCAAGGCCGGCAATGAAATTGATGTGCTGGGAGATAATTTTAACAAGATGTCCAGTCAGCTGGAGCATACCATTTCCGAGCTGAAATCTGCAAACAATGAGCTGCAGAAGGATATTGAGAATAAGGTGAAAATCGATGAAATGCGAAAAGAGTTTCTGGATAATGTTTCCCATGAGCTGAAGACACCCATTGCTCTTGTGCAGGGGTATGCAGAAGGTCTGAAGGAGAACATTAATGATGATCCGGAAAGCATGGATTTTTACTGTGACGTCATTATTGATGAAGCTGCCAAGATGAATAAGCTGGTAAAGAATCTTCTTACGCTGAATCAGCTGGAATCCGGAAAAGACGCAGCTGTTATGGAGCGTTTTGACCTGACTGCATTGATCAAAGGCGTTCTTTCCACCATGGATATCATGATCAGGCAGAAAGAAGCCCGGGTGATTTTTAATGAGACAGAGCCTCTTTATGTCTGGGCAGATGAGTTTAAGACAGAAGAAGTTGTGACGAATTATGTAAGCAATGCCCTGCATCATCTGGATGGAGAAAAAATCGTGGAGATCAAAGTCCAGAAACAGGAAGACAGAGTGAAAGTAACGGTATTTAATACCGGAACCCCAATCCCGGAAGCCGATCTCCCGAATCTGTGGAACAAGTTCTACAAGGTAGACAAAGCACGCACCAGAGAGTATGGCGGAAGCGGAATCGGACTTTCTATTGTAAAGGCTATTATGGAAGGTATGAATCAGCAGTACGGTGTTCAGAACTTTGATAACGGGGTGGAATTCTGGTTTACCCTGGATCGGAAATAAAGTAAAAATAGTCAATCTTCAGGCTGGAAATCTGGTGCTTGAAAGAGAAGATAATTGTAATTTTTCATAAAAAAAACAGTGTTAATCTGGAAAGACAATACAAACTAACAAAACAGGCGGCAGCATGGAATTAGCTCTTTGCAACCGCCTGTTTTTGCGTTATACTGTAAGAATATGAAAGTGTATGTTCAGCAATATTGTGCTTTGGGAAGGCAGTATTTGCTGATTAAAAGCATTTATATGATGGCAGAAAATGCTGCACACAATAGACGCAGTATTGACGAAAAACAGACAACAGGAGGAGCCCGAATGATAGCAATAATTGACTATGATGCAGGCAATATAAAAAGTGTGGAAAAAGCCCTTCATTACCTTGGAGAGGAAACTGTAGTTTCCAGAGATCCTCAGGTATTACTGAGTGCAGATAAAGTAATTCTTCCAGGTGTTGGAAGCTTTGGAGATGCCATGAATAATCTGAATAAATTCGGACTTGTTCCTGTGATCCGGGAGCTTACAGAGAAAGGAACTCCATTCCTTGGAATCTGTCTGGGTCTGCAGCTCCTTTTCGAATCCAGTGACGAAACTCCGGGAGTGGAGGGACTTGGAATTTTGAAAGGTAAGATCGTGAAGATTCCCCCGGCTCCTGGACTTAAAATTCCTCACATGGGATGGAATTCTCTTCACCTTCAGAATGATGGCCGCCTGTTTAAAGGAATTCCGGAAGAGACTTACGTCTACTTTGTTCATTCCTACTACCTTCAGGCAAAAGAACCTGAAATCGTGAAGGCGACTGCGCAGTATGGCGTAACTATTCATGCCTCCGTTGAAAAGGACAACATATTTGCCTGCCAGTTCCACCCGGAGAAGAGCAGCAAGTACGGTCTGAAAATACTGGAGAATTTTGCGAAGCTTGGGAAGGAGGCATAATTATGTTTACAAAGCGAATTATTCCCTGTCTGGATGTAAATAATGGACGAGTAGTGAAAGGTGTTAATTTCGTAGACTTGAAGGATGCAGGAGATCCTGTGGAAATTGCGAAAGCATACGACGCAGCAGGAGCAGATGAAGTGGTATTTCTTGACATTACAGCCTCCTGTGAACAGCGTGACACAGTAGTAGATATGGTGCGAAAAGTTGCAGCCAACGTATTCATTCCATTTACAGTTGGCGGCGGGATCCGTACTGTAGATGATTTCCGGAAGCTGCTCCGCGAAGGTGCAGACAAGATTTCTGTAAACTCCGCAGCCATTGACCGTCCGGAATTAATCCGTGAGGCAGCAGATAAATTCGGCAGCCAGTGTGTAGTAGTTGCCATTGACGCTAAGCGTCGTCCTGACGGCGGCTGGAACATCTATAAGCATGGCGGTCGTTTGGATACAGGCATTGATGCCATTGAGTGGGCGAAGAAAGCAGAAGCCCTTGGTGCAGGAGAAATCCTCCTTACCAGCATGGACTGTGATGGCACCAAGGCTGGCTACGACATCCCATTAACCCGCGCAGTATCTGATGCCGTATCCATCCCGGTCATCGCTTCCGGTGGTGCCGGTACCCTGGAACACTTCTACGAAGGCCTTACCGACGGCGGTGCCGATGCAGTTCTGGCAGCTTCCCTGTTCCACTATAAAGAACTGGAAATTTCTCAGGTGAAGGATTACCTGGCTGAAAAAGGTGTTCCGGTAAGACGATAGAATATTAAAATTGCTATTTAATTGGTTGGTCGTTATTCCGGACGCGATTTCACAATGTATATTCACCGCCGCGCGTCGC
>OLNM01001689.1_pt1 | contig 15732 bp, 14 predicted proteins | sample 1672391 | NCBI WGS metagenome assembly OLNM01 (sample SAMEA3136680, study PRJEB25190) | human gut metagenome | reverse complement strand
GCATGATTTCTGTGCATCGCGAAGCGCGTTACTGTGAACGGAGTGAACAGTAACAGATCCTGGCTGCTGTTCACGGATAAGGTTCTGCCAGGTGCCTTTTGTGAATGGTAACAGGTTATACAGTCCGGTTAATGATTACAGAAATTACTACGGACTTGTCTGATTATTAAGAATAGGAGATCGGAATAATGATAAATGAAGAGAAGAAGAAAGCGCTGGAAGCGGCTCTTGGACATATTGAGAAGCAATATGGCAAGGGCTCTGTAATGAAACTGGGTGAGTCCAGTGCCAATATGCAGGTGGAGACTGTTCCTACCGGTTCCCTGAGCCTTGACATTGCACTTGGGGTAGGCGGTGTGCCGAAGGGACGTATTATAGAAATCTACGGACCAGAGTCCAGTGGTAAGACCACTGTTGCATTACATATGGTAGCCGAGGTTCAGAAAAGAGGCGGAATTGCCGGTTTTATCGATGCCGAGCATGCTCTTGACCCTGTATATGCGAAGAACATCGGCGTAGATATTGATAATCTTTACATTTCCCAGCCGGATAATGGTGAGCAGGCTCTGGAGATTACAGAGACCATGGTTCGTTCCGGTGCAGTTGACATTATCATTGTGGATTCCGTTGCAGCTCTGGTTCCCAAGGCAGAGATTGATGGTGACATGGGAGACAGTCATGTAGGTTTGCAGGCACGTCTGATGTCACAGGCACTTCGTAAGCTGACCGCTATTATCAGTAAGTCTAACTGCGTTGTGATCTTTATCAACCAGCTCCGTGAGAAGGTTGGTGTTATGTTTGGTAACCCGGAGACAACTACTGGTGGACGTGCCCTTAAGTTCTATTCATCCATACGTCTTGATGTACGCCGTGTAGAGACATTGAAGCAGGGCGGCGAGATGGTTGGAAACCACACCAGGATCAAGGTTGTTAAGAATAAGGTTGCTCCGCCATTTAAGCAGGCTGAGTTTGATATTATGTTTGGTACCGGCATCTCCAAGGAAGGGGATATCCTTGATCTTGCTGCTGAGAATTCCATTGTGAATAAGAGCGGTGCATGGTATGCATACGAAGGAAATAAGATCGGCCAGGGACGTGAGAATGCCAAGCTGTTCCTGAAAGAGCATCCGGACATCTGCGATGAGATTGAACGCAAGGTTCGTATCCATTATCACCTTCTTCCAGGTGAGGAAGAAGAGCAGCAGGATGTGAAGCAAGAAGAAACTACACCAGAATCTGACGCTCCGGCAGCAGAAGAGGAATAAAATATGGCGGTTACACCTGAAGAGCAAAAGAATGCCAGAAGAAAGGCAATGCTTCTTCTGGAGCATATGGACCGTACAGAGAAAGGCCTGTCTGACCGGCTGCGTCAGGCAGGCTTTTCAGCAGAAGCCACAGAGGATGCCATGAACTATGTGCGTTCCTATGGGTATCTGAACGATTACCGCTATGCCATGAATTATATTTCCTTCCGCATGGGAACCAAGAGCCGTCAGAAGATTCTCCAGGAGCTTTCAGGGAAAGGAATTGACCGCGAGACTGTCCTTGCAGCCTGGGAAGAGGCAGCAGAGATTGAAGAGCCAGATGAACTGGCCATTCTCCGAACTACAGTAGAGAAAAAGTGTCAGCCTGGTACTGCCCTGGACGAGAAGGGGATGCGCCGCCTCCAGGGATTTCTTCTTCGAAGAGGTTTTTCCTATGGAGATATTTCCCACGTGCTGGAAGACATGAATATTACCTGTGAGAGAAGCTATTGATAAATTGCCGGATTCTTTCTGTGCATCGCGAAGCGTGTTACTGGTCGCGGAGTGAACAGTAACGCTAGACGTTTCTTTGGAAATTTAAATTTTGTTTTTGTGTAGAAAAACTTGACATAATTCTAAAAAAAAGATAAACTTGTATTGTTGTGATTGCACAATGAAAACTAAATATTGAGGAGGTGCTCCTGTGACAACAATTATTGTTGCAGTTGTCGCTGTAGTAGCCACTCTACTGATTGCAGTTCCTATTACTAGTAAAGTTTCTGTGGATAACAAAGTTAAGAAAGACGCAGAAACGATTGGGTCAGCTGAAGAAAAGGCCAGAGGCATCATTGATGAAGCCTTAAAAGCGGCCGAAACAAAGAAACGTGAAACTTTATTGGAAGTAAAGGAAGAATCTCTCCGTACAAAGAACGAACTGGAGAAGGAAACCAAGGAACGTAGAAACGAACTGCAGAAATATGAGAAGCGTGTCTTATCGAAGGAAGAAACCGTTGATAAGAAAGCTGAAGCAGTTGAGAAGCGCGAGGCAGAGTGCACAGCGAGATTTGCTGAATTGCAGAAGAAAGAAAAGAGAGTAGATGAACTCGAGCTGAAAGGAGTACAGGAACTGGAACGTGTTTCCGGTCTGACCTCCGAACAGGCAAAAGAAGAATTGCTCAGATCTGTGGAAGACGATGTTAAAGTTGATGTTGCCAGACTTTACAAGGAACTTGAGAGCCAGGCGAAGGAAGAGGCAGGAAAGAAAGCCAAGGAATATGTGGTAAATGCCATTCAGAAATGTGCGGTAGACCATGTTGCCGAGACTACTATTTCCGTAGTGCAGCTTCCAAGCGATGAGATGAAGGGACGTATTATCGGACGTGAGGGACGTAATATCCGTACTATGGAGACCCTGACAGGTGTAGACCTTATCATTGATGATACTCCTGAGGCAGTAGTTCTCTCATCATTTGATCCTATCAGACGTGAAGTGGCAAGAGTAGCACTTGAGAAACTGATCGTAGATGGACGTATCCATCCGGCCAGAATCGAGGAAATGGTTGAGAAGGCACAGAAAGAAGTTGAAACTCAGATCCGCGAGGATGGCGAGAATGCAGCTATGGATGTTGGAGTTCATGGTATTCATCCAGAGCTTCTGAAACTTCTTGGACGTATGAAATTCCGTTCAAGTTATGGACAGAATGCGCTGAAGCATTCTATTGAAGTAGCACAGCTTTCCGGTCTGCTTGCCGGTGAAATTGGTGTAGACGTGCGCATGGCGAAACGTGCCGGTCTGCTTCATGATATCGGTAAATCTATTGACCATGAAGTTGAGGGATCCCATATTGAGATTGGTGTAAACCTTTGTAAGAAATATAAGGAATCACCTATTGTGATCAATGCGGTAGCAGCACACCACGGTGATGTGGAGCCAGAGAGCCTTATTGCCTGTATCGTGCAGGCAGCAGATGCGATTTCCGCGGCGCGTCCAGGTGCCAGAAGAGAGACACTGGAGACTTATACCAACAGACTGAAGCAGCTTGAGGATATTACCAATCAGTTCAAGGGGGTTGAGAAATCCTTTGCAATCCAGGCTGGTAGAGAAATCCGTGTTATGGTAGTTCCTGAGCATGTGAATGATTCTGAGATGGTACTTCTCGCAAGAGACATAGCGAAGCAGATTGAGGCTGAGCTTGAGTATCCGGGTCAGATCAAAGTCAATGTGATCCGCGAGAGCAGAGCTGTTGATTATGCCAAATAATCGGAGTTAATTTACATTAAGAAATATTAAGAAACCGCTTCCGCATTTTTCATACTATATGAAGGATGCGGAGGCGGTTTTTATTATGAAAGTCCCGGACGGCAGCCATGAACGAGCTATGCTTGCATGGGCTGATTCATGGAAAATCAAAAAGAATTTTTTTATGTAATTCATAATTAAATCATCGCTTGCGTACAATGGTACAGGGTGAATATATGGAAAATTTACTCAGTATCAAAAAGAAAAGTTTTTTTCCAGGACTGACTTTGCTGCTTGCAGGATTTCTTGCAGGAATGCTGATCCCGAACTTTATATACCGTTTTTCCTGGAAGCAGCAGGCATTTTCCGCAGTGTACCTTTTGGAAACCTATGGGAAAACAGAAGCAGGAGGAATCGATTATCTTTTGCAGATTCTCTGGATGCGCGGTGGGATTTTTTTCCTTTCTCTAATCTGTGGTTTTACTGTATTTGGAGTCCCTATGGCAATTATGGCGATGCTTTTTACCGGAATTGGACTGGGAATCGTATTTTCCATGTCTATTCTGCAGTTCGGACTTACCGGAGGCGCAGTTGCCGTAGCACTTCTTTTTCCGCATTATCTGATCTATCTGCCATTATGGGATTCGGTGTATCAGATGGTCTACAGGGAATCTATGGGAATCTGGCGCAATCATGGAATTTTTCCACAGAAAGTAAGCGCTTATCTCCTGAAAGTGCTCTTATATACAGCTTTATACGGTGTGGGAATTCTTTTGGAATGGCGTGTAAATCCATGGATTTTAAACAAAATTCTGGATTTTTCGAAATTTTTTGAATGAGAATAATATGAAAAATACAAGATATAGTATTGGTTACCATAAAAGCGACGTTATTTTGTAAAATGGGCAAAAAAAGCTTGTTTTTATACGATTTTTGGCCGAAAAAAAGGTTTGATTTTATGTCAATTACAAAGTATAATACAAATACATTTTAAGATCAGTTATTGTGGGGAGGTAGCCCGTTCCTGCAATAAAGCGTGAAAGAGCAAATGCAATGGACAATAGGAATTCCGGGCGAAATCTCCCACAAATTGTGACGCACATCTTACAGAAAGCCTTTTTCAAACACGCTCTAGTTTCTTTTCCCACTCATTTTTTAATTAATGTTTTTGTTCCTGTTCACAGAAAACCCGAAAATTGCGGCGCAAAATCATGCGAATGCATGATTTCTGTACATCACGAAGCGTGCTGCCGGTTAGATCATAGACAGCAACATGTTTTTAGCTTCAGAAATTGTAATACGGTTCCTCATCCCGTGCCCGGTACTCATGCTTCTCATAATAGCCGATCAAAGCTCCATCCTCATCACGCAGGGCCACCATATATACGTCCTTCGCCTGTTTCTCATTATAAAAAGTATGGATCCGGTTATGCTCCTTATCTTCTTCAAACCAGGCAACCACTTTTTCAATTATTTCCTTAGACTTCGGATTGTGACAATTCATAAGACTTTTTCCAAGCAGTGCCTCACCACCCCATTTATGATAACTCTCCACAGCCTTCGGATTCATGTAGATAATTTCATGCTTCAGGTTGCAGATAACAACGGATGCAACATCCTGATCGATAATACTTTTAAAATATGGTGTCAGATTCATTTTAAATTTTCCCTCCTGCTATGAAGCCTTTTTCAAACACGCTCCAGATAATGGATCTGGTTTCTGTTTACTTCAATAATCCCTTCTTTTCGCATTTTGCCAAGCTCATTGGAAAGCGCACTTCTGTCTACTCCAAGATAATCAGCCAGTTCCTGCCGGTTAAAGGGGATCATAAACTGGCTGCTGCCCTGCTGCACCATCTCCTGAGAAAAATAGGAAAGCAGCCTCCCCCGGATGGATTTCGGTGCCGTATGAAGGCTTCTTCTGGAAAGTTCCAGGTTCTTCTTCGCCATGACCATCAGCATGTTACGGATCAGTTTCTCATGGCAGGGACAGGTATCCGGACAGGTGTGAAAAATCTTTCCCACCTCCAGAAAAAGGATCTGGCAATCCTCTGCAGCCGTCACCCCTATGAGCAGCTTTTCCCCTGGAATGCAGGCATATGTCTCTCCGAAAACCTGGCCTGGCGCAATCCGGTTCAGAATACTCTTGTTTCCCATCATGTCAATGCTCTCAATATGAACACTGCCGTTAAGCACAAGTCCCATCATCTTCACCTGGTCTCCCACCTGCCAGATCGTGCTGCCCTTGGCAAAGCTTTGCGGAGTGGCTTTCAGACAGGAAAGCATGTGCTTTGTTTCTTCTGGACTTGTTCCCTGAAAGAGAAAAGTCTTGGAAAGAAATTCATAATTCATTTTTCTCCTTTTGTTGTTATAACAACATACTTGTTGGTTGGATTATATTATAGTATGCGTACAAAGTCAAGGGCGGAGGCAGAAATAAATTATCCATCTCTGACTTTCTCATGCGAAACGAAAAGAATTTCATGTTACTTTTCCTTTTGCAATTACAAAACATTCAAAACCCAATCAACTTATTTTTACGAAATACTTATACCTTATAGAACAATATGATCAAATTCAGGAGGAAACTATTTATGGAACAGAACATGTTTTGCTTTCAGTGTGAACAAACTGCCGGATGTACCGGCTGTACAGGTGCCAAAGGAGTCTGTGGAAAGACCGCGGATACAGCCAGACTTCAGGATGAACTTACCGGAGCTCTCATCGGACTCGCCCATGCAGCAGATGAAAATACACCACTTGCAGAAACCACATGGAAACTGATGGTGGAAGGTCTATTTGCTACCCTTACCAACGTAAGCTTCGATGACAAAGCCATCGCAGAAATCACAGACCGCATCCACCAGGAAAAAGCCCGGCTTCGCCCAGACTGTGGCGGCTGCGCTTCCCCTTGCGGACATAACGACGACTACGATATGAAGCTTCTCTGGAACGCCCAGGAAGACATCCGCTCCCTGAAATCTCTGATTCTCTTTGGAATCCGCGGAATGGCGGCTTATGCCTACCATGCAATGACACTTGGATATACTGACACAGAAGTAAACGAATTTTTCGCAAAAGCACTTTTTGCACTGGGCGAGGACTGGGATATGGACCTGCTTCTTCCTATTGTAATGGAAACAGGTAAATACAATCTTTCCTGCATGGAGCTTCTTGACCGCGCTAACACTGCCACTTACGGCACACCAGCTCCTGTTACAGTACCTCTTACTGTGGAAAAAGGCCCATTCATCGTCATTACCGGTCACGACCTGCATGACCTGAAACTTCTTCTGGAACAAACAGAAGGAAAAGGCATTAATATTTACACCCACGGTGAAATGCTTCCCTGTCATGCTTATCCTGAACTGAAAAAGTACAGTCACCTGAAAGGAAACTTCGGTACTGCATGGCAGAACCAGCAAAAAGAATTTGCAGAGCTCCCAGCTCCTGTTCTTTTTACCACAAACTGCCTGATGCCGCCGAAACCAAGCTACATGGACCGGGTATTTACTACAGGAACTGTCACTTTCCCTGGAACTGTTCACATTAATGAAGAAAAAGATTTCACACCAGTTATCCAGCGTGCCCTGGAGCTTGGCGGATATCAGGAAGACCAGCATTTTACCGGAATCAACGGCGGAACTTCCGTTACAACCGGCTTCTCCCATGGAACCATTCTTGGCGTTGCAGATCAGGTAATTGATGCTGTAAAAGCAGGTGCTATCCGTCACTTTTTCCTGGTAGCAGGCTGCGACGGCGCAAGAAGCGGACGCAATTACTATACCGATTTTGTAAAGCAGTCTCCTTCTGATTCCGTAATTCTTACACTTGCATGTGGAAAATACAGATTTAACGATCTGGACCTTGGAACCATCGGTGGGCTTCCAAGACTGATGGATATGGGACAGTGCAACGATGCTTACGGCGCGATCAAGGTTGCGGGCGCTCTTGCAGAAGCATTTGGATGTGGGGTAAATGAGCTTCCTCTTTCCATGGTGCTCTCCTGGTATGAGCAGAAAGCAGTTTCCATTCTGCTTACCTTGCTTCACCTTGGAATCAAAAACATCCGTCTTGGCCCGACCCTTCCGGCATTTTTATCACAGAATGTGCTGAATTATCTGGTAGAAAACTTTGGGATCGCTGCGATTACTACGCCAGAGGAAGATTTGAAAACGTTATTGGGATAAGGAGGATACTCTCATGATCAGAAAAATCATTCATATAGATGAAGAAAAATGCAACGGCTGCGGGCTCTGTGCCCGCGCCTGCCACGAAAGTGCAATTGGAATTATAGATGGAAAAGCAAAACTGCTTCGGGAAGATTACTGCGACGGTCTGGGAGACTGCCTCCCTGCCTGTCCAACAAATGCCATTTCTTTTGTAGAAAAGGAGGCAGCTGCTTACGACGAAGCCGCAGTTCTGGAAAATAAGAAAAAGCTGGAAGCACACTCCCAGCTTCAACAGTGGCCGATACAGATTAAGTTAGTTCCCATCAATGCTCCATATTTTGACGATGCTGACCTTCTTATTGCTGCAGACTGCACAGCCTATGCTTACGCAAACTTCCATCAAGATTTTATCAAAGGTAAGATTACTCTTATCGGCTGTCCGAAACTGGACTTTGTAGATTACAGCGAAAAGCTCACCGAAATCATCCGTCAGAACAATATCAAGAGTGTTACCATCGTGCGCATGGAAGTTCCATGCTGCGGCGGAATCCAGAATGCAGCCATAAATGCCATGAAAGCCAGTGGAAAATTTCTTCCATGGCAGGTGTACACCATTTCCACAGATGGAAGGATTCTTGCCTGATTTTGCCCCACAAAAATCCGGACTGCTCCACACAGCCCGGATTTTTTATCCCTGTAATCTCTTTGATTGATGAATCATATCTTCCACTACAATATCAAAGATTTCTCCAATGGAATTACAAAATTGAATGTACTCCCATTTCTTTATTCTTCTTTTCTCTTATAACTCCAAAATCATCTTTAACACATTCAGTACGCTGTCCGGACCTGGCTTCTCCAGTACGTATCTGGCGGCCTGCTTGGCTTCCTCGCGGGCAGTAGTAACTGCATAGCTCTTTCCAGCTTCCAGCAGCATGCTCACATCATTGCAGTTATCTCCGAAAGCAACAACCTCTTCTCTCTTCGTAATTCCAAGACGGTTACAAAGTTTCTGAAGAGCATTTCCTTTTCCGGAATGTACATCCACGAAATCCACCCAGTAATCACCGGAAGCCATGATCTGAATCTTATCTCCAAAACGCCGCTTCGCTTCCTCTGCTCCTACAGCTGCATCCACTTCTTCATTGTACATGGCAACTTTTGTCATAGTTTCTGGAGCATTCAGTACATCGTCCACTTCATTTACATGAAGCTTGTACCCTTCCCGAAGTTTCTTCACAAAAGCCTGGTCTGCCCGCTCCACATATGCCTGGGCACTACCTGCTGTCATAAAAGAAGCTCCCTCCTGGGCTCTCACATACTCCACAACCTCTTTGAGTATATCGGCAGGAATTGCCATTTTTTCAATAATCTCTCCCTGATAGGAAATGATTCCACCGTTTCCTGCAATAAAATAAATATCATCTTTCACAGGTGCAAACACTCTTTCAATACTGTCATATTCTCTGCCGCTGACAGCCGCAAATACAATTCCCTTAGCCTTCAGCTTTCGGATAATGTCATAAATCTCCGGGTTAATATCCATGGTGCCTTCTTTCAGAAGTGTACCATCCAGATCTGATGCGATCAGTTTTATCATAGCTCTACCTCATGTATTCTGCTAGTACATAACAGGGGATTCCAACATATTTTCTATTCCATAAAAATCCACAGAACTCCCAACCTTTATCTGTCAGAAATCCTGTGGACTATTATACTATGAAAGGAACACTTTATCCAGAGTATATTAAAAAAATCATTCCTGCAATTCCAAAGACAGTGTTACTGTTTACTCCGTTCACAGTAACACGCTTCGCGATGCACAGAAAGACGAACCTTCTTGTGACAAGCACAAGAAGTAGCGTTTGCTGCGCAAACTTAATTCTCGGGTTTTCTGTGAACTTTGTTCACAAAAAACACCTCGCGGAACGTTACCAGTGAACAGTAACAAGACAGTTACTGTTCCTTCTGTACTTCTATAATATTAGCACAATCTTCATAGCCAGACGGAATCCTGTCTGTAATTATCGTAGATCTGTAAAAATCTGCAAAGGTCACAGAACTGATATTGTCAAACTTGGAACTATCGCAGAGCACATAGCACTCCCTGCACTGCTCCATGGCAGCTGCTTTAACTGCCGCTTCATTGGCATCCGGGGTAGTACAGCCACTCTTTCTGGTAAGTCCATTGGTTCCAAAAAAGCCTTTGGTAAAATGATAACCACGAATCGTATTCATAGCCTGATTACCAATTACTGCTTCTGTAGTACTCTTCAGCTCTCCACCTACAAGAAGAACCTTAAAGCCTCTTCCTGCCAGTGTCTGGGCATGTACCACTGCATTGGTAACAAATACTGCCCTTGTAACCTTAAGAAACTTCAGGATATCCCCAGTAGTAGTACCTGCATCAATATAGACAAAATCCTCATCCTGGATAAGACCTGCTGCATATTTTGCGATCCGGTCCTTCTCCTCCAGCTTCAGTCCCATTTTCTCGGCAACTGAATATTCATATGCAGTTACCCGCTCCTTCAGTTCCACGGCACCGCCGAAAACTTTCTCCAGCTTGCCTTCCTTATCCAGTGCAGTGATATCTCTTCTCACTGTTGACTCTGATGTATCTAAAAGATCCTTCACTTCTGTGACAGTAATACTTCCTTTCTCTCTCAGGAGCTCCAAAATGATCTCATGTCGCTGCTGTGTTAACATTCTTTTCCCGCCTTATAATCTGTAACATTGGTTTCCAGAATGATCTTACGCAGTGGAAGAATACTTCCCGGTGAAACAGAAAGCTCGTCCACTCCCATTGCCAGAAACTCTTTTGTAAGTGACTGGTCAGCACCAAGTTCTCCACAGATTCCAGCCCAGATACCAGCCTTATGAGCATTCTCCACAACCAGGGAAATCATGCGCAGCACTGCCGGATGATGAGAATCAAAAAACAGGTCAAGCTGAGGATTCTGACGATCGATTGCCATAGTATACTGGCTGAGATCGTTGGTTCCGATGCTGAAGAAATCAACCTCTTTCGCAAGATCATCACTGATGATTGCTGCTGCCGGAGTCTCAATCATAATTCCCTGTTCCGGATTACCAAACTCTACGCCCTGAGAGGTAAGCTCCGCTTTCACTTCCTCTACGATTTCCTTGATCTTACGCACTTCCTGTACGCTGGTGATCATAGGATACATAATTGCGATCTTGCCAAATGCACTGGCACGGAATAAAGCACGAAGCTGTGTCTTGAAAATCTCCGGTCTTGTCAGACAGATACGGATTGCCCTGCATCCCAGTGCCGGATTCTCTTCATGCTCCATGTGGAAATAATCGCATTGCTTGTCTGCACCAATGTCCAATGTACGGATGATCACTCTCTTGCCTGCCATAGTCTGTGCAACCTGTCTGTAAATCTGGAACTGTTCTTCCTCTGTTGGGAAATCTTCCTTCTCCAGATAAATAAACTCACTTCTGAAAAGACCGATTCCACCAGCATCATTCTGAATGACTGTTGCCAGATCCTTGATGTTGCCAATATTAGCGTACAGCATTACTTTCTGTCCGTCAAGTGTAACGTTCTCTTTTCCTTTAAGGGTCAAAAGAAGCTGCTTTCTGGAAAGATCTTCTTCCTGGCGCTTCTTCATCTCTGCCAGAGTCTCCTCATCCGGATCTACATAAAATGTACCGTCTGCCCCGTCTACAATTCCAAGTCTGCCATCCATCTCACTCTCAAGAGACACGGAAGTATTTACAAGTGCAGGAATCGCCATGGTCCTTGCAAGAATCGCTGTATGGGAATTCAAGGAGCCTTTCACTGTAACAAAAGAGAGAACTTTATCCTTATCCAGCTGTACAGTCTCTGATGGCGCCAGATCCTCTGCCACAATGATCTTCGGCTCGTCTGCATCTACAGCCCCTGTCTCTTCTCCATTTAAAATGGTGAGAAGCCGCTCAGAAATATCACGAACATCAGCTGCACGCTCTCTCATATAATCGTCGTCCATTGCCGAAAACATCTGCGCATAATTGTCACCTGTAGTTGCCACTGCATACTCTGCATTTACGCCCTGGCTGCGAATGATATTCTCTACAGATTCATTATATCCATCGTCCTCCATCATCATCTGATGAACTTCGAAGATTGCTGCATTGGCTTCCCCGACTTCTCTCAAGGCCTTATCGTAAAGTCCCTGAAGCTGTTTAATCCCTTCTGCCTTAGCTTTCTCATAGCGCGCCATCTCCTGTTCCGGATCATCAATCTTCACACGCTTAACCTGCTGCTCTTTTTTCTGATATACGCTGATCTTACCGATGGCAATACCACCGAAAACACTTTTTCCATTATATATCTGCATTTTTTCTCTCCCACTTATTTGATCTGCTGACAGGAGACCAAACGCTCCTTACAGCATTTCCCGTTCTCGTGATACTTACCAAAGACTCACGCAAATATCACTTTGACAGGCTGTTTACAAACAAACAGGGACATACCCGCAGGTATGTCCCCTTCCTGTCTTACAGAGTTTCCTGCATGAATTTGCTCACTGCCTCATATGCAGCGTCTTCATCTGCGCCTTCAAATGTAAGAGTAACCTCATCGCCTTTCTTTACTGCAAGTCCCATAATTCCGAAGATTGCCTTACAGTTCATAGCCTTGCCGCCCTTTGCGATCTTGATATCAGAAGAAAAAGCCTTTACTGCTTTTACAAGTTCTCCTGCTGGACGTGCGTGGATTCCTTCCGGGTCTGTTACAACATACTTAAATTCTCTCATGATTCATTCCTCCATTTTTCTTTTTATCTTTGGTCTCTATTGATTTTCTTATTATTTAATTTCTTTATATCGGATTTCACATTCTGTGTCAATCACTGTTCACGATTATATTACAGTTCACTCTGTTCGCAATAACACGATTATACCTGCATCTCTTATCCAGGCATACTTACCATTCATTCCGCTGCAGATAGCTTTGAGTGTGTTTTAACATCCATTGTCAGGCATTTTTCTTTTTCAGAACTCCCAGGAGCACTGCGGAAACAACAGTTCCCACTACCAGTGCACTCACATACTGCACTGCATTTCCCATAACCGGAACTACGAAGATTCCACCGTGAGGTGCCATCAGGGTACAGCCAAATGCCATGGACATTGCACCTGCAAGACCAGATCCAATGATACATGCCGGAAGCACGTGAAGCGGATCAGCTGCTGCGAAAGGAATGGCTCCCTCTGTGATAAATGCAAGTCCCATAATAAAGTTGGTCGGACCGGATTCTCTTTCTTCCTTTGTAAATCTGTCTTTGAAAAGAAGGGTGGCAAGTGCGATAGCACATGGCGGAACCATACCGCCAACCATAACGGCTGCCATAATATCATAATTACCGGCTGCGATTGCTGCTGTTCCAAAGACATAAGCTGCTTTGTTAAACGGACCACCCATGTCGATTGCCATCATTCCGCCAAGGATCAGTCCAAGAACGATCTTGCTGGAGCTTCCCATGGAGGTAAGTCCGTTATTCAGTGCTGTATTGATACCCCCCATGATGGGCTCTACAACAAACAGCATCAGAAGTCCCATGATCAGAATACCAACAACCGGATAAATCAGAACCGGCGCAATCTTCTCAAGGGCTTCCGGAAGCTTCTCACATACCTTACGAAGTCCCAGAATAATATATCCTGCTGCAAAACCAGCTACCAGAGCACCAAGAAAACCTGAAGTTCCGCTGTGTGCCATCATTCCACCCACAAAGCCAAGTGCAAGTGCTGGTCTGTCACCGATTGCCATGGCAATAAATCCCGCCAGAACCGGAAGCATAAAACCAAATGCCACATCACCGATTTGTTTAAACATAGCTGCCGCCGGAGTAATAGACCCAAAATTAGAGCGCTCGGCTACATCCAGAGCATTCATATCTACCATAAGACCATCGATCAAAAAGGCAATGGCGATCAGAATACCACCGCCAACTACAAACGGAAGCATATGGGAAACACCATTCATCAGCTGGGTGTAAATCTTGTGTCCCACACTGCCGCCGGCCTTATTCTGACTCTGTGATGAGGCTGATGCATTTCCGCTGTGATAAACCGGTACGTTTCCAGACATGGCAAGCTCTACAAGCTCATCAGCCTTATTGATTCCATCAGAAACCTGACGCTGAATCACTTTCTTGCCATCGAAACGATCCATGGGAACCTGGGCATCGGCCGCAACGATAATGCAGTCTGCATCCTGAATCTCCTGCTCTGTAAGCACATTCTTGGCTCCGCCAGAGCCTCTTGTCTCAATTTTCACAAAACAGTTCTTCGCCTTGGCAGCCTTCTCAATTCCTTCTGCTGCCATGTAGGTGTGGGCAATTCCTGTAGGACAGGAAGTAACAGCCAGAATCTTAAACTGATCCGCTTCAGCCTCTCCCATATCGGCCAGACGCTCATCTACGCTCTTCTTCTCCTCATCTGCCTGATCAATGATCGCAAGAAATTCCTCTGGTGTCTTCGCTGCACGAAGGCTCTTGGTAAAGTCCTCATCCATCAGCATCATGGAAAGCTTGCTGAGCACATCCAGATGAACATTATCCTCTGTATTTGGCGCAGCAATAAGAAACAGCAAGGTAACCGGCTCTCCGTCAAGAGAGTCAAAGTCAACCCCTCCCGGGATCACCATAGCGACAAGTCCTGGTTTCTCTACTGCATCACATTTACCATGAGGAATGGCGATTCCCTCCCCGATTCCTGTAGTACTTTCTTCCTCTCTGGCATAGACCTGCTTACGGTACGCTTCCTCATCATTAATCTTGCCACTTCTGGTCATAAGGGAAACCGCTGCATCCAGAGTCTGAGACTTATCTGCTGGGGCAGCATTTAACGAAATACTTCTTACGTCCAGTAAATCTGTGATCCTCATTTCTTCCTTTCCTCCTGATTCTTTCCTGTGATCTGCTGATATACAGCTTCAATCTCTTCTCTGGTAGCAAGATTCTCAGAAAACGCACTGGCACTTCCAGCTGCGATTCCCATGTGGAACGCATATTCATAATCCTGCTTCTCCATATATCCTGCCATAAATCCGGCAACCATGGAGTCTCCGGCTCCAACACCATTGATCAGCTTGCCTTTCGGTGCAGGCTCCTCATAAACGTCTCCATTCTCAGCAATAAGGACCGCGCCCTCTCCTGCCATGGAAATCAGTACATTCACAGCTCCCATCTCCTGGAGTTTCTTACCATATGGGATCACGGACTGGCGGTCTTTCAGTTCTACGCCGAAGATCTCACCAAGTTCATGGTTATTTGGCTTAATAAGAAATGGATGATAGGGGAGAACCTTCATCAGAAGATCTCTCGTCGCGTCCACTGCGATTCTTACGCCTCTGCCGTCCAGCATAGCCATGATCTTCTGGTAGGCATCATCCGGCATGGATGATGGAATGCTTCCGGAAAGGAAAAGTACATCGCCTTGTCCAAGCTCTCCTAACTGCTTCATCAGCAGATCCACCTTATCAGTTCCGATCTTCGGTCCCTGTCCATTGATTTCTGTACCGTCTATACTCTTCAGCTTCAGATTGATTCTGGAAAAGCCTTCCCCTACCTGGATGAAACCATTCCTCACACCCATCTCCTCAAGACGTCTGATAATCTCATCTCCGGTAAATCCGGCTGTAAATCCAAGGGCTGTACTCTCAATTCCCAGATTCATAAGAACTGTAGAAACATTAATTCCCTTGCCTCCCGGCAAAAGCATCTCCGAACTGGTTCGATTGGTAAGACCAAGCTGGAAGTTCTCTACCGACACGATGTAATCCAGTGACGGATTAAAAGTCACAGTGTAAATCATTTCTGCCTCCTGCTTATTTTTGCTTGTTTTTGATTTGTTGTGCTTATTATACTTTCATATACAGTCAAAGTCAATCAATCTTTTTCACAAGATTTTCACTTATGATTTATTACAATTGCACAAATATGAATTATTTTGACTGTTTTTGATTTTTTATATGCAACGATGTGCCAGAGCATGTTCAAAAAAGCTTTCTGCAAGATGTGCGTCACAATTTGTGGGAGATTTTGTCCGGATGAGGGCG
>OLNM01001686.1_pt1 | contig 15746 bp, 10 predicted proteins | sample 1672391 | NCBI WGS metagenome assembly OLNM01 (sample SAMEA3136680, study PRJEB25190) | human gut metagenome | reverse complement strand
TACCGTTTCCAAGAGACTTACTCATCTTACGTCCCTGGGAGTCACGTACCAGACCGTGGAATAATACGGTATGGAATGGCGCTTTGCCCATCTGCTCGTAACCGGAGAAGATCATACGGATTACCCAGAAGAAGATAATATCATATCCGGTTACTAAAACATCATTTGGATAAAAGTAATCTAAGTCTTCTGTTTTTTCCGGCCAGCCAAGTGTTGAGAATGGCCATAAAGCAGAGGAGAACCAGGTATCTAAGGTATCCGGGTCCTGTGTCATATGGGTGCATCCACATTTCGGACACTTATGAGGTGCTTCTTTCGCAACTACCATCTCGCCACACTCATCACAGTAGTATGCCGGGATTCTGTGTCCCCACCATAACTGTCTGGAAATACACCAGTCACGGATATTGTCTGTCCAGTTGAAGTATGTCTTCTCCATACGTTTTGGAAGTAACTGGATATCACCATTTTTTACGCCTTCAACTGCCGGTTTGATCATCTCGTCCATTTTCACGAACCACTGCTGTTTGATCATTGGTTCAACGGTTGTGCCGCAGCGGTCATGTGTACCTACGTTGTGGGAATGTGGAACAACTTTTACTAAAAGTCCCGCTTCCTCTAAATCTTTTACTAATGCTTTTCTGCACTCGTAGCGGTCCATTCCCTCATATTTTCCTGCTAACTTGTTCATGGTTGCATCGTCATTGATGACAACGATTTCTTCCAGGTTGTGGCGTTTTCCAACCTCAAAGTCGTTCGGGTCATGGGCTGGTGTGATCTTCACACATCCGGTTCCAAACTCTTTGTCTACATATGGATCAGCGATCACCGGAATCTCACGGTCTGTCATCGGAAGTTTTAACATTTTTCCAACGATGTCTTTGTATCTCTCATCATCCGGGTTTACAGCAACAGCGGTATCTCCGAATAAAGTCTCCGGTCTTGTCGTTGCGATCTCTACGAATCTTCCTTCCTCACCAACTACCGGGTAATTGATATGCCAGAAGAATCCGTCCTGCTCCTCATGCTCTACCTCCGCATCGGAAATGGATGTCTTACAAACCGGGCACCAGTTTACGATACGGGAACCCTTGTAGATATATCCTTTTTGATATAATTTAATAAAAACTTCCTGTACGGCATCAGAACATCCTTTATCCATGGTAAAACGTTCTCTCTGCCAGTCAGCAGAAGATCCCATTTTCTTTAACTGGTTGATGATACGGTTACCGTATTCCTCTCTCCACTCCCAGCATTTCTCTAAGAAACCTTCTCTTCCAAGATCTGCCTTGTCGATTCCTTTTTCTTTTAAGGACTGGATGACTTTTACTTCGGTTGCAATGGAAGCGTGGTCTGTTCCAGGCTGCCATAATGCATTGTAACCCTGCATTCTCTTGTAGCGGATCAAAATATCCTGCATGGTATTGTCTAATGCGTGTCCCATGTGAAGCTGTCCGGTAATGTTTGGTGGAGGCATCACAATGGTGAATGGTTTCTTGCTGCGATCTACTTCTGCATGGAAGTAACCGTTGTCTTCCCATTTTTTATAGAGACGTTCTTCAATGCCCTTTGGGTCATAGGTCTTTGCTAATTCCTTCATTTGTCTTTTTCCTTTCTTAAAAAATAAAAGCCCTTCACATCCATACGGATGCAAAGGGCGTGTCAACGCGGTACCACCTTTGTTATGTTGCAAAAACAACATATCTCTGCAGGCTCATTCCTAAGCCACTGTCCGGTAACGTGGACAACTCGTTCTCGCTTACTTCTGACTGCTTCTGGCGATATACGAAAATTTTCTCCGCATGATCAACTTGCAAGTTCTGCCACTTATCTGCAACAGACAGGTTCTGCGCGACGGTTCAAAAGCTACCTTCCACACAACATGTTCTGGTGACATCTCTCAGCCGGTGAATGTCATTCTCTTTCAGGTGTCTGTGTGTACTCCTCTTTCTCATCACCTTTTTTATATCTTCTCTCATGATAAAAGCTAACGTAGCATTTGTCAACTGATTTTTTACACGTGATCTTTGATCAGTTTTTACATGTGATCTTTGATCAGTGAAACAATTCCTACAATTGCAAGTACGATCAGCGCTGCATATGCCAGACCACTCACAAATAATCCAATAATGACTAATGGCAAAAATACAATATTAACAATAATCTTGGTAATGCTCCATGTTGCCTTGATTGCAAAAACAAGCAGTTTTCCAAAAACGCCCAGCATTAGCACGATAAATAAAAATGTTAACATATTCATTCCTTCTTTCTATCCTAATAATTTCAATATATTCTGATAGATATATTCTCTCAAAGAATCTGCCTCCAGGTCAAGTTCGATTTTTTTCTCTGCTGCAATGCGGTACATAAAATAGACCGAAAGCTGGGTTTCGACCGCGGCTCTTCGCAGGAAAACATTCTCCTCCCGGATCAGACCTTCGCGGACACCCTCCTCCACAATGCAGTCGATAATCTCGTTTTTCTCCTTATCGCAGCACTGGTGTTTCATACGCTCATACTCATCTTTCAGATTCTTTGGTATCTCGTATGATTCCAAAACCATTTTTATCAGAAAAAAGACACCCTGCTTTTCTTTTACATGCTCATCAATAAAATCCATAACCTCGTTAATTTTCTGTTGAAACGTTCTGTTATCTGTAGAAATTACCTGCAGTTTTTCAAAGCACACTTTCACATAATATAAAATTGCAGAAGAGATTATCTCTTCCTTTGAAGAAAAATATTCGTATGCCGTTCCTTTTCCAATGCCTGCCCGGCCTGTGATATCAGCTACTTTTAAAGTGTTGATATCACAGCCTTCATTAATGAACTCAATGACTGCCTGATACATGGCAAGTACTTTCTGTGATGGATCGTGGATCAGTTTCTGCTCATCCATTATAAGTCCTCCTCGACCATGCTCTTATTGCGGTTGAATGCATCATAAATACATGGAACAACGATCAGAGTTAACAGTGTACCATATAACAAACCGCCGACCGTTACGATCGCCATTGGCTGCATCATTTCTGAACCTTCTCCAAGTCCGACTGCCATCGTGGACATGGACAGGATCGTGGTGAGTGCGGTCATAAGGATTGGACGGAGTCTCGTTTTTCCGGATTCGATAATGGCGTCTTTTTTCTCCATTCCGCCACGGCGGAGCTGGTTGATAAAGTCTACCATAACGATACCGTTATTTACGATAATTCCGGCAAGCATGACAAATCCGATCATTGCCACAACGCTGACTTCGTTGCCGGTAAAGTAAAGTGCGAACAGACCGCCTGTAAATGCCAGCGGAATCGTAAACATAATGATAAACGGCGACAACAGCGACTGGAACTGTGCTACCATGACCAGGTAAATGAAGATTACCGCCAAAAGAAGCATCAGATACAACTGATTCATCGCATCTGCGATCATCTCATCCTCACCTGCCATCTCAATGGAGTATCCTTCCGGCAGATCGATCTTATCTAACTCTTTCTGGATCTCATTGCTCAGCAGACTGACATTATGGTCATCATCCACTCCTGCGGTCACACTGATATATCTGGTCTGCGCATCACGGTTAATCGTTCCTAATGTGTAACCTTCCTCAAACTGTGCAATATCAGAAAGCTCTACTTCTGTCTCGTTTCCTTCTCTGTCTGTATAGGTAAAGGTCAGGTTTTTGATATCATCCAATGTAACATCGGACTGCTCCTCGCTCTGTACATAAACCTGATAATCATTTACATCGGTAGAGATTGTCGTTGCAGATGTCGAGGATGCCATCTCCCCATAAACAAGCTGGAATACCTGTGCAACGGTCATGCCATATTTCGCAGCTTTTTCCTTGTCTACAGAAATGGTGAAAGACGGTGTCGTATTGGCAAGTCCATCATCCACATCCACAGTTCCCTCGGTGTTCTCTACGACTTTTGCAACCTCGCCTGCAAGTTCCTGCAGTTTGTCAAGATTATTTCCTTTTACATTGATCGTCAGTCCACTTCCCATAAGTGATGTCATATCAGAAGCAGAGGTGTCTGTTGTAACTTCGCAGTCCATGTCTTTGGTCAGTTCATCCAACTGTTCGATTACATCTGAACTGCTCACTTCAGATTCTTCATCCAGAATCATATACATGGAAATACTGTCTGTAGAACTGCTTCCCATCATGGAAAGAGCACTTCCACCTGCCATGGCACCAATGGTCTCAATGCCATCGATCGTCATTGCTTTTTCCACGACTTCGTCTGCCATTTCTGTCAGTTCATCAAAAGTAAGCGTCTCATCCTCTTTTGCTGAAATCGTCGCACTGATCTGGTTCGTCTCCATATTCATATCCATGAAAGAATATCCTCTGGAGAATGCTGCCACAACACTTGTTCCAAGCAATACGATCACCGCGATAAATACGATTGGCTTAAAACGCAGACATACTGCTAAAATTTTTCCATAAACCTCTTTTACTTTGTCAAAGAAATTATGCCTGATCTCTTTTGTATTTTTTAATAATCCTGCCGCCATCATCGGCACGAAAGTCAATGCCACGAGAAGACTTGCTACAAGCGTAAATGCAATTGTCAGCGCAATATCCACAAATAACTGTCTTGTGATACCCTCTGTAAAAATAATCGGTGCAAATACACAGATGGTTGTAAGTGTGGATGCTATGATCGCCCCTGTCACCTGTGAAGCGCCTTCCACGGCTGCTTTCCGGATGGAATACCCCTCTCCCCGCAATCGATAGATGTTCTCGATCACGACAATGGAGTTATCCACCAACATACCAATTCCGAGTGCCAGACCCGACAATGAAATGATGTTTAACGTAATATGCGTAAAGTACATCAGTACCACTGCAAAAACAACACTGAGCGGAATCGAGCATGCTATTACAAGCGTAGGTTTGATATCTTTTAAGAATAATAACAATACAATAATTGCAAGGATGGCTCCCACGATCATGTTTTCTACGACTGATTTCACGATCATGTCAATGTAAATCCCCTGATTCATGAGAACGCTCAAATGTAACGCTGTATTTTCTTTTTCCAGACTGTCAAATTTTTCCAACAGTCTGTCTGTGACATCTCCGGTGGAATATCCGGTCTGCTTTTCAATGGAAAGCATAACGGCTGCATTGCCATTCACTTTCGAATAAGAATCACCGGAGTTGTCAATGTACTCGATGTCTGCCACATCCAACAGTCTGACCGGTTCGATACCATCCATACCAAGATCCATCAGAACGAGATTTTCAAGATCTGCTTTGGATGTCACCTCATCTCCTACCCGCACCAGATACTGCTCGTTCCCCTCTGTCACATAACCTGCCGGCATGGAGAAGTTCTGCGCTGTCAGAAGATTTTTTAAGGTATCCATTGTGAGGATCGTGTTCAGATCCGCTGAATCTTTTGCCTGTTCTTTTGCATCATCTAACTGGCTCTGTCCCTCTTCGATCTTATTTGCTGCAACAGCAAGATCCGCATATCCCTTGCTCATCTCCATGATACCGGATATCTGGGATTCATTTAAAGTCACTAATGCGTCATCTAAAGATGTTTTACCGTCTGCCACCTGTGTCTGGGCGGACTCGATTGTCGCGATTCCCGCCGCAATCTGTGTCTTGCTCTCACTCAATTTTGAGATTGCAGCCGGAATGTCTTTGTAAGAAGTCAGCGTCACACCTGCATCTGCAAAAGAGGATGCCTGACTCATCAGCATCACATTGATATCATCCAGTTTGTACTGTAATGTCACGATCTGGCTGGCAATGTCACTCTCACTTGTATAGGAAGTCCCTGCCTGTGCATTGATCTGGGCAATGGCTGTGGATTCCATGTAGGCGACGAAATCGGATTCGCTGTCCGCATTTTTATATGCTTCTAACATTTTAGGATCTGCCTGTAAAGTTGAAATCACTGTTTTCAACTGATTCGCCTGTTCCTGTGTCATCTGACCATATTGAACCGCTGCTGCAAGCGCTTCCTCCACTGTCATGTCTGCACCTGTCATTGGATTTTTTGCTGTTAAAATTGCCATTACACCATCGTGCGCCTGATATAACTGCTTTGCCCCACTCTTCGCCTGGCTGACACCGTCTTTTGCTTTCTGTAAACCGTCAATCGCGCTCTGTAACTGTGTTGCTCCATCATAAGCTGACTGTAACGACTTGATTGCACCATCCATGGACGACTGTGATTTCTGAAGATCTGATAATTGTGTGGTCAGATCTGCTTCGGTGTTAAACAGTTGGATTTTATTACTAATGATCTCATTTTCACCTGCTCCAAGTTGGCTTCCCATCTCTTTTTCACTATCGGAAAGCTTCTTTTTCCCACTGTCGATCTGGGAAGATGCCTTATCTAACTCTGCCTGTGCATCTGTAAACTGGGCATCTATTTTGCTTAAAATCTGTTCGTTTAAAGCATCTATTTTTTCCTGATTCATGGTTACCTGAAGGTCCGTATCCAGCACACCTGTTGCCGTCACAGATGCCACACCCTCGATACTCTCAAGCAGCGGTAATAATTCATTATCTACATAATTAGATATCTCTGCCTGATCCATACCATCCACATCCGCAGATGCGATCATGACCGGCATCATATCAGGATCGATCTGCATAATGACCGGTGAGCCCGCTGAATCCGGGAACTGTCCGGTCAACTGATCCAGCTGCTGCTGAATCTCAATCATAGCAGAATCCATGTTCGTGCTCTGCTCATACTCCAAAATAACCATAGAATAGTTATCATAGGACATGGAACTTACGTTATTAATATTGGAAGTCGTTGCCATTGCCGCTTCGATTGGCGATGTCACATCCTTTTCCACTTCCTCCGGACTTGCCCCCACATCTGTTGTGACAACGATCACATACGGCAGATTCATTGCCGGCAGCAGATCTGTTGTCATCCTCGTCAGCGAAACAACTCCTAAAACGATCACCAGTACAACAGCCACTAACACTGTGTACGGACGTTTTACACTATACTTTGGGATCATTCTCGTTCCTCCTGAAAAATTATATGTCTGATTGGCTATTGCATTCCCGCAAGCCAAAACCGACCGGTCGGTCGGCAAAAATCAGTTTACTCCTCTCTCATCAAAATGCAAGGAAAATCGGACAGAATTTAGAATTATTTTAGAAATGGAACAAAATTTCCTATTTACGCAAAAATGGAGTACCTATCGGTACTCCATCCCACGAGACTGTATCTTTCCAATATATAATAACAGAGGCTTTACTCTTTTTTGTTTATGACTGTTGTTCTACCAATTTCTGTATTGCCTGCTGCTCTGCTTCCGGCATCAGCTTTGATACCTCGATCAGAACGATCAGTTCTTTTGCATAGGAAGCAACCTCATCAAAACAATTTTCTACTGCTTTCATAATGACTGGCATGGAAATAACCTTCTCATCCGGGACATCAATAATCTCATCCACGTTTCCAACCTCAAGCCCAATCTTTGTACCATTCATGGATGCAACGATGATATTGTTGATTTCCTGTTCCGGATAATGAAACTGTTCTGCCAGACTGTACACTGCAATAACTTCTCCGTGCAGATTCATGATCCCATGAACCTGTGGCAGTGAATTTGGAATATTCACCACATTCATTCTTGTTTCAATGGATTCCACATCATTGACAGGAATACCAAACTTCACTCCATTTAACAAAAATGTAAGTAACTGCATTATAATCTCTGTCTCCTTTCTTATGATTCGATCTCGGGACATTTCGCAGTATCCATAAGACCTGCAAAAAGGGGACTGGCACAAAAGTACCGCCCCACTATTCTGTTCTCACCCTGTTCTATTCATCTTCGCTGTCTTCATCATCAACGATTGCTGCTGCCGCACCTGCCACAGATGAAACAACCGCTATCACAACAACGATGACAACCAAAAGTAATAAAATTCCCATGAAAACTAAAAAACCGCCTTCTGTCATGTCTTCCTCCGTTCTGAAAGGATTGTGCAGATTCACTTCTCAACCATTTCTTTTTTTCCAAAATCTGTGCCTATTATAGCACATTAGCAACTGGAAAAAAAGAGCCTATGTTTGATTATTTCAGATAATTTTTCTGATGTTTTTTAATATTGTAATCTTTTTCTGCTACATCAAAGGAGAACCGCCGTGATATGGGGAATCACGACGGTTCTCAGGGAAGGTTTTTTCATTTGTAGCTATATTCTAATTTATCCTTTTACACTGCCGAGGGCAACACCCTGTACGATGTGTCTGGATAAGATCAGATAAATGATAATAACTGGGAAGATAGAAAATGCGATCATCACATAAACCTGACCCATATCAAACTTCAGCCAGTCAGCTGCACGAAGCTGTGCGATTAAGATTGGCAGTGTCTTTTTCTTGTCATTGTGTAAGATCAAAGCCGGTACAAAATAATTATTCCAGCTGCTTACAAATGTAAAGATTGCCTGTACTGCAATGGCAGGTTTCATTAATGGAAGTACAATATTGTTAAATGTATGGAACTCACCGGAACCATCAATTCTGGCTGCCTCGATCAGAGATACCGGCAATGTACTTTCCATGTACTGTTTCATGTAAAAGAATGTGACCGGCGCAGCGATCGTCGGGACGATCAAAGGTATAAAGGTATCTTCCATTTTTAATGTGCCGACTAATTTTACAAACCCAAGTGCAGTTACCTGTGTAGGGATCATCATAACTGCTAAAATAAATGCATAGATATATTTTTTCAGTTTAAAATCATATGCATGGATCGCATAAGCTGTCATGGTTGAAAAATAAGTACATAACGCTGCTGACAGTACCGATACGATCAGACTGTTTATCATACCCTGCCATACCGGGAGTGTTCCGTGTACCAGATTGTTCCAGTTTTCCAGCAGATGTGTGCTTGGCAGTGGTGTAAATCCGGCCTGCAGTTCACCGTTCGATCTGGTCGCGTTAATGAACAGCACATAGAACCAGAACAGGCAGGCAAATGTAACAAGAATCAGGACTACATAAGCGATAAATCTTCTTGCATGGATTCCAAGTCCTTTTTTCAGATTTTTATTTTCGTTCATAATAACACCTCACCTTTCTATTCTACTCATGCTTTTCTCTTATCGTTTCCAGTTACCTTAAAGACAATAAGACTTAAAATTGCGGTGATGATGAACAGGATTACGGATACTGCACCAGCCATTCCGTAGTTCTTACTGTACAGATGTTTATTTAAGAACATGATCAATGTCATGGTCGATCTCATTGGATCACCGGTACCATTGGTCAAAATCTGTGGTACATCAAATAACTGTAATCCACCGATCAGTGATGTGATCACAACATATACTAAAATCGGCCGGAGCAGCGGTAATGTAATTTTGTAGAATACCTGTGTGGAAGTTGCTCCATCCACCTCTGCTGCTTCAAATAGGGAAGTATCGATACCCATCATGCCTGCCATTAAAAGAATGGTCGTATTACCAAACCACATCAGACAGTTCATAAGGGCGATCAGTCCTCTCGCACTTCCTGTGTTTGCCAGAAACTTATATGGCTCTGAAATGATTCCGATCTGCATTAAAATCGAGTTGATCGGTCCACCATCTGAGAACAGTGTAAAGAACAACATGGAAAATGCGGATGCCATGATCAGGTTTGGCAGATAGATCACGGTCTTGAAAAATCTGCTTCCTTTTAATTTCAAACGCACATCAGAAAACCATGCACCTAACAGTAATGACAAAATAATCTGTGGCACAAAACACATGATCCATAAAATCATGGTATTCTTTGCGTAAATCCAGATATCGCCCTGTGTAAACAGCGTTTTGTAGTTCTCCAGTCCCACAAAGTTTGGTCCGATCTGTGTCAGACCTGATAAATAATTTTCAAAAAAGCTGTTATAAATGGTATTAAACAGTGGTATAAGCTGGAATACAACATACACCAGAATAAAAGGAATCAGAAAAATGTAACCCCATTTGTTATATCTGACTGCTTTACTGCTTTTCTTCTTCATAACGCCTCTTGCCCCCTTCTTTTTATTTTTCACAGAGTTCACAGCATCCCTTCACGGACATCTTTTTGTGCAAATCTGCTGTCAGCTCTGCGCTTTACGCCGCTGACTGCTTTCTCTCCGTCCGGAGATAGATATAAAGATAGCCGCACCCGCCGGTCTGGCAGGCGCGGCTTATTATTTTAGTATGTTAAGTCCGGATATTTCTCAACAACTGCTTTGTAGAATAAGTCAAGTGCATCATCAAGTGAGGCATTGCCTTCAAAGTAGTTCTTCATAGCGTTCTGGAACTCTTCGTTACATCCCTGATCGTATGCAGAAAGGTTGCTTAAATCAAGTTTTTCTACACTTGCACAGTACATAGACAATGGGTTCTGTCCGCCTAATACTTTACTCTGGTAGCTTGTATCTGCTGCCATTGCTTCCATAGCTGGTTTATTGTTAACGAAGTCATCATCTTTTACTACGATATCTTTCATGATCGTCTCGTCTGTTGTCATCTTTAAGATGATATCTTTTACAAGACTTGCGTTATCTGTACCTGTTGCTCCACAGATCCATGTACCGCCCCAATAGAATCCCTGAGGTCCTGGTGTAGCGCCCCATCCACCGTTGTAACCGATAGATCCTTCGGTGTCGGCTGCCATAGAGAAGTTCACGAACCATGCTGGTCCAAAGTAGCAGAATACTTTTCCTTCCGGATAGAAACCTTTCTTCCAGTCATCGCCCCAGAGTTCATATGTCTCTGTCTCGCCTGCATCATAAAGCTCTTTTGAATCAGATACCCATTTCATAATGTTATCATCAATATTGATCTTGCCATCTTCTACCCATTTAGAAGTAACGTTGTTAGAGTATACACGGTAAGTATCATTGACGGAAGATGTCATCTTGTATCCGGCAGCTTTCATTGTCTCTGCTGTATCATTGAAAGTATCCCAGTCTGAAACATATTTCTGAACTTCGTCAGGATCGTCTGTTCCAAGAACTTCTTTTGCTGCATCACGGTTATAGAATAATACGCCCGGGCAGCCCTGCCATGAAACACCTTTTAATACACCGTTAGAATCTGTAACGATATCTTTTGTATACTGATACTGGTTTGCAAGGTCTGCATCTGTAATTCCAAGATCTGCGATCGGCATTGTATAATCTGTATCGACATATTTCAGTGCGTAGTCAGCTTCTACTAAGAATAAGTCAATCTTGTCATCGGCTGCTGCTGATTCCTGTTTTAATAATGTTGCATCCAGATTGTTCTGATATGCGTTGTCATCACTTGGTGTGATGTTCCATTTTACGGTAACATCCCCAATCTTACCAGTTGTGGCATCCACTTCCTCATATCCAGGATAGTGATCTGTCAGACGGCTCTTAAACTCTTCATTCCAGCAATAAATGTTGAAAACTTTTCCCTCATCACCTGTTGTATCTGTCTCCGCTGCATCAGATCCAGATTCTGTTGCCGGTGCTGCTGCACCTGAGTTGCTGTTGTCTGTGGATGTTGTGTCTGATGATCCGCCACATCCTGCTACCATAGTTGCTACCATGGATGCACATAATAATGTGCTAATGATTTTCTTTTTCATAGAAAACCCTCCTCCTTAATTTTTTGGCTTCCGCCTTGTTTACATTGTTATTTTTGTTCCGGAATCTTTCCTACCGATTGTCCCGGTATGAGGATTCCTTCTATAACGACTCTCTCAATGAGAGTTGTTTTTGGTTTTTCAATGGAACCGATCAGCCGTTTTGCAGCCTCTCTGCCAATCTCTTCTGTGTCCTGCTTAATTGTGGTAAGCTTCGGGTGCAAAAGCTGCGACATCCTCGTTCCGTCGTATCCTGCTACTGAAATGTCTTTTGGTATCCGAAGTCCCATCTCTATAATGACATTTCTTCCACCGATCAGTGCGGTGTCATCAGGATAAATGATACAGGTTGGCGGATTTTCCAGATTCAGGAGTTCCTTCGTCTGTTTTGCCGCTTCCCTCGTCTCCAGGTAATCAGCTGTGCGGATGTACTCATCCGGGACTTCCAGTTTCAGTTCATCCATTGTCCGGTAAAAACTTGTCAGCCGGTCTTTGGTAACTGCCGAACCATTCTGCTGTCCGTGGATGTAAGCGATCCTCCTGTGTCCCTGAGAATAAATATATCTGACCAGATCTTCCATGCCCTGAATGTTGTTCGAGCTGACCGCCGTGCAGCTGTGATGCAGGTAGTCGATGGTGACAACCGGTACTTCGCTATTCATCAGTTCCATGACGCCAGGGTCGTTAAAATCCGCACACACAATTGCAACGCCCTCAAAATTCCGGTATTTACAATGTTCCAGATAAGACATCTTCCGGTTTTCAAAACAGGTATTGATAAATGTAATGTCATAACCCTGCTTCTCTGCCTGGACTTTCAGACCATTTAATACTCCTGAAAAATATTCATGCTGCAAACCACTTCCTGCTTCCTCTTCAAATAGAACTCCGAGGTTGTATGAATGGTTGGTCTTAAGTGATCTTGCTGCTGCATTCGGAAAATATCCTAATTGCTCTGCTACTGTCCGGATACGACTCTTTGTCTCTTCACTGATATCTTTTTGATCGTTTAACGCCTTACTGACAGTGGCAGTTGATACTCCACACTTTTCGGCAATTGTTTTTAAAGATACCATTGAATCCTCCAGGTACTTCTTCCAGACTTTATTATGTATGACCTGTTGTCTTGTTACTTAAGTCTTTCGAAGTTTTTACTTAATCGTTTTCGCACCTTTAATATAGCTCTTATGCAAACGGATTGCAATACTTTTTTGACATTTCGGCTAATTTTACATTTTTATTTCTGATTTTTTGTGCATTTTTTATGATTCTTTCTGTTTTTTAACAGTTTTTGCAGCAAAACCTTATACGTTTTCGTATTTCAAGCTTAATTATCCAGCTTAACCTTCTTTTGTTGCTTTCTTCTATATTAGGCTGTAATTTTTGTTAAAAGTGCTGTTTTTGCTTATTTCAAAGGATTTTTTGTTGATTTTTATAATTCTGCAAGATATAATTTTAGATAAGGAATATTTACTTAATCGTTTTCGTTAAGTAATATGTAAAACAAGGAGGCTAAATCCTGCACAGCTTGCTGGGCGTTGCTCCTGTAAGGACGCATGCTATGCACGCATAGCAGACATTTTGCTTCGCAAAACAAGGAGGCTAAATCCTCTGCTCCTGTATGGACAGTCGCATTTTGCTTCGCAAAACAAGGAGGATTTATATGAAATTCGGATATTTCGATGATAATGCAAAAGAGTATGTCATCACTTCCCCAAAAACACCACTGCCTTGGATTAATTACCTCGGCTGTGAAGATTTCTTTTCATTAGTTTCAAACACATGCGGCGGCTACAGCTTTTATAAAGATGCAAAGCTGTTACGTCTTACCAGATACCGTTACAACAATGTTCCCGGAGACAGCAACGGACATTACTACTATATTAAAGAAGGAAATACCATCTGGAATCCGGGCTGGATGCCAACCAAGACTGATCTGGATTCCTATGAATGTCATCACGGTATCGGTTATTCCATTTTTAAAGGAAGCAAAAATGATCTTGCCGCAGAGCTGACAGACTTCGTTCCGATTGGAAGCACCTGCGAGATCAATAAGCTGACCATGACCAACCACAGTAAAGAAGAAAAGCATTTTTCCATTTTTTCTTATGTAGAGTTCTGTCTCTGGAATGCAATGGACGATATGACAAACTTCCAGCGTAACTACTCCACCGGAGAGGTTGAAATCCATGGTTCCGCCATCTATCATAAAACCGAGTACCGGGAAAGAAGAAACCATTACGCTGTTTACTCCGTCAATGCTCCGATTGCCGGATTTGATACAAGTCGTGATGCATTTCTTGGTGCGTACGGTGAAAATTCGGCTCCTGAAGTTGTCGTATCCGGCTCCTGCAAAAATTCTGTTGCAAGCGGCTGGGCTCCGGTCGGCAGCCATCAGTTAGATGTAACCCTTGCTCCGGGCGAATCCAGAACTTATGTATTTGTTCTCGGTTATGTGGAGAATCCGGCAGCAGAAAAATGGGTTGGCAGACCGGAAGATGGTATCATCAACCGCACTCCTGCTGAAAAATTATTAGAAAAATTCAACACAACAGAAAAAGCAGACCAGGCACTTGCTGATCTGAAAGCTTACTGGGAAAAACTGCTCAGCCATTTTACTGTTTCTTCCAAAGAGGAAAAGCTTGACCGCATGGTAAACATCTGGCATCAGTATCAGTGTATGGTAACCTTTAATATGAGCCGTTCTGCTTCCTATTACGAATCCGGCATCGGACGTGGAATGGGATTCCGTGATTCCTGTCAGGATCTTTTGGGCTTTGTTCATCTGATACCAGACCGCGCACGTCAGAGAATTTTAGACATTGCTTCCACACAGTTTGAAGATGGAAGCGCTTATCATCAGTACCAGCCACTTACAAAAAAAGGAAACTCGGACATTGGAAGCGGTTTTAACGATGATCCACTGTGGCTTATTGCCGGAACTGCCGCCTATATCAAAGAAACCGGCGACTACTCCATTCTGGATGAGCGCACACCTTATGATAATGATGATTCCAAAGCAACGGATCTTATGGAACACTTACGCAGATCCTTCCACTATACCATGGAACACCGTGGTCCACACAAACTTCCGCTGATCGGACGTGCTGACTGGAATGACTGTCTGAACTTAAACTGCTTCTCTACAGAGCCAGGCGAATCGTTCCAGACCTTTGGTCCATCGGAAGGGCCTAATGCAGAATCTGTTTTTATTGCCGGAATGTTTGTCCGCTATGGAAAAGATTACGTGGAAATCTGCAGACACCGTGGCATGGCTGAGGAGGCTGCGCTTGCAGAAGAAGCCATTGCAGATATGGAAAAAACAGTTTTGGATGCCGGCTGGGACGGAGAGTGGTTCCTGCGTGCATACGATCATTATAAAAACAAAATCGGATCCAAAGAATGTGAAGATGGCAAGATTTACATTGAGCCACAGGGCTTCTGTGTCATGGCAGAGATTGGCTTAAAAGAAGGCAACTGCTTAAAAGCAATGGAATCTGTTGAAAAATATCTGGATACCAAATACGGTATTGTATTATTGCAGCCACCTTATCACAGATATCATGTTGAGCTCGGTGAAATCTCTTCTTATCCACCAGGATACAAAGAGAATGCCGGTATTTTCTGTCACAACAACCCATGGATCTCCATTGCAGAAACTGTTGTTGGCCGTGGAAACCGTGCATGGCAGGTCTACACAAGAACCTGTCCGGCATATATCGAAGATATCAGTGAAATTCATCGCACAGAGCCATATGTATACTCCCAGATGATTGCCGGTAAAGACGCTCCAAACTTCGGAGAGGCAAAAAATAGCTGGCTGACCGGTACTGCTGCATGGACATTCTTAAATGCTTCCCAGTATATCCTCGGTATCCGCCCTGATTATGATGGTTTGATCGTAGATCCTTGTATTCCTTCCTTTATGGGCGGCTTCACCGCAAAACGTGATTTCCGTGGCACGACTTACCACATTGAGGTTGAAAACCCGAATCATGTAGAAAAAGGTGTTGCTTCCGTTACGGTGGATGGCAATGCAATTGAGGGTAATCTCATTCCTGTGGATGCAGCAAAAAAAGAAGTGCACGTCAAAGTAATTATGGGATAACCGGAGTTTAGGTGACGTAGTGTCGCAGATTTTGTGGTGCTTTTATAGGTTGT
>OLNM01001682.1_pt1 | contig 15767 bp, 13 predicted proteins | sample 1672391 | NCBI WGS metagenome assembly OLNM01 (sample SAMEA3136680, study PRJEB25190) | human gut metagenome | reverse complement strand
AAATTTTAAGTACTGCTATGATTAATATTAAAAATAAATATCCAGAATATAATGATGATAAACTAGAAGAAATTAGCTATGGTCTTGAAGCACTTTATATTACTTTTACTAAAACAATTGTTATATTTGGTATTTCGTTAGTTTTAAATATTTTTAAGGAAGTTCTCTGTATATTGTTGTGTTACAACATAATAAGAACTACAGCTTTTGGTATGCATGCTAAGAAAAGTCGGCACTGCTATATCATATCTGGTGTACTTTTTATCGGTACTGCTACTATATGTAAATATGTTGATATTAATATATATGTAAAATATATCATTAGTATTATAGCTTTTATTACACTTGTAAGATATGCTCCTGCCGATACATATAAAAGGCCACTTATAAATAAATATAAAAGAAAAAGGTATAAAGTTATGACTATAATAACAAGTATGATATATTTGATATTTATTATTTTACTTAAAAATAGTGTTGCTAGTTCATTCTTGTGCTTCGGACTACTAGATGCAAGTTTGATGATCCATCCTTTTGTATACAGGATGTTTCAATTGCCATACGATAACTATAAGAACTATACTGTTACTTATCGTTAAGTTGGAAAAATATAAGATTAGGAGGTAAAATGATGTTTGCTGGATTGTTGAATTGGATCGGTTCATTATCTGCTAAAGCAGGTACTAAAGCTTGTTTAATTTGGTATATTGATGAACCTAAAATGCCAAAAAGTTTATTAAAATAGCCTTTTAAACTAAAACAATAAAAAAGAATCAAAAATACCGCAAGCTGATTCTTTTTTTATTTATTTTTCATTTATTTTGATAGTTTGAATATACAAGCTATCAGTTATTTTAGTTTCAGAAGTTATTCTATTATTTTCATTTAAAATTCTTTTTACTAATAATAATCCATGACCTCTATTTTTACCTTTAGTACTATATCGTTCATTGCCAACTTTATCTTTTTCAATGGCATTATCATAAGTATTTGAAATTATAATTTGAATAATACCTTTGACTTCATATATTTCTATTCCTAATTTTTTATCTTTAGAAGTACTTGCTGCTTCAATAGCATTATCTAAGTATACTCCTATTATTCTAGTTAAGTCTTTAAAATCTTTAGTTTTCATATCTCCTAAATAACTATTTTCAACTAGTTTAGAAATATTTAATGAAACTTTTATTCCTCTTTTTTCAGCTTCAATAAATTTATAATAGAAAAAGCCTTTCAAACCATTAGATGGTAAATATTTAAATTTAGAGAATTTTGCACTTTTAACACTTTTCTTATCTCCAATAATGCTATCAATATAACTACATAATTCCTTATCATTTTCCTCAGATAATTTACTTCTTATAGTTAATAGTTCATTTTTTGATTCGTGATTAATTGTTCTTTGCTCTTCAATATCACTTTCATAGTTTTTCATTATTGTTAATAAATCATCATATTTCTTAAACATATTTTCATTATCTATCTTTTGCCTTAATAATGTTACTAAAATAACTATTAATGTTATTATTACTAATAAATAGGTATAGATATCATTATCATGTCTAAAATTACCAATTAAATTATAAAAGAATATGGCAATAGTAATTAAAGTTAAGGCAGAAACAGTCACTATCTTAACATTATTAGATAATTTATAATTAACTACTGTTTTTAATGGTTTCCTTAGCAATAACACCATTAAAATTAACATGATTCCAATTATCATATTTCCTAAAACACTACCAGCAATATAATTATGACAATATTCTTTACTCATATTTAATATTTTGGTTATTATTGTCAATGTCAATAAATCTGGTATAATTGCTAATATTATATATAACACTGATGAGAAGATAGATTTATATACTTTTTTATCAAAGATTATATAAAAATACATTGTATATAGCAAACATATTGCAAGTGTTTTTATAGAACTATCTAAATATAAATTTATTATTGTATGTAATATAGCAAAGAGTATTAATATTAGTATGTTTTTTAATTTTATGTTCTTCTTTGATTCCTCTTTTGATGTTACTAATCCAAAGACATGGACTGATATCATCATAAAGATACTACTCAAAAATATCTTCAAAACTTCCAACACGTTGTCTCAACCCCTTTCTACATCCAGCACTCAACAAGGTAGTTGACGCACCATTTTTGAAGTGGATTGTGAATTTTGCATATTCAACTTTACTTATATTTTCTAAATTAACTAAACATGCTTTATGTGAACGATAAAATAATGGTGATAATTCTTTTTCCATACTTGTTATTGTTTTGAGTGTATGTTTTGGTTTATCATTCATAAAGTGAATAATACATTTTGATCCAGATGGATCTTTTTCTATGTAAGTTATATTCCTACATAAAACTTTGTATGTTGTATATTTGTAATTGAATGTTAGTACTCTATTCCTTAAAAGTCTATCTATTATATACCTTATGGTGTCCTCTACTCTTTGGGGATATATTGCGCTTTTTTCAACATAATCAATAGCTTCTAATCTTGAAAAGAATATATCATTTTTGCATTCTGGATGGGCTGTTATAAATACTATATAACTTTTATCATCTTGTTCTCTTATTCTTGAGGCTATTTCTAAACCTCCTACTACTGGTAATTCAACATCTAGTAAATAAATTTTTGTATCAAATGGTTCATTTATTATTTTTTCTAATTTTTCATTATATCTTTGAAATTTTTCTACCTTATATTCAATGTCGGCATATTTCATCATTGATTTGGTAATTGTTTGTACTGCAATATTTAATTCTTCTGCGTCATCTTCGCATACTATAAACTTTAGCATTTTTAATCTTCCTCCCATACTGCTAGTTACTTTTATTAATACCACTTTTTAATTCTTTTATTAGATTGTAAGAAATAATATCATTAGATACTTCTATTATTTCTGTAGCATAGTCTGCTCTTTCTTTTATGTATTCTTCACCCACTCCTTCTTTAATTATATCATATATTTCTGCTTTTGGTGCATTATAATATACTTTTGATGTTAAAAATGAGCCATCAACAAAAACTACAGTGTTATCTTTATCCTTTAAACTAAATATATCATGACCTATTTGGTAATCACTATGTATTCCTAGCATATTACCAATAGTAGGTAATACATCTATCATTCCAGTCGGAATATCTACTTCAATATTATATTTTTTATCTTTAGTCCAAATTATTAACGGTACCTTTCGATCGAGCTCATAATCGTATTTGTTATATGGTCTATATTTATCATTTTCTTCAGTTCTTATTTTGTTTTCAATAGCATCATAATTATATAATAAATTAAAGTCATTATAACTTAGTCTTGCATCATGATCTCCATATATTATCAAAACGGTATTATCTAATAGTTTCTTTTTATTTAACTCTTTAATAAATTCTCCAATAGCAGAATCTGCATAATGAACAGACCTTAAGTAGTTATTCATTGTTGTTCCTTCAAGATAATCTCTTGTTATAGTGCTATAACCAGTATCAACTGATATTGTAGTATCAAATTCTTCCATTAAATCAACATCATCAAAAGGTGTATGATTAGAAAGCATTATTAACAGGCCATAAAATGGACTATCTTTTGTTTCTTTTATTTTTTCTATTTTTTCTACTGATTGTCTAAAAAATGATTTATCTGATAAACCTAAGCCTATCGTTTCGTCAATCACATATGATTCTTTACTATAAAAATCATCATATCCTAATGCTTTATACATATTGTTTCTATTCCAAAAGTCACCAGTATTTGCATGCATACTAAATGTATAATAACCTTTATCTTTTAATAAGTTTGGTATAGCAACATATTCTCTATCAAAATAGTTTACAAAGGCTGTTCCTTTTGTTGATGGCATTAAAGATGTATTAAAAGTAAACTCACTATCACTACTTGTTCCTACTCCCACTTCAGCATAAAAATTGTTAAAAAATATTCCTTCTTTTGCAAGCTTATTTAAATTAGGGGTTACTTCTTTTCCATTAAACTTTAAACCCATAGGGAAAGTTTGCATACTCTCTGCATGAATTACAATAACATTTTTTCCTTTAAATATATCTGTATATTCATTAGTTGTTTTTTTATAAGGATGTTCTTTATAATAGTCTGTAACTTTTTTTAAAGATTTATCGTGTCCAAAAATACTATTTATTTTAGGCGTTAAGCTTTGAAAAAAGTCATCCAGTTGATATATATATATTCCATAATTCATTACCACTGATTCTCTATTCCATAATTTATATAATCTATTCCAAGAACTTAGTGGCATTGTTAGAGCACCACTTATAAGTAAAATTAAAATAGTTATTAGAACACTTTTATTTAGTTTCTTTTTATTAACTGAAATTTCTTTTGCTAATTTATTTTTCTTTTTTAGATAATAATAAGATAAATATAATATTATTGGTGCTGCAATATATATTAAATCTGGAACTCTTAAAACGTTTTTAAATATGGCATCTTTTACATCACTGGCAAAAGAAATATTAGCAATTATTGAAAATGAGGCATATGAACTATAGTAATGGTAATATATGCTATTTACAATACATATTATGGTAAATAATATTGTCATAGCCATATAATAATATATTCTTTTTTTGATTTTTATTTTTTGGGCTAATAGGGTAATTATTAGTAAAAAGGATAAGTCAATAATAAATGGTGAATATCTTAATCCATTATTAACTGTGTTTATACGAAGTAATAGTGCATTTATTAAATTAAGTAAAATAAATATTACTTCTAGTAAATTATTCTTGTAAATTACTGCTAATAGCTTTTTAATTTTCTTTTGTATTTTTTCTTTTTTCATTTCCATCACTAGATTAATTGTATCAAATTTCTAATAAAAAATCTATGATATGTTTTACAAAATAAAAAAAATGTGAATTAATCACATTATTTTTGAGTATCAAAACCAAATTTTTTATTAAATTTCTCAACTTGTCCTTTTTTAGAACCTAATGTTTGTTTTCCAGTATAAAAAGGATGACATTTTGAGCATACTTCAACTTGAATATTTTCTTCAGTTGATTTTGTTTTAAATGTATTTCCGCAAGCACATGTTACAGTTGCTTCTACATAATTTGGATGAATGTTTTTTTTCATTTTTTTCTCTCCTTCCGCCATGACAAATGTCATAGTAATAAAATTACATGGTATATTATATCAGTTATTTTGCATTTTTTCAACTATTATTTGAGAAATTTTTTCATATCCTTCTAAATTTGGCACAAAAGTATCTTTTTTTGAGAAATAATTAGGATTGTTACTTAGAATCTTTGATAAATCTACATATATAAATTCTCTTTTTTGACACTCTATTTCTAATTTGTAATTTGCATAATCAAAAATATCATCTTTTGTTCCTAAAACGTTATAATATCCTAGAATTATTACTTTTTGATGATGAAACTTATTTATGTAGTTCATTATTTTTGTATAATCATTAATTAGTGAATCTATATAAGTATATATATTTTGATTATTGTTTAAAATTTTATTATATATTTCACTCATCCCTAATGATACTGTAATTATATCAGATTCTTTTATAAGTCTATTAAGTGAATAATTATCTTTTTTTTCGTTATATGATAATATTCTTATTATGTCTAATATACGATAGTCATTTGAAGTAAATGTATTGTTGTATTCTTTTAACATCCCTTTATCTTTTAAATAATCTCTTATATAGTTGCTATAACCATTATTTGATACTCCATATTCATTTGTTCCTTTTGATAAAATGTCTCCTAGTGTCAGATATGACACTTTTTTATCTATTGTTAAATTATATATAAAATAGCATGCTATGAATATAATTAAGACCAATATGATTTTTTTCATAATTCACCTAATTAATTATATTTATATTAGTTCTATTTTAGCACCTACTTTAGATAACTTTTCACATATGTTATCGTATCCCCTTAAAATATATTTTATATTATCTATTTGAGTTATTCCATCCGCTATTAAACCACATATTAGCATAGAGGCACCACCTCTTAAATCTGTTGCTGTTACATTTTTGCCATGTAGTGGTGTTATTCCTTTTACTTTTGCTATTTTGTTGTTCTTTACTATGATGTTTGCTCCCATTCGATTCGTGTCATATATATTTTGAAATCTATTTTCATATATTGTTTCTTCAACAGTACTTGTACCACGACATCTGGTTAGGAATGGTATTATTGGTTGCTGTAAATCTGTTGGAAAGCCCGGATATGGTTGTGTCTTTACATTTACTGATTTATACTTATCTTTGGCATTTATTATTATTTCATCTTCTTTTATTTCCATATCTGCGCCAGCTTCTATTAATTTTGAAGTTAATGATTCTACATGGGTTGGGATAATTCTTTTAATTTTTAGATTTTCTCCTAATAGTGCACCTATAATAATGTAAGTGCCTGCTTCTATACGATCCGGAATTACTTCGTGAAAGGCTTTATGAAGATGTTCCACTCCTTTAATCGTAATTGTTTCAGTACCTGCACCTCTTATTTTGGCACCCATATTATTTAAAAAGGTAGCTACATTTACTATCTCTGGTTCTTTGGCAGCATTCTCTATTGTTGTAACTCCCTTTGCTTTAGTAGCCACTAGTAAAGCATTGATTGTGGCGCCTACACTCGGCATATCAAGATATATTTTGTTTCCTTTTAATTCTTCTGCTGTTATTGTATATCTATTTTCTTCCTCTATTATTGTTGCGCCTAATGCACGATAGGCTTTTAATGTTTGATCTATAGGCCTTTCACCTATTGAGCAGCCACCTGGAAAATACATTTCTACATGTTTATATTTTCCCAATAGTGATGACATAAAATAATATGATGCTCTTAATTTTTGGGACATTTCTTCGGGAATTTCTTTATTAATTATCTTACTTGAATCTATTACTACACTATCTTTTGTTCTTTTGATATCTGCATTCAAATATGTTAAAATTTCTTCTAAAGAATCTACATCGGATATATTTGGTACATTACTTATTTCTACTATTTCATCACATAGTATTGCGGCGGGAATTAATGCTACAACACTATTTTTTGAGCCTGAAATGTCTATTGTTCCCGACAATTTATGTCCCCCTTCTATTTTGATTTTTGGCATTTTACTCCTCCACTCTTTACTTTATTGTATTCTTTAATGGAGTTTTAGTCAATGATAATAATTGTTTTTACATTTTATTTACACATTATTTTAGTATATATAAAAATCCTAATATGAAAAGTACCATTCCTCCTAATATGGTTGATATTTTTCCATACTTTCTATTTAATGTGTCTCCTAAATTTAATCCTAAATATGTAAATAGCATGCTTGTAACGCAAAATACAGTTGATGAAAAAATGCAATTTTTGGTTATTAATGATAATCCTATTCCTGTTGTTAAACTATCTATACTTACAGATAATCCAAATATTAAATAGCTAGGAAATGTTAAAAGAAATTTATTGTTAGTTTCTTTAAAACTAGATATTATCATTTCTACTGCTATTAGTGATAATATTATGCCCACTAAAATATTAGTATTTATTAGAATTTTGCTTGTTATTAAATTTCCTATTATTACACCGATTAATGGCATTATGAAATGATATACTCCTACTATCAATGATAATAATAGTTTGTCTTTTTTTGCTATTCCTTGCGTTCCATATATTAGTGCTAATGAAAAAGCATCCATAGATAGACTTACTGCAATTAAAAATATTGTTATTATTTTCAATCTTATCACCTATCTAAATATATGTATTGATTTTTAAAATATTTTGTTTATTTGTTTTACTAACCATGATTTATATTCTATGTCTGTTTTATTTTGTAAATCTACTAAGCATAAATTAGGAAACAAAAAACACCACCAATTATTTCCTTCTCCATTACCAATAGTTATTACGATTGATTCGTAATATCCTTCTTTATATTTTATATTGCGATACTCTTTAGCAGGAAAATAATTATATCCAAAGTTTATTTTATAACTCATATCATAATTATTTTCTTTAAATATATTTCCTATGTCATTATCTAGATTTTCTATATTTGCATTTATTAAAGTTCGAGCTTCTTTTAAGTCGCTTGCTTCTTCTAGCAAAGTATAGGTGTTTTCTTCTAAATATTTTTTTACTTTATTTTTTATATTTTGATCTACTGAGGTATTACTATTTGGAATAACTCTTAATCTAATGGCACTATCTGGTATTACTACTTCATTATTTTTAATTTCTAGATATATTAATGTTGATACAATTAAAGTTAATATGATTATAATTTTTTTCATAAAAAATATCACCCTTTCTTTTAAGTTATGAGTGATATTTGTCTTTTTTATTCTTATTTTTGTAATTTTATTATTATTTGATAGTCATTTGTTGTATCAATTTCTTCTAATGAGACATTATAGCCAGCCTTTTTAATATCTGCTACTGCATCTTGTGCTAGTTTTATTGCTGTTGCATATTTTATTTTTGATATATTATTTACATTATTATTTTCTTCTATTTTAGGAATTTCATTATTAGTTAGAATCATATTATCATTTTCCTTTTGTGGCGTTTCTACTTTTAAATTTTCTTCTGGTGTATCTAAACTATTTATATTTATAAAATCAATATTTTTAGTTTGAGTATACACATTTGGATTTTTTTGTTCTTCATGTGTTGGTGGCTCATTAGCTTCATATAGTGGATTTTGCGTCTTGTCAATAGGAATTGTTAAATCTATGTTATGTTCATTGCTATTTGAAATTGGTGGTGTTTCTTTAGTAATTCCAAGTAGATTTTTAATATATTCATCAGTATCCCTTACATTTATTCTTTCACTAATTATTTTATTTAATACTTGCTTTTGTAAATCTTCATCTTTTATTTGTAATAAACATCTTGCATGACGCTCAGATATTAAATTATTCATAAGAGCAACCTGGACTTCATTGGTTAGTGACAACAATCTCATTTTATTAGCAATGGTTGATTGACTTTTTCCCATTCTTTTTGCTAATTCTTCTTGAGTAAAATTGCCCATATCTAGTATTTTCTTATATGATTTTGCTTCTTCAATGGCACTTAAATCTTTTCTTTGAATGTTTTCTATTAATGCTAATTCTGCACTGGTTTGATCGTCCATTGTTCCTACAATTGCTGGAACTTCAGTTAAACCTGCAATTGTTGAGGCTTTATATCTTCTTTCTCCAGCTATGATTTCATATTTGCTTCCTAAATCTCTTAATATTAATGGTTGGATTATTCCATGCTCTTTTATGGAACTCGCTAATTCATTTAATGCCTCTTCATCAAATGTTAATCTTGGCTGGAATCTGTTTGGTATTATGTCTGAAAGTTTTACCATTACTACTTCTTTATTCATTTTCATAGTTATACACCCTCTTTTAATTTCTTCTTTCCTACTCTAATATAATAATACTATAATTTTGTAGATTTTACAAGTTATTTTGTAATTTTTTTTGCATTGTTATTAAAAAAAGAAGAAACTAGTATGTCTCTTATATTTCTTTTTTTAGTATTTCATTATATCTTCTTGGGTATTTTTTATCTGTTTTTTTTTTCTTCGTATACATAATTATTGTTCTTAAGCTATTTTCTACTGGTAAATTAAATATTATTCTTTTTTCTCTTGGATGCTTAATTTGTTTAAATAATTTTCTATATTTTGTTCTTCATTTTCGACATTAGCCTTCATTGCTATAAAATTGCCATTTACCTTTAATAATGGTATTCCATACTCTAACAAATGCTTTAATGGAGCTACTGCTCGTGCTGTTACTATATCAAACTTTTCTCTATTTTTTTGGGCATAATCTTCGCTACGCTCATTTATCACGATAACATTATTTAATTTTAGTTTTTCCTTTACTAAATTTAGAAAATAACATTTTTTACCATTTGATTCTATTAATGTTATTTTAGTTTTTGGAAAGCATATTGCTAATACTAGGCCAGGAAAACCAGCACCTGAACCTAAATCACATATGTTTTGACTATATATATCTATTATTTTATTTATTGTTAAACTATCATAAAAATGCTTTAAATATACTTCATTTTGTTCAATTATTCTTGTTAAATTATATTTTTCATTTTCCTCTTTTAAAATAATATAATATTCCTCTAGTAATGTTAATTGTTGTTTGGTTAGTTCTATATTTATTTTTTTTAATTCATTAATAAATTCTTCTTTATTCATTGTATTGTTTCCTTAAATATACTAATAATATTGATATATCAGCAGGGTTTACACCACTTATTCTTATTGCTTGAGCAATATTTAATGGACGAACTTCTTTTAACTTTTGTCTTGCTTCACTAGCCAAATTTGGAATTTTGTCATAGTCTATGTTTGTTGGAATTTGTTTTTCTTCATTCTTTAGCATTTTTTCAGCTTCTCTTTCAATCTTTTTAATATACCCTTCATACTTAATTTGTATTTCTACTTCTTCAATAACATCCTGTGGATAATTTATATCTAAATTATGTTCTTCTATTATATTTACAGTAGAATCATAGTCTGATATATACGTAACTCTAAATCTATAAACTTGCTCCCATAAAGAATTTATTAATTGATGCAATTTTTTATTATTTGTAGATTTAAATATACATTCATGAAACTCTACATCTTTTCTTAATAAGGCTTCTACATTTGATTCATTTATACCATCTTTAAATTCTTCTACTATAGATTCTAATTTTTTTATATCTTCATCTGTTATTCTTTCAGCAGCAAGAGATGCTGCTAAGCCTTCTAAGCTAGCCCTTATTTCTAATACGTCTATTAAATCTTTTAATGACATATTAGCTACATAAGCACCTTTTCTTGGAAGCATAACAACTAACCCCTCTAATTCTAATTTTCTTATAGCTTCCCTTACTGGCGTTCTGCTTACACCTAATTGCTCAGCTAATTGAACTTCCATAAGCCTTTGTCCTGGCTTTAATCTTCCTTCTACTATTGCTTCCCTTAAGTTCTCAAATACCACATCTCTTAGTGGTTTGTACTCATCTAAATTTAACTTAGTTAAATTCTCCATTAACTTCAACTCCTTTTTCACTACTTCTGACAACATAAACTTGGTTATATTTCTTTAGTAGTTCTCCCTTTGCACTTAATGCACCTTCCTCTTTATCAAATAACCCAAAAACTGTAGGTCCACTTCCACTCATCATAGAACCTAAAGCATTATTTTCTAACATTACCTTTTCTATATCTTTTATCTCTTCATGCATTTTACTTGTTACAGTTTCAAGCACATTTACCATATTTGTTGCTAATAAATTTATATTCCCTTTTTTTAGACATTCTATCAAGAATTTATTATCTGGTCTATTTTTAATATTTTGTAAATCTAACCCTTCATATACTTCTTTTGTTGATACAAATAAATTCGGTTTACAAACTAATATAACTGTATCTTTAGATAGCCCTTTTATATAAGTTAATTCTTCTCCTATTCCTTGTGCTAAAGCTGCATTTCCTGATATACAAAATGGAACATCCGCACCTAATTTAAGCCCTATTTCTTGTAACCTCACTTCTGATAAGTTAAGTTTCCAAAGTTTATTAAGCCCTACTAGAACTGCAGCTGCATTACTACTTCCTCCAGCCATACCTGCTGCTACTGGAATATTTTTTTCTATAAATATTTCTACACCATTTTTTATGTTAAATTGATCTTTCAATACTTTTGCTGCCTTATAAACAATATTATTTTCATTTAAAGGAATATCGGAACTATTGCTGTTTATATTAATTTCATCTATCTCAATTTCTTTTATCTTTATAATGTCATATAAATCTATTGTCTGCATTATCATTTCGACTAAATGATATCCATCTTCTCTTTTTCCTAGCACATCTATTGATAAATTTATTTTAGCTCTGCTTTTTAATTCTATTGAACTCATTTTAGCCTCCTTAAGTATTTATAATGCGTTTAATGCTCAATACTTATATTATACTACAAAAAATAAAATAATAGGGGACTATAATCCCCTATTTATTTTATTTTAATAACCACTAATTATAATTACTTGCTTTATATATAAATATTTTAATAAAATAAGTTTATATTAATCACACACTGCTACTTTTTTTTCTAAAATTAAGCATTTACCTGGTTTTAATGGTTCTTCTATTTTTAATTCATTTAATTCTGCTATTTCAGACTCTGTTGTGTTATATTTTTTTGCTATATTCCAAAGATTATCGCCTTCTTTACATATATATACTATTATACTTGGTGCTTTAGATAAGTCATATTCTCCTAAATCTTCACCCTTCACTATAAAACTTTCTGTCTTTTTATCTACTGCTTCTATAAATCTTTTTATTTTCACTGATAAATCTATATCATCTCTATTTAGATCAACTTCTAATTTTTCTATAGAAACTGTATTAAATATATTACAAGTATCAGTTAAATCATCTATTGTTATATCATGTTCAAAGGGTATTTCTTCATTTATTCTATAAACTGATTTTAGACCTTCTACAGGAACATATAGTATATCAATTTTTATTATACCTTGTATTATACTCTTATCCCCTTCTGCATAAGAATTTTCTATAGATATAGATGGGCAAACACTTACTATATCTTTTATTTGTATATCATCATTACTATTTTTTATAGTTTCTCTTACAACAAAACTTTCTGTTTCAGATTCTATTGTTTTGTTTACCTCCATTGTTCTATAATCGAATTTTATTATTTTCTCAGGAGAGTAAGCATCTTGTAAAATCTCTCTTGTTATTTCATCTGTAACTTTTACTTTGCATTCAACTGTACAATCTATTTCTAGTAAACCACTATTACTTTCATTATTTTGTTCCTCCTCTATACATTTTAAGATCATATCCTTCATCTGTTGTACGGATACATCTGCCCTTTCGACAGCAGCCGCACTAAAGTGACCACCACCATTTAATTTTTCCATAATCTTTTGAACATTGAATGAACCATCACTACGAGCACTTACCGCAACCGCATTTGAATTGTTCTTAACTTTCGCAATTGTAAAACTTGCGATACACCCCTTGATCAAAAGCAACGCTTGTGATACTTGAGCCATCATCGTTTTTTCTAATGTTTCATCTTCAATAGCCGCAATCATAAAATGATTATAATAAGGCTTAGCTTGCTGAATCAATGCATTCTTCATTGAGAAATACAAATAATCTTCGCACAATGCTTTTTCGGCACGTTTTGTATTAGCGCCCCAATTTTGTAAAGCAGCTGCAGCTTCAAATGTACGCGCATCCGTATGCATTTTAAAACGATTTGTATCCACTAAAATACCCAAATACATAATCGTCGCTTCCATTTCATAAATAGGAATATGATTTGGAATATTTTGAAGCAATTCAACAATTAATTCACACGCTGAACTTGCACTGCTTTCAACATATGTCAACAAAGTATTCTTAACAAACGCATCACTACGTCTATGATGATCAATCACAAGAATACGATTGCACTGATTCACAAATTCTTTAACACTTGAAATAGCTGGAATACCATGATCTGCCATAATCAATAGATCTGAATTGAAATCCATAGAAGCCATTGCCTCATCTGGCGTAATCAAAGTATGTCTTTCTTGAACAACTGAGCTAAATGAATTCATCACTTCTTGAAGTTGCTCATCTCTAGGTACATCTTTTAAAACGATATATACTTCTTTACCTAACGCATGCACCCAGCTTGATAAGGCAAGACAGGCACCCATACAGTCAAAATCACTCATCACATGTCCTGCAATATAAACATGATTGGATTCCATGATAGCTTCTTGAATTGATTGTGCCATAATACGAACACGCACTTTAGAACGAGTCGAACTTGTCTCTGAGTTTCCACCCACAAACTGCACGGTTCCCCCACTAGCACGAATGGCCGCCTGATCTCCACCACGACTTTGAGCAAGTTCAATCAATTCATTGACCATATCATCTAAAACCGTGAAATCATTGGATCCATACGCAAAAGCCATACTTAAAGTAATCGAAACATCCAATTTATTCGCTTCATCTTTGATCAACTGTAGAATTGTAAAATTCTGCTTGCGTACTTGGGCCAATATCTCTTTATTTAAAATAACTAAGAAACGATCTGAACGCAAACGTCTGACAAACATTTTATTTTCTTTTGCCCAAGTAACCAAAGATGCTCTTAAATGCGTATTGATTTGCGCCATGATTTCTTCATTTTCATAAGATTGATATTCCATATAATTATCGAGTTGCAACAAACCAATCACAATTTCATTATCTAAATATTGTTGGCGCATATTATAATAATCTGTAATATCTTTTACATACAAAATTTGTGCATCTCTTTTACGCGTGATTTCATAAATACGACCTTCACTTTTTCCTATAACCATATCTACATCATCATCAAATAAAGTACGAATATTACTGATCCAGCTCGTTAATTTATTATTTGTTAGGTTGATTCCCTTTTCTTTAAAGAAAGGAGAAGCCCACGTTACAATATATTCTTCGTTGTATGTTACAATACCCACATCTCCAAAATTTAGTGCATCCTTGGCATCTTTACCTAACACTCTTGATATATCGACTTCTGTTTTCATACCATGCTTCTTTAACGACTTCCAAAAGCCAAAAAAAGCACACATTAAAATAATCCCTATAACTAAGGCTGCAACCAAGAATATGTATTCTTTTTTCAAAAATAACAGAAGCGATAGTATGCCACCTAAAACAAGGCCTGTAACGCATAGGCTACGCCACTTTTCAAATTGTTTCATATAGAAAACCTCTATTCTTTTCTCAACTGTAAAAGACAGTCTAATTCTCCCATAAACATCCACAATAAATTAAGTCCAGGTATAAAGGCACCAAAAATAGATAGAAATGACCATTTCTTTTTTTGATACTTTACACATAAACTCATAAAATAAACAACACCAAAATATAAAAGTAAAGCACAATCCACAAAGAATAAAATTTGTGCTAAATCTTGAATCCCCGTTGGACATTTTAACACATTTTGAATAAAAAAGAACGCAATCCATACCACAATAGAGCATACTCCAACCCATCTAGGACTTTGTACTTTAGATAATGGTTGTAACGGAACAATATCCATATGCATACGCATGCATACCATCAATGCGACTAAATGAATACATAAAGCTTGCAAAAGTCCTAACATTCCTATCATCAAATATGTAAATACTTTTAAACTGATAAATGGAATGTATTGTGAAATCAAGCGGAAATCTTCATAGAAATCAATACCGAACAATGTACTCCATAATAGAATAATACATAAATTAGCTAATACAGATAGAATAAAACAGAAAATAAAATTTGTCATATTCTTAACATGTTTAGACACACCCACACCATATAAAAAGCCAATCAGTAATGATGTCCAACTATAAAACCAAGTTGTGAAGCCACCAAAAAACATGGTCATCAAACCCATACAAACGGTTACCAAAACTCCCATTTTAACGCCGCTCATGGCCGTATAAATGAGTACAGGGAAAGCAAAAATCCAGGAAGCACTGGATTCAATCATTAATGCACTTTGTTGATTTAAAAATAATAAAGCTCCATAAATAGCGCAAACCATAGCGCCTTTTGTGATTTGTTTTGTTTTTATCATACGACTATTATATAAAAATAAAAAAAAGACTTCAATATATGAAGTCTAATTAGTCAACCACGTAAGGTAACAAA
>OLNM01001678.1_pt1 | contig 15817 bp, 19 predicted proteins | sample 1672391 | NCBI WGS metagenome assembly OLNM01 (sample SAMEA3136680, study PRJEB25190) | human gut metagenome | reverse complement strand
TCGCGAAACTAAGGGTGCTACATGCTCCCCCTTTTTGAGCATTTGCAGAGCAAATGCTATTTTATGCGCACTGCCGTGCGAAACGCTTCAATACAGCACATGCAGAAAAAAGACTTCCATGCACAGTGATAGCACATGGAAGCCACTTTTTACGCGTTATTCTGTCGGTTCTGCTCCGGTGCGAGCGGCAGGGTGAACTCAAACTCGGTTTCGCCGCCGCCCGAGCGGACGGAGATCTCGCCGCCGTGCAGGTTGATGATGTTCTTCACAATGTACAGGCCGAGACCCGCGCCGGTCTTATCCATCGAACGCGAACGGTCGGTCTTGTAGAAGCGGTCGAACACATGCGGCAGATCCTCCGCCGAAATGCCGATGCCGGTGTTGCTGATGGCGAATACGCACAGTTGTCCCTCCTGATGGACCTTCAGCCTCAGCGTACCGCCGTCCTCGATGAACTTTACCGCGTTATCGGTCAGGTTGTACACCACTCGGTACAGGTGGTCGCGGTCGCCCATGACGGTCAGCCGTTCCTCGAGGTCGCACTGCACATCCAGCTTCTTTTTCTCAATCTTCTGCTCGAACGAGAGCAGGATCTGCGCCGTCATTTCGGTAAAGTCGAACGGCGCCGGACTGAGGATCAGCTCGCCGGACTGAATTTTTGCGGCATCCAGCATGCGGTTTACCATGCGGGACAGACGTTTGGTCTCCTCCGCGATGATCTTCAGATACTTGTTGCGCTGGTCGAGCGGAATCGTGCCGTCGATCATGCCGTCCACAAAGCCGCCGATGGTCGTCATCGGGGTCTTTAACTCATGGGAGACGTTCGCGATGAACTCGCGGCGCTGGCGTTCGGTCTCCTGTAAGGAGTCCGCCATGTTGTTGAACGACTCGGCGAGCTCGGAGATCTCCGTCACACCCTCGTAGTTGTGCATGCGCACGTCGAAATTGCCCTCGGCGAAGCGTCGTGTCGCCTCCGCCATCTCGTGGATGGGGCGCGACTGGCGCATGCTGACCCACGCGCTCACGACGAACGAGAGCAGCAATACCGTCACCGCCGTCATGAAAAACAATCCGATGAACGTGCGCCACATCGTCGTCAGCGCCCGTGCGCCGGTCACCGCCAGCACAAAGCCGACGGTTGCGCCCTCGCTCACGATCGGCACGCCGACGACGAAGTGCGTGTCCTCATAGATGTCGCCGAGCGTGGTGCGCACGGCGTAGGTGTCATCGCTCATCGCGCCCTCGGCCACGTCCTGCGGCACGGTCAGCACGCGGTTGACGAGAGTTGTATCGGTCGTCAGCAGCAGGTTGCCGTCCGAGTTGCAGATGAGAAATTCTGCATCCGTCACGTTCGAAGCAAAGTCTGCCAGCTCACGCAGCCCTGTGAGCGAGCCATTTTCCATGTAGGACGACACCATGTGCGACACGACCGTCGCCTTGCTCTGCATCTGCTCGCTGCGCTCATCGATGGCGTAGGAATACGTCAGCGCGAAGAACGCGCTGCCGAGCAGCGCCAGCGTCAGCATGACGACGCTTGCCGTAAGCAGAAAATTCTGCCAGTAGATCGTGCGGCAGCGGGTCTTGACCTTTTTGAGCGTCCAGCGCTTTTTCTGCGTTTTCTCTTTGTTTTCTTCCGGCATACTGAATTACTTCACTTCGAATTTATACCCGACGCCCCAGACGGTCTTGAGCGCCCACTGGTCGCTGACGTTTTCGACCTTTTCGCGGAGCCTCTTGACGTGTACGTCCACCGTGCGCGAATCGCCGAAGTAGTCGAAGCCCCACACCTCGTCCAGCAGCTGGTTGCGCGTGTAGACACGGTTCGGCGTGGCGGCAAGGTGGTAGAGAAGCTCCAGCTCTTTGGGCGGCGTGTCGATCTTCTTGCCGTCGACGATGAGCTCGTAGGAGTCGAGGTCGATGATGAGCTTGTCGAACGTGAGGCGCTTGTGCGTGTCCTCGGGGATCTCGCTGCGGCGCAGCACGGCGTTGATGCGCGCAAGCAGCTCCTTCATTTCAAAGGGCTTGACAACATAGTCGTCCGCGCCCATCTCCAGGCCGTGGATGCGGTCGTTGACCTCGCCCTTGGCGGTGAGCATGATGATCGGGCACTTGGACGTCTCGCGGATCTTGGCGCACACGCCCCAGCCGTCGAGCACGGGGAGCATCACGTCGAGCAGCACAAGGTCGGGCTCTTTTTCCTTGAATTCCTCCACGGCCTTGCCGCCGTCGGCGGCGATGCGGACGTCAAAGCCCTCTTTGTCGAGATACATCTTAATGAGGTTGGAAATATTATTGTCGTCCTCCACGACAAGAATATTGCGTGCCATGCTGGTTTCCTCCTTCACACAAGCGTGTGTCTTTCTTCTGTATTATTGTTTATTATACGCAAAACTGTGCGCGTTTCCTGAACAATTTGTAAAACCGTCACGCGTCCTTTGTGACCGCGAGCTCGTTGAGCGCCGTGATGAGACGCGAGGACGAGCGGAGGCGAGAGAGCAGCGTGCTCCAATCTGCCTGCACGGCGGTGTCAGCGCCGAGATAGGCGATGCACCCGCCGGAGCGGGCCTGACGCGCGATGCCGCTGGCGGCCTGCGCCGCGGTGGGAAGAGCGCCGCTGTAATCCAGGTCAAAGTCAATGGGGCAGTAGCCCGCGGCGCGCACGGCGCGCAGCGTCTTGTCCGACGCGCCGTAGAGCGCGACGAGCCGCGCTTTTTCGTTGCACGCGGCCCATAGCGCGTTGTTTGCGCGCTCGATCGCGCTGACCGTGCGTGAGCTGCCGCCGGAAGCGTCGATGCGCAGCGCGGCGGCGTTGCCGCTGATGACGACACGGCGCAGCAGATCGCCGAGCGAGGAAAGCTGCTCTTCCGAGAAGAGAAACGTCGCCGTCGCGTTGTTGCTTGCGAGCGTGTCGAGCAGGGCGTTTGCGCTCTCTTCGTCCGTCACACGCAGCGCGAGACAGACAAGGTCGCGGTCGCCGTCGGTGTTCTGATCCGGTGTGTTGCCGGGATCGTTCGACTCGCTGTGCGTCTTCATATATTCGTTGTAGCGCTGCTCCATGGACATAGCCGCGGCGTCGATGAACTTCGCGTCGGAAAGCACGACCGTATCACTTTTGACGCGGACCAGGTAACCATAGGTCACGCGCGTGTAGCTATAATCGAGCGAGAAAAACTGCGTCAAAAGGTCGAGCGGCAGGAACACAACGTCGCTGCGCACGATGGCAGGACCGCTGTACTGGCGGTCGTTCTGGTCAGCGACGGTGCCGGCGGCGAAGTTGAACGTCAGTGCGCTGCCCTGCCGGTAGACGACGGCGGTGCTCTTGTCGCGGCTGCGGGAGTAGAAAAGGCCCAAGTCCGTGCCGGTGATGACTGTGGAGGGGATATACAGCCGCCCACCCGACCAGAACGGCATCGTCTCATCGCTCAGATCGGGCAAAAGCTGGTCGTTGACGGCGGTGAAATAGACAGTCGTCTCGGCCCTCGTTTCGCTGGGGGTGAGGGAGAAGACCATCAGCAATACAAGCAGCAGACACAAAAAACGCTTGCTCTTCATTTCTCCCGCCTCCTTGCGTATTTTATCTTAATATTATAGCAATTTTTCCGCCGCTTTGCAATATCCGCGATGCCTCAGCCGTCATAATAGCCGACGGTGGTGTTCGAAAAATAGTGCTGCACGATTTCCTCGGCGGAAAGGCCCTGCTTGGCGAGGATATTTGCGCCGTACTGGCTCATGCCGACACCGTGGCCGTAGCCTGTGACGTGGAAGGTAAAGGCATTGTCCTTGTATTCCACGGTGAACGACGGCGAGCGCAGCGAGAGAATCGTGCGCAGGTCATTGCCGCGCAGCTTGACGCCGCCGACCGTGACGGAGGCGACATAGTCCGAGTCGTTTCGCACGATATCGCGGATCCATCCCTCGGGGCTGCCGGAGAGGTCGGCGTCCGGCTTGGCGGCGAGGATGAGAGACTTGAATTCCGCTGCCGTGAACGTTGCGACCGAGTAGTAGTTCGGTACGAGCTCTTCCGTCTCGGGGCTATCGACCTTTTGGAGATACGGCAGATCGTTCATCCACACGTCGCCTGCGCCCTGCGTGCTGCCGTCGGCGGACGAGAAGAACACAGCGAGGATGGGCGCGCCGTCATACAAAATGACCTCGCCGTCCGTTTCGCTCACGGCGCGTGCGAGCTTTTCCTCATAGTAGACGGCCATGCTGCCCCAGTTGGCCGCAGCCTGCTCGGCGCTCAAATACGCCTTGCAGCAGGTGTGGTCGTCGCAGGCGTCGGCGTCAGGGTGGTTCGCGCTGCCGCCGCCGCGGATGCGATAGAGCGTGTAGGTGCGCGCGGCGATGGCCTGTGCCTTGAGCGCCTCCTCCTCAAACGAGGCGGGCATTTCCGCGCGCAGCACGCCGAGAAGGTATGTGCCCATGTCCATCTCCTGGACCTCGCCCTGAATTTGGACGCGCAGCGTTTTTGCGCTGTCGCGCTCGCCGGGGGCGGCGATCTCACCGCTCGTCGGGGGAGATTCCGAGCCGTCCTGTGTGTTCGGCGTGTCGTCAAAGCGGCCTGCCGCCGCCCAGGCGAGGATCCAGATGAGGCCGATCAATAATATCGTGATGCGAAGAAGCTGTTTCAAGGCGTGTTCCTCCCTGCGGCCCACGGCCGCGATGCTTAAGTGACAGTGTTTTTATCAGTGTATGACCGACTTGTCCGCAAAATGATTCATGGACAAACGGGGATGAGTGTGCTATCATCAATAAATAGATGTTTTCCGGCGCTGTGCGCGCCGTATTCCGGAAAAAGAAAGGGTTCGGTTTTGTGAAAATTCTTCATTGGCTTTTGCTGGTGCTTTTTTCTGCGGCAGCGGCGCTGGCACGCCTCCGCCTGCCGGCAGTCGGCTTTGACGCGGACGGACTTCCTGTCCCGATGGACTTAAACACGATGGTGCTGCCTGCGGTGCTCGTCGTCGCAGCGGTCATCGCGGTCATTATGGCGCGGCGCTATCCCGCTCAGCGCGAGCTGTGCGGCAGCATGGACCTCTACTTCGCCTTTGACCGCTCGACGCTTGCGGTCTTGCTGATGGTGCTCGGCAGCTTTGCCCTGATCGGCTCGGCGGTGTGCTCGTTGGTGTTCTCGCTCCGCACGACGCTTACGATGATCCTGTCCGTTTTTCTGGCAGTCGGCGCGGCATGCCTGCTGTACGCTACGACCGCGCTGCGCCGCAAGGCGGAGTTCCCAGGCGTTGCGCTGCTCGTGCCTGTGTGCGCGATGGTGCTTGCGCTGATCCTCTTCTACCGCGAGCACGCGGCGGACCCGATTCTGCGTCATTACTATGTCGAAACGCTGGCGCTCGCGGCGCTGACGGTGCTGCTGCTCGAATTTGCGGCCTTTGCTTTCCGCGGCGGCGCGCCGCGGCTGCTGATGCCCGCGAGCACGATGAGCGTCATCCTTTGCGCGGCGGCCTTGGCCGCGCGCCCGACGCTTGCCGAGATCCTCTTCTACGCCGGCGGCGCGTGCATCGCGCTCGGTATCGGCGCGGCGGCGGACTTCGATCCGTGACGCCATCCTACATCAGAATATAACGAAAAAGGACGCCTCACGGCGTCCCTTTTCTTATAAGATGGAAGATTGGATGAAAAGAAGCTATTGTCTCTTGCAAGGATTAAGATAAAGGACGCATGTTAACAAAGTTCGAGGGAAAGTGTTACAAAAGTGTTAAATAGAAAGAAGATCCGGAAACCCTTGCAAATCAAGGAAAATCCTTGCGCCACAGTCGTTTGCAGCTTGCACGGGACTGTGCAAGACTGTGCCAAACTGTCGATATCTCGGACGCAGTAATGACGCAGTAGCAATTCCTGACCGGCGGTCAAATGACGCACGAAAGCGAAATCACTTTACAAACGCAGCGTGCGGAAAAAATCGGCCAGCACGGTGCGGCATTCGTCTTTCAGAATGCCGCCCACGAGCGCGGGGCGGAAGGGAAAGCGCTCCATAAAGAGGTTCAGCACGCCGCCGCAGGCGCCCATCGCCTCGTCGCGCGCGCCATAGTAGACGCGCGGGATGCGCGCGTTGACGATCGCGCCCGCGCACATCGGGCAGGGCTCGAGCGTCACGTAGAGCGTGCAGCCGTCAAGCCGCCAGGAGCGCAGACGTTCATTTGCCTGTGCGATGGCTTCCATCTCTGCGTGCGAGGAGGTGCGCTGCAGTTCCTCACGCCGGTTGCGGCCTCGGCCGATGATCTCGCCGTCTTTGACGATGACACAGCCGACGGGCACCTCGCCCTCCTGTGTGGCCTCGCGCGCGAGAGACAGCGCCTCGCGCATATAATCTTCATGCTCCATACTTGGCTCCTTGTTTGAAAAGAGGAATATTTGTCCACACTTTCCATACACTGACATTGCAGAGGTATGGGAGGGCGAAAACATGCGAAAGGTCAATTTGCTGCGCTGTGACGTCGCGCGCGATGCATCCATGCAGGACTTGTTCAGCGAGCTGCGCGACACGCGTGTCGCGCTGTCGCAGGCGTACGCGCGCTTCAACGCGGTCTGCGCGCCGGAGCTCGTCGACGCCTGCGTGTATGAGATCAACGCCGAGCTCTCACGCTATGACTACCTGCTGCGCCAGATCAAGGAGCGCAGCGGGGAAGCCGTGTACAAAACGTGCAGCGAGGGGGTCGCAAAATGGGGATAACGGAAAAAATACTGCTTGTCCTGTTTGCCGTGTTTGCGCTGCTCGCGGTGCTCAGGCTGTTCGCCGCGCCGTTGAAGCTTGCGGGCAAGCTGCTCGTCAACACGCTGCTCGGCTTTGCGCTGCTCGGCATTCTAAGCGCGCTCGGCGTGCTCGCCAAGCTGTCGCTGGGGCTGAATCTCTTCAACGCCCTCGTCATCGCCGTCCTCGGCGTGCCGGGCCTCGCGCTGCTGATCTTGCTGAGGCTGGTGTTTATTTAATGTACATAGAACAAAAGCCTCGCAGAGTTTCGTGCCTGCAGGCACGAAAAAATTTTAATCGTTTTTTGCCGCGACATGCGTGTGGCAGAAAACACTTTGCGCGAAGCGTGTGTCGAATTGGCCTCTTTCAGCGGCCAACCGAGGCACAAAGCGCAGTGAAATATTCTCGGAAAAGTGACGACGTCACTTTTCCGAATTTTTTGTATCCCAGCCGTACAGCGGATACCGCTGCATCGCGCCAAAGAGCTTCTGCTTGAGGTCTGGGTAGCGCTCGGAGAGCGACTCGATGAGCTCTTTGACCTCCTGACGGCGCGTTTCACCGTTGGCAGGGCAGGGATTGTGCACGATGGGAAGATCGAGCTTTGCCGCGACATTGCCACGCGCTTCAATAATTCCTTCCCCGACACCTTCACGCTGCCTGAGCCCTTCATTCCGAAGATGGGCGCGCGCATCATGAGCCTCGGCACACCGGAAAACAAGATGTCGAAGTCCGACCCTGAGGGCTGCGTCTATATCATGGACAAGCCGGAAGATATCATGCGCAAGTTCAAGCGCGCGGTGACGGACTGCGACGCCTGCGTGAAGTTCGATAAAGAGAATAAGCCCGGCATTTCCAACCTGCTTTCCATCTACTGCGCCGCGACCGGCAAGACCGTCGCCGAGGCGGAGGCCGCGTTTGCCGGACAGGGCTACGGCATCTTCAAGCCCGCCGTGGCCGAGTCGGTCATCGAGCTGCTGCGCCCCATCCGTGAGGAGGCTGAGCGCCTGACGGCGGACAAGGCATACCTTGAGAGCGTTTACAAGGATGGCGCGCAGAAGGCGTCCTACCTCGCGGAAAAGACGCTGCGCAAGGTCTACAAGAAGGTCGGCTTTGTCGCGCGCTGATTAAAGGGTGGAGAACATGAACGGAATTCCGAAAGAGTTATTGCTGAGCGTCGGCGGCGCGCTGCTGTGCGCGTTTGCCGTCAGCTTTCTGATGTGCCCGCTCGTCAAGTCGTTTGCCTACAAGGTCGGCGCCATCGACGTGCCGAAGGACAACCGCCGCATGCACAAAAAGCCCGTACCGCGTCTCGGCGGCCTCGCGATCTTCCTCGGCTTTATCGTGAGCATGCTGCTGTTCGTCAAGGTCGACCACCAGTTGCAGGGCATTTTGCTGGGCGCGTCCATCATCGTCGTTTTAGGCGTAGTGGACGATATGTCCCCGCTGCGCGCGTATTTTAAGTTCTGCGTGCAGATCTTCGCGGCGCTCGTCGCCGTGTTCCACGGCGTCGTGATCCAGACGCTCTCCAACCCGAACGTCTTTGCTGAAAGCCCGTATTGGGACCTCGGCTGGCTGTCCATCCCCATCACAGTCTTGTGGATCGTCGGTATCACGAACGCCGTCAACCTCATCGACGGCCTCGACGGCCTTGCCTGCGGCGTTTCGACCATCAGCGCCATTTCGATGCTCGTCATCGCGCTGCTCGTCTCTGAAAGCGATGTGGCGCTTGTGATGGCCGCGCTTGTGGGTGCATGCCTCGGTTTCATGCCGTACAACAAGAATCCGGCCAAGATGTTTATGGGCGACACGGGCTCGACGTTCCTTGGCTACATCCTTGCGACGATCTCGATCCAGGGCCTTTTCAAGTATTACGCCATCGTGTCGTTCGCGGTGCCGTTCCTGATCCTGGGCCTGCCGATGTTCGACACGCTCTTTGCCATCATCCGCCGCCTTGCCCACGGGCAGAACCCGATGGCGCCTGACCGCGGACACATCCACCACCGCCTCATCGACATGGGCCTCAACCAGAAGCAGGCCGTCGCGGCGCTGTATGTCATCAGCAGTATCCTCGGCCTTTCCGCCGTGATGCTGACGTCGAGCGGCGCGATCAAGGCGATGCTCTTTCTGATGGCGCTGGCGGTGGCGGCGTTCCTCGCCTCGCGCGTCATCTTCCGCCGCGATATCGACAAGGCGTTGCAGGCGGAAAAGGCCGCGGCAGAGGAGAAGAGCACAGAGACCGCCACACCGGCGGAAACCGTGCCTGCGGAACCTGAAGAAGAATCCAACGAAAAGAAAAAAGAGGAAGCATAAATGGAAAAACTGCGCATTATGAGCGTGTTCGGCACGCGGCCGGAGGCCATCAAGATGGCTCCGCTTGTCAAGGAGCTTGCCTCGCGCGACGAGATCGAGAGCCTTTGCTGCGTGACGGCGCAGCACCGCGAAATGCTCGATAGCGTGATGGAGGTCTTCAACCTCAAGGCCGACTGCGACCTTGATATTATGACCCCGCGGCAGACGCTCTCGACCATCACGAGCAAGTGTCTGCTCGGTATGGACGACGCCATTGAGCAATTAAAGCCTGACATGATCTTAGTCCACGGCGACACGAGCACGACGTTTGCCGGTGCGCTCTCGGCCTTTTACCATAAGGTGCCCGTCGGACATGTGGAGGCGGGCCTTCGCACCTACGACAAATACTCCCCGTTCCCCGAGGAGATGAACCGCAAGCTCGTCACGGCCATCGCCGACCTCTATTTCTGCCCGACGAAAAATAACCGCGAGAACTTACTCAAAGAGGGCGTGACCGAGGGCCTTTTCATCACGGGCAATACGGTCATTGACGCACTGAAAACAACGGTGCGCAAGGATTACCGCTTTACAACAGAACTGCTCAACGAGCTGGACTATTCAAGAAAGGTCGTGCTCGTGACCTGCCACCGCCGCGAGAATTACGGCCAGCCCATGGAGAACATCATGACCGCGCTGCGCGACATCGCCCTCCAGAACGAGGACTGCGAGCTCGTCTATCCCGTGCACCTCAGCCCCGTCGTGCGCGAGAACGCGCAGAAGTTCCTCGCCGGTACGCCGCGCGTGCATTTGATCGACCCGCTGAGCGCGGACGAGATGCACAATCTTATGGCGCGCTGCTACATGGTGATGACCGACAGCGGCGGACTCCAGGAGGAGGCTCCCGCACTCGGCAAGCCCGTCCTTGTCATGCGCAAAGAGACCGAGCGCCCCGAGGCGGTCGCCGCCGGCACGGTGAAGCTCTGCGGCGTCGAGTACGACGATGTGCTGCGCATGGGCAACGAGCTTCTTCGCAGCAGGGATGCGTACGACGCGATGGCGCACGCTGTCAACCCCTATGGCGACGGCCACGCCTGCGCACGCATCGCCGACGCGATTTTGTGGCACTTTGGCCGCCGGAGCGAGCGCCCCGCGGATTTTAACGCCTGATTTTGACGGAATGAAAGAAGGGAGTGGAGCGGAATGAGAAAGCGGAGGGTGACGCCCATTGGCGCTGCTTTCGTCGCGCTCGTTTTGCTGGTGCTCCTGTTTGTGGTGCGCGGCGCACTGCACCATCCCGCGCACGTCGTGCTGCCGCAGGATGCGAGCAGTAGCGATGTGAGCGACGCGTCGCTCGACGACAGCGCCGTGGGCCGCATCGCCGTGCGGCCCGACACGGTGCAGTCCGCCATCGCGACGCTTGAACGTCCCGCGCGCTACTCGCGCGCCATCACGATCGAGCGCTACTATTCCGGCGGCAGCGGCGTCGACCGCAGCAGTGTCAGCGTCGACGGAGCGTGGATGCGCGTCGACACCGAGCAGGCGAGCGGCGCGCAGAGCCACACGATCTCCAACGGGGAAAGAACGTGGGTCTGGTACGGCGGCAGCGAGCTCTATTACGAGAGCGCCGCAGCCTTCACCGCCGACGAGGAGCAGGGCATCCCGACGTATGAGGACATCCTGCGCCTTGACAAAAAGCGCATCGCCGCGGCGGATTACCGCCTGCTCGACACCGTGGACTGCATCTTTCTGGAAACTGCCGCCGATGACGGCGGCTACATTGAGCGCTACTGGGTCAGCGTGAGCGACGGCCTTCTCTGCGCGGTGGAAAAATTGCAGGGCGAGGATGTCGTCTACCGCATGGCGGGCATGAGCGTCGACAGCGGGAACGTGGCGGAGGACGCCTTTACGCTGCCGGACGGCACAGTGCTCCACGAAAGTGCGCTCGACGGCGCAAACCGGTAAAAGAAACTGAAAAGGCCGTCCGAAGATCGTTCTTCGGACGGCCTTTTTGTCAAAATATGTCATAAAATGAGCAGCAGCCCCAGCGCGACTAAAAGCTCGTCGTCCGCCTTTTCCTCAAAGAGGAAAAAGAGAATGAGCAGCAGCAAAATGTCCGCCGTGTCCACGCCCTTGAGCGGTAATTTGTCGAGGATGCGCGAGAAAAACTGCGACGCCTCCTGACTGATCGGCGGCGGAGGGGGAGCGTCCCCCTGCGGCGGCCTTGGCGGCGGTGCGTTTCCGCCGGAGGGCGGCGGGGGAGGCGGTCTGTTATCACGCGGCGGTTCGCCGCGCGGCGCGTCCTGCATCGGCATGCGGGTGTAGACGCCGTCGTCGTTGCGCAGATAGCGGTTATACATTGCGCGGCCTCCCTTCGCTGAGGAGCAGCGTCTTCCCTAGGTGGATGAAGCGCGCGAGCTGTGCCGCGCGCTCGACCTTGTCCTGCCGCTCCGGCTTCAAAAATGGGCGCAGCGCACGCAAAAATGCGGCGGTCTCGCCGCTCTCGGGCCGATTGAGCTGCGAGAGCACGGGCAGCAGCTTGGCGATCATGCCGGGGTCAATGCCGCCGAGCAGCGACGAAAGATCGCCCATCGGATCGCCCTGCGGCGGTGGTGGAGGGGGAGCCGACGGCGCAGGAACGGCCGCACCGCCCGCGGGCGGAGGAGGCGGCGCGCTGCCGCCGGACTGCCCCATCTGCTGCGACAGATTTTGCGCCATGTTCATCACCTGCGCCATGGCGTCCGGATCGGAGAGCAGGGTATTCAGTTTTTCCTCCCACTCGCTCATCGTGACGCCCTCCCGCGGTTTTTATTTTTTTGCGCTGTCGTTGATGCGGTTCATAATGGCCATGCCCTCGGGACTTTTCATCAGGTTCGAGAGCATTGCGGCCAACTCTTTCGTGTTGCCCGCCGCGGCATTCTGCGCCGCGTGATTGAGCGCCGCGCCGCCATCCTGAGAGGTGAGCATCTGCATGAGCCTTTGCCCGTCGCCCGATTGCAGGAGCGACTGCGCTATGGCAGGATTGCGCTTGAACTTGTCGATGAGCTGCTGCGTGCTGTGATCCATAGCTGTGCCTCCGTTTCCTGTCTTTCAAGGCAGTATATGAGAGGGACGCGGCAGTTGTGCCGCCGCAGCGGCGAAATTTTTTGAAAAATTTTCCGAACCCGTGAAAGAAAACGCCCTGCCCGCGCACATGTATGGTGTAAGGCCTTTGAGGAGAGAAACATATATGTTTTCAAACGAAGCATTTGCCCAAAATGCAGAAAAGTACATGGACACGGTCTTTCGCGTGGCCTACGGCTGGCTCAAAAACCCGGACGACGCCAACGATGTGACACAGGACGTATTGATAGAGCTGTACAAAACAGATAAGGCGTTCGAGTCGGACGCCCATTTGAAAAACTGGCTCATCCGCGTCACCGTCAATCGCTGCAAGATGCTCTTCCGCTCGCCGTGGCGACGGCACGAGGACATCGACGACTATGCCGAGACATTGTCCTTCGAGCAGCCGCGGGACGAAGGACTGTTCAAAGCCGTGATGGCGCTCGACAAAAAATACCGCGTGCCGCTGCTGCTCTTTTACTACGAAGGGTACTCAACGGCGGAGGCCGCGTCGATGCTCGGCATTCCCGAAAAGACCGTCAGCACAAGACTTTACCGCGCAAGGGCGAAGCTCAGAACGATTTTGGAGGAGGAGTAAAGCAATGACAGAAAAAGAGAGATTTCAACGCGCATTCGCGCCGCTGCACGCCTCCCCGGACACGATGACGGAGGTAATGAAGATGACAGAACGGAAAACGAAACGGCCCGCGCTGCGCCGCACCGCGACCATCGGCCTTGCGGCCGCGCTCGTGCTGGCGCTCGGCAGCGTTGCCTATGCCTCGGACCTCGGCGGCATTCAGCGTACGGTGCAGCTCTGGCTCAACGGTGAGATGACGGACGCAACGCTGACGGTAAACGAGGGAAGCTACACCCTGCGCTATCCGGACAAGGACGGCATCGAGCACGAAATGGGCGGCGGTGGCATTGCCATCGAAGACGACGGTACGGAGCGAGCGCTGACCGAGGAAGAGATGTTAGAGCATCTCAACGAGCCCGAGGTCGAAGAGCGCGAGGACGGCACGGTCACGGTCTACTACCTCGACCAGAAGCTCGACGTCACGGACAAGTTCGACGAGGACGGCGTCTGCTATGTGCAGCTTGAGGGCGGCGAAAAGACGATCTACATGACCATCAAGCGCGGCAACGGCTACGCAACGAGCACGACAAAGTACATCCTGCCCAACGAATTCAACAACTGAAAGAAAAACGAGAAAGGTTCCACACAGCGATGCTGTGCGGAACCTTTCTCCTATTGGGGAAAGCCTCGCAGAGTTTCTTGCCCGCAGGCACGAAATAAAATCAGATCGTTTTTCGCCGCGGCGTGTACGTGGTGAAAAACACCTCTCGCGGAGCGTGTGTCGAGCTGCCATATTGGCGGGGCGAGGCACGGAGCGCAGCGCGGCCTTCTCCAAAAAGCGGCAAAGCCGCTTTTTGGAAGATATCATTTCTGCGCCTTGCCGTAGTCGCAGTCTTTTCTCAGCGGGCAGCCGTCACAGTTGGCTTTGCGGGCGGTGCAGCGGTCGCGGCCGAACAGCACCAGTCGGTGGCAGAAGTCGTTCGACTCCTCAGGCGGCAGGATGGCGCGCAGCTGCTTTTCGACGCTCAGCGGGTCCTTGCTGCCGTCCGTCAGGCCGAGGCGGCCCGTGATGCGGATGCAGTGCGTGTCGCACACGTAGGCGGGCTGGCCGTAGATGTCACCGAGGATCAGGTTCGCCGTTTTGCGCCCGATGCCGGGGAGGGCTGTGAGCTCCTCCATCGTGCCGGGGACCTTGCCGCCGTACTTTTCGAGCAGGATCTTCGCGCACTCGACGATGTCCTTCGACTTCGTGTTGTAAAATCCGCAGGAGCGGATCGCGTCGCCGACCTCTTCATACGTCGTGTTCGCGAAGGCCTCAAGCGTCGGGAACTTCTGATAGAGCGACGGCGTGACCATGTTCACGCGCGCGTCGGTGCACTGGGCGGAAAGGCGCACGGCGAACAGAAGCTCGTAGTCCTTTTTATATTCGAGCGAGCAGCGCGCGTTGGGGTAGAGGACCTTCAGCTCCTCCACGATGCGGCGGACGGCGGCTTTGGATTTCATGGCGAAACCTCCTGCGTTTCATCAATACTGCCGACAGTATAGCACAGAGACACGGAAAAATCGACAGAAAAAGTCTGTGCAGTGAAGAAAAAACGTGCTATAATCATTCCATCTGTAAAAAAGGAGGCTTGTGCGATGCGGCTACTATTCAAGCAGCGCTTTTTTTCGTGGTTCGACAGCTATGATATCTACGATGAGGACGGCAACACCGTCTTTACGGTCGAGGGCAAGCTCGCCTGGGGGCACTGCCTGCACATTCTGAACGCCATGGGCGATCACATCGGAACGGTGCAGCAGCGGGTGCTGACCTTCCTCCCGAAGTTTGAGCTTTATATCGGCAAGCTGTATTACGGCTGCATCCGCAAGGAATTCACGTTCTTTACCCCGCGCTTTACCCTTGAGTGCAGCGATTGGGAGGTGAACGGCAGCTTCATGGAATGGGACTACACGATTGACAGCCCCTCGCGCGGCTGCATCGCCTCCATCACGAAGGAGCTGTTCCACTGGACGGATACCTATGTGATCGACGTTTACGACCCGAAGGACGCACTGGGCGCGCTGATGGTCGTGCTGGCCATCGACGCGGAAAAATGCAGCAGGAACAACTGATATGAGTGAAAAGAGACCTTTGGCGGATGAGATCCGCCCGCTGACGCTCGACGAGGTCGTGGGGCAGAAGCACTTGCTCGGAAAAGGCGCGCTGCTGCGTCGGCTCATCGAGTCCGGCTCAAGCGCGAATATGATCTTCTACGGCCCGTCCGGCACGGGCAAGACAACGATCGCCAACATCATCGCAAACCGCACGAACAAGACCCTGTACCGCCTGAACGCGACGACCGCGAGCCTTCAGGATGTCAAGAGCATTATCTCCGATGTCGGCACGATGATGGCACCGGGCGGCATTCTGCTCTACCTCGACGAAATTCAGTATTTCAACAAAAAGCAGCAGCAGAGCTTGCTCGAATTCATGGAAAACGGCTCTATCACGCTGATCGCGTCGACGACGGAGAACCCGTATTTTTACGTTTACGGCGCGCTTTTATCCCGTTCGACGGTGTTTGAGTTCAAAAACGTCAGCGCGGAGGAGATCATCCCCGCGGTCGAGCGCGCGCTCGGCATTTTGAAAGAGCGCAGCGAGCTGCCGCTTTCCTGGGAGGACGATGTGCCGCGCGTCATCGCGCAGCAGTGCGGCGGCGACGTGCGCAAGGCAGTGAGCGCGTGCGAGCTTTTATACGAGGCGGCGGACGTCACGAACGGCGAACTTTTGCTGAAAAGTGAAGACGCCTTACAGGTCGCACAGCGCAGTGCCATGCGCTACGACAAGGGCGGCGACGCGATGTACGACATGGCGTCGGCGCTGATGAAGTCGCTGCGCGGCAGCGACCCGGACGCGGCGCTCCATTACCTTGCGCGTTTCCTCGAAGCGGGCGACCTCGTGACGCCCTGCCGCCGGCTTTTGTGCTCGGCGAGCGAGGATATCGGCATGGCATACCCGCAGGCGGTCGCCATCGTGAAGGCCTGCGTGGATACCGCGATGCAGCTGGGACTTCCCGAAGCGCAGCTGCCGCTGGCGCAGGCGGCGATCCTGCTTGCCACCGCGCCGAAATCCAACAGCGTGGTCGAGGGCATCAACGCGGCGTGGGCCG
>OLNM01001676.1_pt1 | contig 15829 bp, 19 predicted proteins | sample 1672391 | NCBI WGS metagenome assembly OLNM01 (sample SAMEA3136680, study PRJEB25190) | human gut metagenome | reverse complement strand
GATAGGCTTTTTCTTTTGTTTCTTTTTCTTACCCATTGTGCCGTTTCTCCTTTCCAGTGGCTTTGCCTCTTATTTGTTCTTATCTCCTTTCCATGATTTTATTATATACCAACTTTGGTATATTGTCAACGCTTTTATGCAGAAAATCCTATAAAATTGTAAAAAAAATAGAGGGCAGACAGCAAACCGCCCGCCCTCAAAAACTTAAGCTAATCTTGTGGCATAATCTAAGCTAATCCAACCTGCGCCACTCTTCAAGCGTCCCCAGCCAGCGCTTGCGCCCTGTCCGGCTTTCACTTCCACAATGGTAAATACTCCCTTTCCTGTTTTTTCTCCCGTCTTTGCATAGTTTGTGCCTGCTCCCGTTCTGATATTAAGGTCTAAAATATCCACCTGTACGCTAAACGGAACGCCTGCGCTTGCCTGCTGCCCCGCTGCGGTATATACCGCCTTGCCGTTATCATCATATACAGTATAGCCCGCCTTACAAGCACTCTTTGCATTTTCCAGCGACGTAAACGCCCCCAGCTGGCTTGCTGCGTCCGTCCAGCTCTTGCGCACTCTGTAATACTTTGTACCGTTTCCTGCTGCATACTTTTTATAGTATCCCTCGCCGTACTCTGCACGCTTTTTCTTTACTGTTTCGCTCTGGTCTGCTGGCTTTTCATATCCAGTAAGAACGGCATCAGATGCAGCACGCACGCTGCCCGCCTTTTTCAGTGCGTCCATTACTGCTGTGTATCCCTGCAATTCTTCCCATAAAAAGCCCAGCTGCATATTAAGGTCTGCAATGGATACGCCCGCCTGTTTTGCATGATTAAGCAGCGCCTGCTTTCTGCTCCAATACGTCCACTGCGCCAGCCCATAGCCTGCACTGTCCTTTACAAAATTGCCATAACTGCCATTATCCACCGCCGCTGTATATTCTGCGTCCGTCTTACCCAGCTTATTGTTATAGGTGTTCTGTAAGTTGTTCGGCATAAGCCCGCTTTCAGCATACAGATTCCCCATAATACCAGCCACGGCATAAGCATTTAAGCCCTTGCCTGTAAGAAAATTCCAGATTATTTTTTCATTGCCGCCCTGCGGTGTTTCTGCCTGTCCGCTGATTTTACGCTTAAACTCGTCCCATGTGTGGGCGCTGGTGTTATATACATACGGGTTAGGGCAAATCTTGCCCGTTACGTCGTAATGTCTGATTACATGAGATGCAGGCACGCCGTATTTATTCATAAGGTAACGGGTAAGCTCTGCCGCTGCCTCTACTGTTGCGTTCTCAAAATACCAGTCTTTATCTGTTGCGCCCATGCTCTTTGTGTTTTTCTTCCTTACGCACATTTCAATACCGATACTATTAGCGTTCCGGCACTCTGCGTGCTTATAGCTCGACGCTCCGCAATGCCACGCTATATTAGCGTCCTCTACGCACTGCCATACCTCGCCGTTAAATCCTACAAAGTAATGCGCCGACGCATTTCTATTGCCGCCGCCATAATAGCGGCAGTTATCCTCTGCGCCGCCCAGTGCGCCTACGTAATGGATAACAATATACTTAATTCTGGAAATGCTGCCCTTGTTGAAATTGTACCCGCTTATCATTCTGTTAATTTTCATGTTTCCCGCCTTTCCGCATACAAAATAAGCGCCTGCGGTGTCCCGCAAGCGCTCTTTGCTGCTATGTCCTTATTATCCTTATCTTTCCTGTGTCCTGTGTTCCTCTACGCTGCCTGTGGTGCTGTCCCCGTCCAGTTCGTCTGTGTCCGGCAGCTCGTCCGTATACTTTGCCAAAAACTCCCGTACCTTTTCCCATACCTTTTTTACGGGCAACCCACATAATGCCATATTCTTAAAAATACTCACTACCTCATAGGCAATGTAAAGCAATGCGAAAAATTCAGCCACGCCCACGGTGTTAAGCCCTAAATATGTACGTGCCTGCTCCGGTATAAATCCGATTAAGTTAATCTTAATCAGTACGTCGATTGCCAGCATGAATACCAGAGAAATAAGCATACCTACTTTTCTGATAGCCCCGTCAATTCCTGCGCAGCTGTTAAATTTCTTTTCTTTGATTGCACGCAGCACGCCAAAAACCGTGTCGCACACAATCGCCAATACTACCAGCTGGATAATTTTGTTATGTGCCGCCGCCTCAATAAATTCTGTAATAGTCATGTTCATAAATCCTGCCTTTCTCTTAATTGCAAATTTTCTGCCCGCTCTTTCAGCTCTGCGCCGTCGTAGCCCGCTGTCTGCTCCCAGCTTTCCAGAGTGGCTATTAAATCAGCAATAAGCCTGCTTTGCTTTTCTATGGTTTCCTGTTGTTCCTGTACCACCCTTAATAAATTGCTACTCATGTACTCGCTCCTGCATTTTGCCGCTTAAGCAGCCTTTTCTATGGCTGCCTCTGCCAGCGTTTCTATTTTCTTTCGTAGGTTATAGCTGTCGGCGTGTCCTGCGTGTCCCGTCCAGCTCTGTATACTCTTTTGTAACTGTTCTTTTGTGATTTTCCCGCTCTCGCACTTCTTGATAGTACGCTTTATACGCTTTATGCTGTCCTTTCGTACTTTCCTGTGCGTCGCCCTGTGTTTGTAGCCTACAAAGTCTATACCGTTCTTTGCTGCCAGTATGGTAGTTTTCGGGTTAAACTCTAACTTAAGCTCTTTCCGTAAGAATTGCTCTATCCGTGCAAGCCAGCTGCGCAGCTGTTCCTTGTCTGGGCTTAATATTACAAAGTCGTCCATATAGCGTATGTACGCCTCTACGCCCAGCTCATGCTTAATAAACTGGTCTAATGCGTCCAGATAGATATTTGCAAATAACTGACTGGTAAGGTTTCCCACTGGTATCCCTACGCCGTCCGGCATATTGCCGTTGTGGTCTATTATCCTGTCCAGCAATGCCAGTACCCCAGCGTCTTTTATAACCTTACGTATTTCAGTCTTTAATACCGCATGGTCTATGCTCTGGAAATAGTGGTGTATATCTGCCTTGATAGCATAAAGTGGCTGGTCTGGGTGGTATTTGTTCCACTCATACAGCCACTCTTTTAGCGTATCAGATGCAGCGTGCATACCTTTACCTTTCCGGCAGGCGTAAGACTGCGATATAAACCGCTTATCAAATATAGGCTCTAACACGTTGTTTATGGCGTGCTGTACCACCCTGTCATAGAACGGCAGTGCCATTATCTGCCGCTCTTTCGGTTCGTACACCTTAAAGTAATGGTATTCGCTCGGCTCATAGGCAAGGTTTAGAATATCTTCCCTCACCTTGTCTAAATTTTCCTCTTTATCTTTCGTAAAAATCAGTACGTCTTTTCTGTGGCGCTTACACTTTCTGGCTTTGTTATATGCTTTCTGTACGTTTCCGTAGTCGCCCATAGCCTCTAAAAGCGTAATGTGCCGCCCGTCCTTATCGGTAATGTATCCTACTCTCTTCAAGTATTAAGCTCCTGCCTTTCGCCGTAGCTACTAACCAGCAGCCGTATTTTTTCTCTTTGCCTCACGGCGGGACAGCCGCTCTGACTATAGGATATTAAACACTCGGTCTTATCCCTTTCTAAGTCCTTGCCAGTATTCCGTAGAACTCTGTGCCTGTAATGTTCTCACTAAGTCACACGCCCCACGAGCGCCAATGTTCGTATTGACATTCCACGGGTAATTGTTGCAATTCACGGCACGAGCGCCGCAATTCGCCCCATTGTCCCAGTTGCCGCCCGCTATCAGCGCCGCCAGAGGCTGTAAGTAAGCAGCTGCCCCATATCCTGCTATTTTCTGGTCTTTACCTCTTCTATCATTTCGCCCAGCATAACGCCTATTTCTTTCAGCTTGCGGCAGCTCTCGCCGTAGTGCCGTGCGTTCATGGCGCTATATTCCAAATCATGCGCCAGCCGCAGCAATTCTTTACTTTCCTGCAATGCCGTATCTACCGTGTATAAGTGGCTTTTCGTCGCCGTCTTATCCCACTTTATAACCTCTTGCAGCATTTCAAGAATTGCGTTTCTGGTCGCCGTCTGTAAACTGAATTTTTCAAACTTTGGATACTTTGCAAGTAAAGGATAGATATATAGCAGAAAATCGTATATTTTCTGGTGTATAATATCTGTTTTTGTCTGTATGTCCATGCCTTACCCCCGTTTATCCGGCTGGGCTTTCGCCCGCCGTCTACAGAGAGTCACACGCCCCACGAGCGCCAATGTGCGTATTGACATTCCACGGGTAAATGCTGCAATCCACGGCACGAGCGCCGCAAACCGCCCCATCGCCCCAGATGCCGCCCGCTACCAGCGCCGCCAGAGAATATGCGTAATACTGGTAAATGTTACCAACGTCGTAAGACTTCTCGCCTGTATTCAATGGGCTTTTCTTGTCCCAGCCCCACGCTACGCTTGCGTGGTAGTCTGCATTTGTTGCGTGTTCCGCTCTTGTAATAAGCTCGTCCAGCCATTCCCATACACGCCCCACGGCATCTACAACGCCCACGGAAGAAACGGCATTTACTACGCTGCCCGTTACGCCTCTGCCTGTATTGCTGGTGGCGCTCCATGCGTTTGTATTTGCGTTATCCAGTCCGGCAGGGCTGCCAAAAGCATAAGCGCAAAACTCCGCATAGTTCGGCAGGCGCTTACCGCTCTTTGCCAGACGTTCTACAAAGTTGTACCAGTTCATGCTTTCTGTACCCGTCATAGGTGCGCAGCCGTACTCTGATTTTAAGCCCTTTGCTCCGTCGTCAGAATTAAGGTAAATATCTACCCATGTGCCGCCGCCTAAATATACCATACCCTCTGGGCTGCATTTCGGGCGGTGTCCCAGTGTCCATACAGAACGTGGTACAATGCCGTTGCTTACTGCACTTTCCCAGCCAGTGCCAAAAATAACACTGCTGCCATTAAGCGGCTGTAAATTGCTGTCCACCTTGCGGCAGCGTCCATAATGAAAGCCGCCGATTTTACGGCTGTTTGTAGCGTTCCAGCCTGTCGGGTATGTAGAGTTAAGGGAAATTACGTATTTCTCGTCTGCGCTGTCAATTCTGCTGTCGCAGATATATACGTAATAGTCCTTACCTACCGCAAAAGCGCTGCCTGCGTCCAGATTAGCAGCCGTAAGAATGGTATTTGCTGTCTTGAAAATTCCAGCTCCACCCACGGCAATTACGCAGCCCTCTACTACGGTCAGCTCATTTGCTCCGCTGGCATAAATGTACTCGTTGCTCGGTGCTACAATATCGCTGATTGTAGCCATTTTATTTACATTCAAAAGCGCCCTTGCGTCTGTCTTTGTAACGTCGTCCACTAATAATCTACTCATACTGCTTTAATACTCCTTTCAGTGCTGCAATGTCGTCTGTTGTCATTCCTGCCACGGTGTCTGTGCGTTCCAGCGCAATTACCGTGCAGCCCGCTTTTACTGCTTTGGAAAGCGTGAGGGCTGTTCTGTCGTTTCCTGCCTCTCCTGCTGCCGCTGCCTCGTCAGTCTGGATATGTGTTACTCCCTGCACCGTGCCGGATACGCTGCCCGCTACAAACTTCATGCCTACTGCTGCCTCGTCGCAGTAATATACCGTAACCGCCTTTTTCTCTTCCTCTACAGCTGCTACGCCGCACTCAATATAGCGCTGGTTCTCTGCGCTCTCGATTTTTGCCAGCAAGTCTGCTGCTGCCAGTTCTCCGCTTGCTACCATAGCAAGGCAGTTGTAATAGTCCTCTTTTGTCTTTAATACCTTTGGAAACCCTTTCATAGTCTGCCGCCTTTCTAAAATGTATTTGCAAGATAGGAATTACCCACGTAGGTAGCCCCTAATACTGCCGTTTCTTCTGTTCTTTCGTAATGCTGGCTCATATATGCTGCACCCATGTAGCACAATCCCAGTACAGCGTCATGCTTATAGTCAATGCCCCAGCCGCTTTCTACCCTCTTAAGCCGCTCGTCCAGCGCTGCTATTGCCTCTTTGGTTTCTTTCGTGCCTGCCTCTGCCTGCTCTTTCACTTCCTGCATGGCTGCTGCCAGCTCTTCAATTTGCAGTTGTAGGCTGCCTGCTATGTCCCCGCCCAGCTTGTCCTTGATGCTCTCAAACCATGTGTTAAATTCGTTTTCAGCGTCCGACTGGAATAGCTTAATTTTTGCCATAAAGTCTGTATAGGCGCTTAAAAGCTCATTGTCCCAGTTATCAAGTGTACTTTCAAAACTGCTGTATCTTTCGTTAAACTGGCTCTCATACTGCGCAAATAAACCCTCTGTCTTGCTTACGTAGCTGTCATATACGCCCGCAATCTCTGTAAGGTACTTTTCCATACTCTGCTTATATGCGCTGAACTCGTCCAGCACGGCTGCGCTGTAGGTGTTGAAAAAGTCCGTAAACTGCTTTGTAAGCACGCTTGCGTCTATCTCTTCCACCGTTCCCGTCACAATGCCACAGACTGCGCTATTAAACCGCTGGTCTGTGATATTCTGCGTCTGTATCCTTGTTACGCCCTTGCCTACGTAAATATCTGCAAGTGCAAGCTCCCATATTTCCGTAGTGCGGGTTACTGCCGTTGCTGTCGGCTTTGCAGACGGTGTGCCTTTCAGCACCGCAATATACATATCTCTTTGCGGCAAATCCCAGCGAACTACTACCCTGTCCACCCTGTTGAGTGCTCCCTCTGCCGTATCCAGTGTTACGCTAAGCGTTGCAGGATTTCTAAAGGCGTAGCCGTTTATAAAGGCATAGCCTGCATTTACTCTTATTTCCATGCCGCTGTAAGCTACCACCTGTAGCCCGTCGCTCGGCTTTGGAAAAATGCCGTTTGCAATGAAAGTAGCAAAGTACCACGCCCAATCCTCGGCTTTATATACCCTGTCGTACTCTCCGTCTACTGCCACGGCATTAAACGGTAAGCTGTTTGCCATTTCTGCTACCTCACTTTCCTAATCTGGTCTACCAGCGTCGGCAGGCTGTCGCCAAAAGTCGCCTCTATGGTTTCCTCGCCTTTCTGGTATGTTTCTGTTACTTCTGTAATACGTGCATCTATCTGTATGCCCCACTTGGTTTCTTTGCAAGTAATACGGTCGCCTAAATCAAAATCAGCCTTAAATTTCAAGTTTGAATTTGTATTTATGGTACTTACAAAATTTATGTTCTTGCCGTAGTTTTCCAGCTCTGCGCTGCCTCTCGTTTTCAGCATTGCAATATAGGTATTCAGCGGTATTGTTACCTCTGTTTCCCCTTGCTGGTACTTTCTGGCAATGTCCGTAGCGTCGCAGAATACCTCTACCAAATCCAGCCCCGTTGCGCCCTCGCCGTCCACTGTGGTTACTGGCTGGCTGCCGTCGTCGTCAGCTGCTCCCTGCACATAAATAAAGTTGCCGCAGTTCTCTATACTGGCTGTATATTCCTGCTCATTGACATTATCAAAATCTCTTGAAAATATGCAGGGCGTGTTACCCTCGGTATTTGTGGCTGTAAGGTCATTGCCCTTATACAGATAAAAGCCAAACAGTCCCTCTCTTTCGTTAAGCAGAATGTCATAGCCCAGCTTTCCAGCCTGCGCCCTTGCCTTTACTTCCTGCCCCAGTTGTGCGTATACCTCGTTTGCATATTCAACCGCCACGCCGTCTATGGTTTCCTGCGCCAGAAATGTAAACAATGGAAAACGTCGCTTTGTTCCTGCTGCGCTGCCGCAGTTGTTTTTTACCATAAGGTTTATAAGGTACTGGTTTGTACCTGTTGCCACAATCTGCGGATAAATGCAGCGCTTATTAAGCCACCAGCTAAGCATATAGCCCTGTGCCTCTAACTGCTCTAAGCCGTTCTCGTCTTTGGTAATGTGTACGTAGGTTATCTGCGCTGCCCTGCGCCATACGCCGCCGTCAGCGGTCTTTACTTCCTTTTTCCCGTCGTGCTTGGTTATTAAATTGCCCTCTACCAGCAAACGGCTGTTATTGTCCGTAATCGGCGCAAGCAGGCTAAAAGTTCCTACGTCAAAATACTTTGTATGCCATAGTAGGCTTGCCAGCTCGTCTATAGCTCCCAGCGGCTGCACCGTCTTATCGAATACTCTAAGCTCCATACCGTCACACTCCTAAAAATTCCTTGCTGTAGAATATGGATACTTCCAGAGAATTTACCCCGCTGGCTGCATCATACCTAAACATATTGTCGCCTATGGCAAGCTGCATAAATGTACTGTCTACATCAATGTAGCGGAAATAGTCGGTTTCTACGCCGTCCCTTATCAGCTTAGCGCCCTTGCTGCCGTACTTCGTGTTAATCTCTATCACGTCGCCCGTTTTCATGGTGGCGTTAATCTGTATAAATTCCTCGGTATCCACATTAAGCAGTATCGGGTTTGAAACTGTCCCCAGTGCTGTAAACCTTATCCTCATTCCTGTTGATACGTCGCCCTCGTTGTAGCAGTCCACTATTACGCTTTCTGCCCGGTATCCGTATATCATGCTCTTTGTGCTGTCCTTTTCGATAACGCAAGGAAAATGCCACGCAGCCACCCAGCTTGCTATATCCTCTTTTGTTTCTTCCTCTTCCCGCCAGAACGGGTTAAGGCACTCTATTTGTAAATCAAACTCATAAAGTACCTCTTTCTTTAGTATCTTAGGCTCTCCATACGCCCTGCAATCAATCACACGCTTAAAGCCGCCATACTCATACACCAGCGTAGCGCTAAGCTCTGGGTTGAATATCTTAAGCATATGGCGGCGCAGTTCCAATGCCTGCGCCTTGTCCCGTGTGTTGATATGCCCCACTACGTCTATGTCCCTTGCCTCGATACGCTGCCCTACGTAAGTGTCGCCGTGCTGTCCCATACTGTTTGTGCTGTAAATGACGCTCGTAACGCCGGAAATACCCTCTACGTCTTTACTTATGTTGCAATGGTATACGCTGTCTACTCCCAGCTCTAACCGCTCGCCCCTTGAATTTATGTAAGTCAGTTTTTCATTTTCCATGTGTTACACCGTCCTTGCTATCATTCTGAACTGTCGGGCTGCCTCTTTCTGCTGCTTTGCGTAGTCCGTAGTATTCGCATAAATATACTGATTGACGACTACGCCGCCTGCTGCACTGCCGCCACCTCTCGGCTTTGGCTTTTTGTCGTCATAATCGTATGTAAACTCTTTGCCTACATTTACCTTTGCGCCTACGTCGAACTCCTGCGGTACGCTGTCCTCAATCATTTTCTTAACGCCGCCGATTTCATCAGAAAAGCCAACGCCGATACCCTGCGCCAGATATACGCCGATTTCGTCACGCATCAGCTTAGACGGGCTGTTAATTCCAAATAATCCCTTAAGGAAGTCGGTAACATTACCTACCCAGCCGCTTATTTTGTCCTTTATCCACTGCGTAGCTCCATGTATGCCGTTCCAGATGCCCTCTACCATGTTCTTACCGAACCCAGCGAACGTACTACCAATATCCTTAAATACGTCGGTTATGCCAGTAATTACATTTTTCATGCCCTCTACGGCTTTGTTCTTTACTTCTGTACCCCATGTAGCCACTTTGGAAATTGCGCCAGAAATGCTGTTGTATATCTTCTCTGGTATTTCCTTTACGATAGTAACAATGCCTGTTACCATTGTGTTCATTACCTCTTTGGCTTTCGTAAGCATATTTGCGCCCCACGTAGCCACTCTGGTAACTGCTCCTACTATGCTGTTCCAGATTTTAGCAGGCGTTTCTTTCACAATCGTTACAATGTTCGTAAGCATGGTGTTCATTACTTCTTTGGCTTTGGTCTGCATATTTGCACCCCATGTAGCCACTCTGGTAACTGCGCTTACTATACTGTTCCAGATTTTCTGCGGCAGCTCCTTAACAATATCTATAACTTTCGTTACAAAATCTGTTATAACCGTGTCGCCTTTTTCCTGCATATTTGCGCCCCACTCTGCTATTTTCTCAACGCCCGCAGCGATTGCCTGCGGTATCAGAGTAGGCAGCTCTTTTATCTTGTTTATGATTGTCGTTACCAGCTTGCCTGCTGCCGTCAAAATCTTAGGCAGCCCTGTAATTAGTCCTGTTACAATGGCTGCGATAATCTGCGGCATGGCTGCGATTAAAAGCGGTATTGCATCTATGATGCCGTCAATCAGCGCAACTATAATATCGCCCGCACTTTCGATAATAAGCGGTATGCCCTCAATCAGCGCATTTATGATAGCCGTTATGATTTCCGGCAGTGCCTCAATCAGTACGGGCAACGCTGCTACCAGCCCCTGTGCCAGCCCTGTAATAAGCTGTAAGGCTGCTGTAATCAGCAGCGGTATATTTTCTATCAGCATGGTTACAATATTCGTAACCACCGTTACGATTGTCGGCAGCAATGTAGGCAGCGCCTGTGCGATACCTTGCGCAAGGCTTATGAGTATCTGCATACCCGCCTCTAAAATCTGCGGCAGTAACTGTATCAGCATAGTTGCAATGCTGGTTACTACGTTTGTTATGGTCGGCAATAACGTAGGCAGCGCCGTTATAATGCCCTGCGCCAGTGCCTGCATAATAGAGGGTGCGCTTTCCAGCACTGCCCCCGCTATATTCGTTATCACTTCCAATATCTGCGGTATCATTTGTGAAATATTGCTGATTATTCCAGTAACGCCCTGCTTTATCTTCTCGCCTGCGTCGTCCTGTCCCGCCATAAGGTCGCTTAGTCCGTCCATAATCATTGTGATAGACGGCAGCATTTCGCCAGTGATACTGTTCTTTACGCCGCTAAACGTCCATTGCAAGCGGCTTAAGCTGTCCTCAAACGCTGCGCTTGCTGCTACTGCCTCGTCCGACATTATCATGCCGTATTCTTCTGTTTCGTCCATAAGCTGCTTAATTCCGTCTGCGCCAGAATTAAGCAACGGTAAAAGCTCGGCTGCACTTTTTCCAAAAATATCCTGTGCGGCTGCATTTCGCTGTGTTTCATCTTCCATGCCCGCCAGTGCGTCTATGCTCTCTAAAAGCACCTGCTCCGTGCTTTTTATACTTCCGTCTGTATTTTTCAGCGATACACCGATAGCCTCAAAACTCGCCCCTGCACCTTTCGCTCCCTCTGCTGTTTTCCCCAGCTCTGTAGTAATATTCTTAACGCCTTTGGTTAAGTCGCTTACGCTGCTGCCGCTCCTTTCGCAAGCATAGCTTAACTGCTGGTATAGGCTTGCGCTTATCTGCATTTTCTGGCTTTCCTTGTCTATCTGGTCGCCCGCAGATGCCGTATCACTCGCCATATCGTAAAGTGCCTTGCCTGCTGCTACGGCTGCCGTGCCGATTGCCGCCACCGCTGCTGCCGTTGCTGTCGCAACCTTTTTTACAACCTCTGTAAAGCCGCTGAATTTGCTTGTTGCCTCTTTCGCCTGTTTTCCGCTGTCCTCTACCTCGTTTCCCATTCCGTCTGCGGCTTTTTCTGCCTTGTCCAGCTCTGTAGTGGTCTTTCCTAACTCTGTTTCTGTATTCGCAAGGGCTGTTTTCTGGTAATTAAGCTGCGTTTCCAGCTTTTTACTCGCCTCGCTGTTCTCTCCTGTAGCCTCTTTGCACTTTGCAAGGGCTTTTTCCGTTTCCTCTACCTTTTTCTTTTGTTCGTCGTAAGTTTTGCGTAATACTTCCTGCTTGGCTTTCAGCGCCTCTGCACTGCTCGCATTGCTCTTATACTCTGCCGTTACAAGTTTCATTTCAGAGTTAAGCAGCTTAAGGGTGCTGTTAATCTCTTTGCAGGCTGCTTTATACTGTGCCTCGCCGTCAAAACTAAGTTTGGTTTTAATATTGTCTGTTTTATCAGCCATGATTTACAAGCCCCCTAACGCTATGTCTATGTCGTCCATACCCTCTGCTGCCTGTGCTGGTGCGCTGCTGCTTTCCTGTCCGAAAATGTGCGGGTTATACTCCTTGTGATAGCCGAATAGCTTAATAATCTGGTAAGGTGTCTTTTTCCACGCCTCGCTTTCCGTGTAATGCAGCATAGCCATTGCTATATAAAGCAGCCGTGCGGTGTCTATTCGTCCTGCACGGCTACTCTGTTTCCCTCTGCTGTTGTGTCTGCCTCTCCGTCTGCTGCCTCTTTCTCTTCCCCGCCGTTTGTGGAATATACAAAAGCAGAGAAAATAGCGTCTTTAATTTGCGGCAGATTGCCGATATGAATTAACTTACCTACCTGCTGCTCTGTAAGCGGTGTTTCTCCCTCTTCCATGCCCTCGTTGATAATGAGGGTAAGCAACCAGCGTAAATCTTTAATCATAGTCGGGTTACTCTGGTCAAAAGCCTTGTCCAGCTTGTCATATCCCCCAAATCTGTCCTGCATCTCGTCCAGTGCATTAAGGGAAAACAGTAAATAATAGGTTTTGCCGTTCAGTTCTACGGGCATGCGTCCGTCTTTAATTGCGCTCATGCTATAAATTAAGGCGCAGCCTGCGCTGCGCCTCTCTCCTTTCTCTTATATTGTCTGCATTGCCGCTCCCGGTTCGGGTACGGCTGTAAACCATGTCTTAGCCGCCTTGCTGTCCTCTGTTCCCACAAAGTCTGCTTTCCAGCGGTTATCTTTCTTTCTGGCTGTAAAATCTGCCTCAATATCCGGCGTATTAAACTTAATGCTCTCGCCCTTAGTTTCGTACTTTTCAGACGGCACTTTGAATTTTGCCTTAAGCAGCCATACGTAGCGGTATTTGCCGCCCGTTTTCTTTGCTCTGAACCCTACAGCAACATACGGCGGCTCGTCCTCTTTTCCAGCCCATACTACGCTGTTCTCGTCCACTTCCTGCCCCAGCAGCTCTGCCAGCACTTCCGGCGTAAGGTCTTTAATTCCCAACTTAAGCGTGCCGCTTGCAAACTCCGTGACGCTCTCGCTTAACGTATCGTCTGCATATAAACTGCCGTCTGCGGTCTTTACGGATAAATCGGCGGTCATAGCCTCTGCCATTTTCTTAGGCGTTCCGTAACTTTCTACGCCGTCTGCCTCTGTGCATACGGCATAATATAAATCTTTCAGTCCCAGTGTCATTGTTTAATCACTCCTCTTTCAAAATCTCGACTGTGATAGGCACTAACCAGTACCCCGTTTCTGTTTCGTAGCTTTCTGCATCTATGCTGTTGATATAAACGCCTGCTGCTTTCAATACCTCTTTTGTCTTATCAAGCTGCGCCTCAAAATCGCCCTTATGGAAAAGCGTAACTCTATACATTTCCCTGCGTTCTTTCTCTTCGTCGTCTGCATTTACCGCAGGCGTACCCAGCAGCCGCAAAAATGTATAGTATGCGTCCGGCTTATCCCGTCCAGTGTATACGCCCCTCTGGGCTGGCAGCCCTGCACTTTCTAAAATCTCCTGTATGCTCATTTGCCCGTTTCACTCTCCCATATACTGCGCTGCGCCTCTACTACCTTTTCGTGCGCCTTGGCGTTTGCAGTTGTCATATACGGGCGTGCCTGTTGGCTGCTTGTCCCGTATTCTGCCACAAAGCCGATTGTTGCATAGCGCACTTTGCTTTTATCGCCTTTCCTGTCGTTTCCATGCCCTGCCCGTCCCTGCGGGTATATCTCTACGTATTTCTCCGTATCGTCGCCCTTTACGTCCGTGGCTTTTATGGAATTGATAAAACCGCCCGTTTCGTTCAGTCCCATTGCCTGTGCCTCTGCTTTCTGTGCCTCTATCAGCACATCTGCGCCAGCCTTAAGCATTTTCGGTACTGCCTCAACCGTGGCGGTTTCTCTCCTGCCGAAAGCGTCTATAATATCTTCCAGCCCAACTGTATTAAATTCTCCCATGCTTACACCTCGTTTCTGTGGCGTAAATCTGTAAGCGTAAGCTCTATGGTGTCTGTCCCTGTGTCGTAGGTCTTAAGCACAAAATAGCGCCGCCCGTTTACTTCTACTACGTCCTCGCCGCCATAATCTGCCTTATGTACCTCGTACTTTGCCTCTACCAGCTTTCCTGTCTGCTGGCTCTTAAAATATTCACTGTACCCTACTGATTTTTTATTACAGAATACAGTGCGGGCGCTTTCTTCCGGCTTTACTGCAAAGCCGTTTTTATTTACCCTGTTTTCTCCGCTTACCTCGCTTATTAGCGTTATCTCGTCTATCCAGTCCATTTTTTACCACTCCTTTAGGTGTCCGTTTCGGACACATAGCCCAAATAGACGCTACCGCAATAACAGTTACCCAGATATGCAGCGTCGGTTTTATGCTCTAAAGCATCTATGCGCCCGTCCAGCGTTTCCATATTGTCGTAGACTTCTGAAAACGTATCATTTACAGCCTGCATATTGCTGTTTTCTCTGGCTGTTATCTCTGATACCAGCGCCTTTAAGCTGGCAAGGCTAAACCACCTCATACCAGCACCTCACTTACGCAAACATGGCTTTTACTTCCTGCTGCGTAATCTCTGTAAAGTCTGCCTCTGTAAGTGCAGTAAGTCCTTTGGTTACTGTAAATTTTCCTGTCTTGTTGTCATACGCAAGCCCCGTTACTACATTGCCTGCCCCCGTAGACGCTACGCTTAAGTCGTCCAGCTGGATAAGCCCCGCTACTGCTGCATTGATTGCCTTAGTAACGTCTGCGGTCTTGGCGTATGCTGTCAGCGCATTTGCAATGGCTGCCGTTACTTCTGTGGTCTTGGCATAGCTGCTTAAGTCTACTTTCCAGTCGCCTACCTTTTCCAGCTTTCCGTCAATTACCATGTACTCACTGTAAAGGTTTCCTGCCTCTCCGTCGGTATTCTTTACCATGTAGATTTTCTTTTCTGCACCGTCTGCCGCTACGTTAATATCTGCCGTACTGTCTACCATTACACGGCTTAAGTGGTCTGTTCCAGCAATCGCCGTGGAAATAGCGCTTGCTATCTCCGTTGCTGTCATTCCGTCTGTGATGCCGTAACCCGCAAGCGTGGTGGCTGCATTTGCCTTGCCGTTTATAAGTTTTTTCAAATCGTCTGCCAGATTTTCTACCGCTACCTTATCAAGCCCCCCCCCAGCGCTCCTATGGCGCTTTTCTCTGCGTAGCGGTCTTTAATTTCCGCTACCAGATAAGACAGCGTATTATAAGTTACTCTTTTAATCGCCATTCTGTCTGTTTCTCCTATCCGAATAAGTTCTTGATATCTTCCTCGTTTACCTCGTCGTCTGTACTGTCCGGCGTTTCGCCGCCTGTGTATTCACTGGATAGGCTTAAATGAGTTTTCAAGCACTCGTAAGACTTCCAAAACTGCTCTGATTTATCAGAATAGCCAAACTCTGCCTTGCAGTATAAGGTAATTGCCCTAATAATCAGTGCGTCTGTTTCATCCAGTTTCTTTACGCCTACGTCCTGCAAATCCATTTTGCAGGCGGCTATACAGTCGTTTATTTCCTCTGTGATTTTCTCACTGGTGCTGCTTATACGCAGCGCCGCCCGCATCTTCTCGGTTAATGTTGTGGTATCTGCTGCCATAGCCTGCACCCTCTTTCTTACTCTGTCATTACTACTGCTACGCCTGCCTCTTCCAGAACTGCTGCACGCTCTCTGCTTACTGTGTAAATATCCCCCGTATCCTTAATCTGGTTTAATTCCTTGTCAAGAAAACGGCGCTTTGCTTTCACTTTTACCAGCCCTGCTGCTTTCTTTTCTTCCTCGGCTTTGGCTACTGCCTCTGCCGCTGCCTTTTCCTCTTCGGCTTTGGCTGCCGCCTCTGCCGCTGCCTTTTCCTCTTCGGCTTTGGCTGCTGCCTCTGCCGCTGCCTCGGCTGCTACTTTTTTATCCTCTTCCGTAAGCTCGCTGTCGTCTGGTATGTCTACCTCGACGGCTGCGCAGCGTGCAGCAATTTCTTTCTTTGTTCCCTCTGCATCTACGCCCAGCTGCTTTGCCAGTTCCTGCAAATCT
>OLNM01001669.1_pt1 | contig 15867 bp, 18 predicted proteins | sample 1672391 | NCBI WGS metagenome assembly OLNM01 (sample SAMEA3136680, study PRJEB25190) | human gut metagenome | reverse complement strand
ACGGTTCGGTAAGGTATTGCAGAAGCGGCAGAGCATGACGTTGAGCCGCAGCGACAAATCGACATCCATATCCACGCAGCTGGACAGCCTGATCCCGGTCTCGAAGATCTCGACGCTCACGCAGGGAATGTTCGTCGGGGCTGTGGCGGACAATTTCGACGAACGTATCGAGCAGAAGATTTTCCACTGCGAGATTGTCGTGGACAACGAAAAAGTGAAAGCGGAAACGGCCCGGTACAAGAAGATACCACAAATTACCGATTTCACGGACGAGAACGGGACGGATCACATGAAACAGGTCGTGCAGGAAAACTACGAACGTATCAAGGCAGAGGCCGGCCGCATCGTCGCCGAGGAACTGGAACGTATCAAGAACGACCCGGTGCTTTGCAAGCTCCTGCCGGAACAGAACTAAATGAACACAAACACCCCCGCAAACACCCTCCGTTACCTTAACGGGGGCTGTTTCTTGGTTTTATAACCGCACAGCCGGTGTTTTGGAGCATAAAGTAGTGATTATGTGAACAGAAAACATTATTTTTGTGTTCGGAATCCTTTTAATTATAAGTATGACAGTTACCGATATATACGAAGCAATGAACAGCAAGGCGGAAGCGTTTTTCGAGTGGTTGCAGGCTCACCCGAAATACGGGTTGCTGTTTGGTGTCGGGTTGCTTGCCCTATGGCTTGCAGGGTTGCTGTTCCGTTGGAAATGGGCGTGTCATTGGCAGTTTAACAGCAAACTGTGGTTATTTGACGATTGCAAGCCTGAAACACGCCGCAGGGTTCAGATTGTGTTGGTCAGCGTTCTGATTATACTTATATTGGTTGGTTTCTTTGTATGGAGATAACGGTATGGAAAAGGACAATCGCAAATACCGGATCTGCTTCATCGACTATATGTGGTATGTAGCCGAGATATGGCACGAAAGGGAGCGTACCAATCTCAACGGACGTATGCTACTGTTTTGGTGCTGGCTCTTCGTCCTACTCATACCGCTTGGGGTTCCGCCGATATTGCGCCTTTTCGGCTGGATGATTGGTTTGGCCATAGTGATTCCTCTCTGCTTTCTTCCCGATTTATTCTGCAAGCTACGCTATACAGCCGGACGGCGTGAAGCGCTCCGTGAACATTACGGGAAGATGAAACATCCCGGCAGGAAGCTCGCCAAAATAGTTCTTATCGCTATCGCCCTGATCGTGGCAAATGTAGCGCTGATGTTCCACCTCGGATTTATACATTGGGCATGATGAAACGGCAGGAGAATAAGCAACGGTTCTATCTCTGGGACTACCTCTGGTGGATGGGGGAGAAATTGGAACAAGCAAGACGAACAGGCAGGGTCGATGGCGAAATGATGCTCTCGATTTATATCTTCGCTCTTTTGATATTCCCTAAGATGACTGTTACTATCCGGCTTTTTCCAGGTGTGTCGGCATTGTTGCCATGTGTCGTTTTTAGCATTGTCACATTTGCCGTTATGTCGCTCGTCAGCAGGATTTACAAATGGCGAGGCAAAGCAGTGATGTCTCACTATGCCAAGTGCAGGTTTAACGAACTCCTTGCGGTTCTGTTATTTTTCCTTGCGATAGCCATTATCTGCTTTATGATGTATCTTCTTGACAAAAAGTGAAACAAGCTTTGATACGAACTCCGGGCCGTTATATCGAATGGTCTAACTCGATGTACCAGTTTCCCTTGATGGGTTTGTAAAGCGTGGTGTCGTTGTACGTCCTGCGGTAGATCTCGTTCAGGTCGCCATATTCGGTGATACGGATATTCCGACGGCTTCTCAATCCGGGATCGTAAACGAAACTCTTGGACGTTCCCGCATCTACGATACTGTGGGAGTAGTACGGCATAAAAAGGCTCACATATACCGAATCTGCCGTTCCCCATTCCCTGCGATCAACAAGGATAAAACCGCATCCAATCTCTGATAACAAGGAGTCGAGTAGGATTCGCTCCGGCTTCAACAGTCCATATACCGGAATGTCTTGTTCGTCATTCGTTTCATGGAATGTATCGCTTTGTTCTGTTGAATCAAGTATAATGACCTCTTCCGGAGAAAGCGGCGGGTAGTGAAAACTACCTTCTGAACTCTCTGCCATGATTTCGTACACCTTACGGAACGCCACCTCGTGCGTGGTGAAATGGCGTATCATTTCCTCGTCCGACGGCGGCATGGGAGGCTCTCCGCAGCTTGCGGCAAGCAGGATTACAAATAACAGGATTATGATTGGTGTTCTCATTTTCTAATGTTTAATAGGATGCAGATAATCACTGTTTAAGTGATTGATGTGCGTGTTATCAATACTTTAACTACAAACTTTAAAACAATCATTCATTTTATAATAATAGTTTCGTATCTATCAAAATGTATTCCTTGAAGATGATGTTTCAATACAAGGTTCTTAAATTCCTCCCCATAAAAAGTATAGCGACAATTTACATTCGGAAGTCTGAAAATAGTTTGCTCTTGGATTTTATTTTTATCCAACACAAATTTATTTATACAACTCACCCATCCTCTTTCTTTATCTAACCACACTATATCTGATTCTTTTTCAATCAAAGCATCTATTATATTGGTACAATGAAAAAAATAAAAACCTTTTGGCGACTTTATATCAAGATTTTTAAGTTCCAAGCCCTCTCGGATTTCTATAATTTGATTTTTTACATCGAAATAATAAGTAAATAGGTTATTAGTTGTTTTGAGAGAAGTTACATTTCCAACTATTTTCCCTTGCTTAAACCTGTTTCTTTGATAAGAATAAGGGGATATTTCGTAGAACTCACCTTTGTAATTCTCTTCCCTTACAACATTCTTATCAATTTCTCTTTTCAATTCATCAAACATATTTCTCAATGAATTAAAATCATCTTTCAATTTATCAGGTATCATAGTGTTTCCTTTTAATATTAATGTTTGGTGGCTAACCGACCTTTCAGGGGTAGTTAAGCCGCTTGTTAGCAACCTCTTTTCGTTTTATAGATTATTTCAGAATATCCATTTGGAAATGATTTGGTAATACTTTCTAAAGCCCCATCGTCTTGATATTGGAATATATGAATTAAATCATTACCACTATTACCCTCAATATCATATTGTTTGACTTCAATATGTGTCAAAGCATTTTCTTTATAGATATAATTCTCTTCACGGCAACCATACCTACCACATAACTGTGACCGTTTCAGCTTTCCGCCCTCAAAAAAGTAATGGCATACATTCATCAAATGTTTTCCATTATCGTATAGAATACTTTTCACAAGATTGTCTGTATAATACAGGAAAGTGTGATAAAACTGATTTTCAATAGAACAACCAACCTTAACTTCTACGATTTGATTTTGGTTATTAAATCCGTAGATACAAAGATTTTTGGTGCTTTTTATTGTATCAGGACGCTTTACAGGTTTTCCTTGTTTGCAACCATTACGCTGATAGGAATATGGAGTAAGTTCATAAAACTCGCCCTTATACAACTCAGTCCTGACAACATCGTCTTCTATTTGTTGCCTTATGGTTTCAAAGTCATTTTTCAATGCTTCAAATTCAGTTCTTATAGTTTCTCCAATCATTTTCATCTTTTTGGGGTTGCTAATGTTCGGCAGCGTTCCGCTTATTCAATCGGTTTGCTGTTTGTTATCGGTCTATTTCTTCTGTTTCAATCTTGCCTCCAAGTTGTTCAATTTCTTTTCGATATTCATCCACAATTATAGAGTTCCCTATTCCAAGTAAAATTTTATCTCTTGAACAAAATTCCTTGATTTCACTTAGTGGAACAGAAAATTTCTTTTTTAAGTACAGCATAATTTTAGGCAATTCATTTCCCTTGTCTGCAAGATATATATTGTAAATCTTAGGACTAATGATTGTCAGATAATCATCTAATTCCGTATTCTCAAATTGCACAAACTCGGCAGTTGGTAATATTGCATAACGAAAACAATCCGATTTTGTATCACAAAACACAATGGAATAACCGCCTCTGTTAAGTTGCTTGTTCATAGCTTGGAACAACAAAGGCAAATAGTCACCTCGGCGAATTTTGTCCCAATCCAAAGAATCCTCAAACTTTTTAGTGTTCCATAAGAAACGTTCTATCCCATAATTCTTTAACATCATCGTAATGGAACGCTTAACCTGCCCTGAATATTCTTCACCACTCCAATCAATAACTGCCATTCTGTGAGAAACTATAGCAAAACAAAGCATAATATCTACTTCACTAAATTCATTGTCTTCAGAGCTTGTATCGTACCATCCCTTTTCAAACATTTTCCTATGTTGAAGGACAAAGGTTCTCTTATCTATATTGAACAACTGAATCATTTCTAAAAATTCATCATAGTGTTCTTTTAATAACACTTTAGCGAATAATTGAAGTTTACTATCCATATTTTAATTTTTAGACCGATAATGTTTGTTGGATAATCGACCTTTGGAAGATTAATCCGTATGCTATCGTTTATTTCAACTTAATTAGTTTTTCATATTGACAAGAAACATCAAGAAGTTTATCTACTAATTCATCTCCAAGCCAACAATCTATTAGATATTTGCCATAACTTGGTGTAAACGAGTAAATATCTTTATCAATCGCATTAATCATATTTTCCAATTCTTTTTGTACATTATGTAATGCACCATCAGGAAGAGAAGTCTTCCTACATTCAAAAGGTTGCGCTAATATTCTTTTTACATCATCAAGTATATTCACACAACAACTTTTTACTGTTTCTTTTCTACTTACCATATTAAACGATAATGTTCGGCGAATAATCGTCCTTTAGGGAGATTGATACGCTTGTTATCTGCCTTTATTCGCTTTGATAAGTTTCAACTACATACAAATCAACATTAGGATAATCATTTGAAACTGTCTCTATAATTGCTTTTACATCATCCCATTTTAATCCTCCTAATCCAGCACCGATTGCAGGTAAGGCTATTGCCGTTACATTATCACCACTGGCTAACTCAAGCATCTGTATCAGTGCCTTTTCGATATACTCTATTTTAGCTCGTGTTCGCCACGTTGCTTGAGTACCAAGGTTATATATATGTCCATTGCCATAATCATAATCAAAAACATCACCGGGGCAAAACTTATTTTCTTTGCACAACTGCTTATATTCAAGATACATATCTGGATATTTGCTTTTGAACTGTACGGCAATGCCTTTACCCATTGCACCGGCACAATTACAACCATGCGCATAACTGCTCACTCCATCAATACGGAATATGTCGCCTTTTTCAATATACCTAATCATTGTTTTTTTCTTTTTTATTGTTAATTATTCTGGGCAGATAATGTTTGGTGGCTAACCGACCTTTCAGGGGAGGTTAAGCCGCTTGTTACTAACATTTTATTGTGTCAATTCATTATTAGTTTTACAACAGACCAATGACATTTGCAACAATATATATTGTCGCTATGTTGTTCTATACCTTCTATATCTATCATTGGAAGTTGTAATTTCTTTCCTTTCATCACAATCTCAAACTCATTGAAATGCCAATCTTTAAGTTCTTGTTTTTCTATTGTGAAGCCACAACTCTGTAAAAGTGTTGTAAGCTCTATTATAGGATTGCATATTGATTTGTATTGACACATATTATTTTTTCCTTGTTAGTAATGTCCAGTGGATAATCGACCTTTAAGGGAAATTATCCGTTTGTTAGTCGCTTTATTCTGCAATATAAGTTTCCAAATATTGAATACCGTTGTAACTGTCTAATTCATCCACAAATTTTTTAGGTGTTTCATATGAATCATAATTTTTCTTCTTAATAAAGATTTTCTGATTCCTTTTGTTGTCCTTGAAACCATTGGGTATATAGCACACAATACAATTTGATGGCTTTATGTGGTATTCATCAATATCGGACTCAATATACCAGTCAAGGACAAGTTTGTTATCAATCATCATTCTAACAAGATTAAAAGGATTTTCGGGTTCATCCTTAATTTCCACAGTTAGAAATTCTGGATAGTAATACTTTATATTAATGTCTTTACAGAACTGACAGCGATGTTCCGGATTTGGGCGTTTCTTTGTACGACTTTCTTTGTAATCTCGTATTTCTTTCATGTATTCATCTTGATTGAAATACTCCATAAATTCTTCCCGACTTTTATCGGTTGTGCCAATCCAAATCATATATTCTAATCCAGCATTAGACCCTTGTACACCTTCAGGCGACAGTTCAAACTCAAACGTACCAAGATAAGTCATGGTTGTGGCATTCTCTGCCTTCTTAGGAGATATACCCTCACGACAATTATAGCAGATAACAGCATTTGCCATTGTAATATTTTTATCAGCCATCGACAGACTTATCTTTTGGGTATCAGCAGGAATAAGGTTAAGTAATCCTGCCAAGCCGTCAGATGTGAATTTCATAATAAGAAAATCCTCATCATAGTTCATTACACCAAGCTCCTTACAGAACTGGCAACGAAGTTCCTTATTGTCTTCATCATAATCTTTCCACCATTGACGGAAAGCCGATTGATCCATATATTTCTCAACGTCAGCTTCGGAATCGAATTGACCGACCCATATCATTATCTTACTCATTTTCTTTTTTTATTTTTCAAGCGACTAATGGTTTGGTGAGGAACAGCGTTTAGCTGTTATCTCGACCTTGTTACAGACGATTTAACTAACATAATTCCATTTCCAATATCGTATATACCTGACCTTTGGCATTGCGAATAAGTATGGAAATGAAATCAAAAGCATTACGTTTTAGATACTCTTTGTTTACCCAGTCACCGTTTATCAGTTGTACCCGTTCGGTGGCTGGATATTCATCGTCGAAATCAATACTACTACATCCAAGAATGATAATTTCAAAATCTGTTTCAACATCTTTATCTACAAACTGAATTTCAGGGGATAATGGATGTCCTCTGTTATCCTCTATAAGTAATGCTTCATATCCATTATACCGTTCATCGAAAAGAGTAATCCTTTCTCCTGAATGTACTGAATACGCATATATTGCCAAAGGTGAATTTTGCTTGCCTACAATGGAATTATCAATTAATTCACCACAAAAGTAAAGTTTGAATTTTGTCTCGTTTTGCGGTGACATTAACCGACCTTTCCAATACACAGGATTATTAAACCATGAATCTTCTATCAATTCAGGGAAATAGTCTTTGTGTATAATAAACGGTTTCAGATAATCCGGTATATATTTCATATATTTCTGTATTAAGTTGTCTGTAATGTTATACTATCAGCCGATTTGGCTGTTATTTTCTTTAAGTATCAGACCTCGTCTTCCTCCATCAACAGATCGTCCAACGGGCTTTTGATATTGCTTTTGAAAGTGTCTGCTATGTGGACATACCTTTCTGTCGTCTTGATATTGTTATGTCCCATAAGCTCTTTCACTATCTTGATGTCGGTTCCCTGCTCCAGCAGGTGAGTGGCGAACGAATGGCGCAGCAGGTGCGGATAAATCCGTTTCGTGATTCCCGCTTCCCGGGCCGCTGCCTTCAGCCGTTTCGACACGATACTCTCGGTGAAAGGTTCTCCCGGTCTGTGTTCAAAAAGCCACACTTTCGGTTTGTATAGTCTGTTATATTCCGTCAGCTTTTTCATCAACGGTCTTGACAGCAGGGTGTAGCGGTCTTTTTTCCCTTTACCCTGCCGCACCCGTATCAGGGAGCGGGATTCGTTGATGTCGCCGGGTTTCAGTTCCAGCAGTTCGCTGATGCGCAACCCTGCGGAATAGAGTATGGAGAACATGCAGAAGAAGCGCAGGTCTGTCACCGTCGCGTCGAGTATTTTCTTTATTTCCTCCTTGCTCAACACGTCGGGCAGCGTCTTCTCCCGTTTGGCACGGTTCACCTTGTAACACCGCCGTTCCTGACCGAGAACTTTCTCGTAATAGAACTTGATGGCGTTGATACGCTGGTTTTGCTGGCAGGAGGATATGTTTTTCTCGTGGATGAGATACAGCAGGTAGTCGTTTATCTCGCCGGGAGTAACCGTTTCAATCTTACGCCCCTCGAAATGCTGTTGGAAATCGCGGAAATAGGAGGTATATACCCTTACGGTATGGTCACTGTAACGCACTTGCTGAAGTTTTTCCAGATAGCCTTCCGGCAGTGGCGGCCGTTTGTCTTCCTCTTTACGGGGTGCGGTTTCCTTGATGGCTGAATAGTCTATAAACGCCATTTTTACATAGCGGTCGAAGAACTCGGCAAGCACGAAATCTTCTGCCGGCAGATAAGCCCTGCCGCCGACAAGCAGTACGTTTTCTTCCTTCGACAGCGACAAGCGGATGTCATTGTCATTACCGAAAGTCACTTCGACAAATTCTCTCCCGTTTCTTATCACCGGAGAAAGTTTGATCTTGGTTTTTGGGGTATATATTTCCATGCCTCACGTTTTGTCGGATATTGAAACCCGTTTTCGCAAATTTATAAAAAAACACGGGTTATCCATGCGCTTTATTGACATTTAACAATAGATCCCGACTACCTGACAAATAAGGTGAGGAGCCACGAAAATACCCTCTGCCAAATCCGTCCTTCCCGGCACTCCGTTTCTCCGATTTCCTCTGCCCTGCGCCACAAGCGGCCACTTCTGTGCCCGATGCTTCCATAGCCTTTCCAACTCTTTTACGTTCAGCCGGTTCCCCTTACTTTCGTTCCCGCATCGCTATTGGTGCTAACTAAAAACACTCGTAATTATGGACGAAAACGTAAAGAACGACGCTAAACAAGTCATGCTCGTTCAGAATGCCGACGACGGACGACTACAAGCCGTTACCGGCGTGGATCAGGACGGCAATATCCAGACCGCCGACCCCACGGATCAGAACGTGGCGAGCCTGCTGAACGTGAACACGCAGGATTCAGCCCTCGAAGCCTTCTTCAAAAAGTTCATGGAACAGGCCCAGAACCCCGTCCACACGGGTATCTTCGTCATGACGGAGAATGCCCTGAACAAACTTATCCGCATCGACTTCGACCCGGAGATTCTGGAAAATTACCGTATCGACCCCTCCGAACGGCTCCAGACGCAGGAGCAGCGGCAGTTCGAGCCGCTGGACGTCACGAAGATAGACCTGGCGGATATGGAGAAGAAAGGTATCCGCATGGAGGACATCGAGCCGCACCTGAAAGCCATGTCTTACGGACATAAATCCAACGGGCTGGTGGAGATGAACCCCGAACTGGAGAACGGGATGCGTGTTTCCACCAAAGGGCGCGTGTCGCTCGAAGAGCAGGCGGACGGCTCGCTGCGCGTCGTGCCGCATTACTGGCAGGAACGGCCCGACCTCGACGCCCCCTTCCACGGGGTGCTGCTCGATGAGGAGGCGAAAACGAACCTGATGAACACCCGTCATGCCGGGAAAGTGATCGACCTGGAGCTGGAGCCGGGCAAGCTCACGCCCTGCTACGTGTCGATAGACAAATGGACGAACACGCTGGAACCCATGCCCGTTTCGTTACTCGAAAAACGTGCCCGCATCAAGGAGGCCGACCTCTCGGAAGGCAAGCAGATGGATTTCTACGGCGGCGGCAAGGTGTTGCTCGAAGGATATACCACCCGCGCGGGTTATAAGCGGGATGCCTATATCCAAATCGACGCGGCCGAACGTAACTATTCCTTTACCTACGACGGTTTGGATCGCAACCGCTACGCCCAGGAGAACAAGGAGATTTACCGCCAGAAGGCCGCCGAGAAAAACGGACGGCAGGAAACTACGGCCTCCGAACGACAGCCCACGCTCACGATTCACCGGACAATCCTCAAAGCCTCCGTGCCCAAAGAGGCTTATGACCAGTGGACGGAAGCGGTGAATGATCCCTCCAAGCGGGCGGATGTCAAGGCTTTCTACATCAAGGGCATGGTCAAGGACGGGCAGGGTGAGCCGTTCAACGCCTGGGTCAAGCCCAACTTCGAGCGTAACAAGATGGACTTCTTCCGCTGGAATCCCGACCGTGCGAAACGGCAGGGAGCGGAGGTCAAACCCGCCGTTGAAAGCCGTACCCAGGTCGCCGTCAATTCCGAGGGCAAGACCGTCGAAGCGGTCAAAGGTGTGAAAGAGCCGCTCAAGCAGGGACAGCAGGAAGCCACCCCGACGCAGAGGAGAAATTACCGCAGTAACAAGAAAAACAACTCCAAAGGCATCAAGGCGTAGCGTATGAAATGGTTCTACATGCAGGCCGGAGCCATGCCGCTCCTGATCGCGGCGCTGGCCGCCTTGTATTTCCGGCCGGGTAAACGCAGCCCCCCCCCGGAAGAGGCGGACGACAGACGGCAGTATTACGACGGGAACGGCAACCATGTCTATTACGACCGCCGGCTGATCGCCCGTCCGGAAATAGAGAAAGAAGAAGAACTACAAGAAAACAACCACTGAAAAATCCGAATCATCATGCAAGTAATTATCGCAGAAAAGCCCTCGGTGGCGCGTGAGATCGCCGCCATCGTGGGAGCCACGAACCGTAAAGACGGTTTTATCGAGGGAAACGGCTATGCCGTAACCTGGGCCTTCGGCCACCTGGTCGGGCTGGCAATGCCCCAACAGTACGGCATCGCGGGTTTCCGCCGGGAAAACCTGCCTATCCTGCCATCATCGTTCATCCTCCTGCCCCGGCAGGTTCGGGAGGGTAAAGAGTATAAGGCCGACCCGGGTGTCGTGAAGCAGCTCGGTATTCTCCGGGAATTGTTCGGCATGGCCGAGCGCATCATCGTCGCGACCGACGCGGGGCGTGAAGGGGAGCTGATCTTCCGCTACATCTACTCTTACCTGGAATGCCGCACCCCTTTCGTGCGGTTATGGATCAGCAGCCTGACCGACCGGGCCATTCGCGAGGGGTTACAACACCTCCGCCCCGGCAACGAATACGACAACCTCTACCTCTCGGCCAAAGCCCGCAGCGAAGCCGACTGGATCGTCGGTATCAACGCCTCGCAAGCGCTTGCCGTGGCTGCCGGGCGGGGTGTCTGGTCGCTCGGACGGGTGCAGACCCCCACGCTGGCGATCATCTGCTCCCGTTACCTGGAGAACAAGGCGTTCAAGCCCGCCGCCTATTTCCGGCTGAAGCTCTCCACGGCAAAGGAGGGCACGGAGTTCACCGTCCTCTCCACGGAGAAATTCGACGGCAGGGAGAAGGCGGAAGCAGCCCGCGCCGAGGTTATCGGCGCCCGAACGGTACGCGTCGTGAACGTGGAGCGCAAGGAGGCCAGGGAACAGCCGCCTCTCTTGTACGACCTGACGACACTCCAGAAAGAGGCCAACAGTCGGTATGGTTTTTCGGCAGAAAAAACGCTCGACATCGCCCAGTCGCTTTACGAGAAGAAGTTCATCACTTATCCCCGTACCGGCTCACGCTATATATCGGAAGATGTGGCCGAGGAGATTCCGGCACTCATCGGGAACATGACACGCTATCCCCGTTTCGCGGAATACGCGGGCAGGATGGATACCGCATCTCGCTCCCGCCGAAGCGTGGACAACGAAAAGATCGCCGACCACCACGCGCTGCTTCCCACCGAGAACCTCCCTTCCGAACTGGATGCCGACCACCGCATCGTCTATGAGATGGTCGCGGGGCGGATGCTCGAAACCTTTTCCGGGGCCTGCGTGAAAGAAAACACTTCCCTTACCCTGCAAAGCGCGGGACATGATTTCACGGCCCGCGGCAGTATCATGGTCGAGACGGGCTGGCGGGCCGTCCTGAATGAACCTGTCGAGGAGAAAGAGGAGGACATGACCCTCCTTCCCGACATCGTGCAAGGCGACGAGCTGCCCGTCAAGGGATGCGTCACGGAACAGAAACAGACCCGGCCGCGCCCCCTTCACACGGAATCGAGCCTGCTGGCGGCGATGGAAACCGCCGGACGCGAACTGTCCGACGAGGCCGAACGCGAGGCGATGAAGGATGCCGGCATCGGCACGCCCGCCACCCGTGCCGCCATCATCGAAACGCTCTTTGCCCGCGAGTATGTCAGGCGAGAGAAAAAGTCGCTTGTACCCACGGACAAGGGACTGGCCGTGTATGCCGTGGTCAGGGACAAGAAGATCGCCGATGTCGCCATGACGGGCGGCTGGGAACTGGCCCTCTCGAAGATCGCCACCGGGGAGATGGACGCCCCGACGTTCCATCGCGGTATCGAGGTCTTCGCCTCGCAAATCGCCAAAGAACTGCTGGAAGCAAGAATCGACGGCGCGGAGAGTGACACAGCCTGCCCGCGTTGCGGCAGGCCCGTGGTGTTCTATCCCAAACTCGCCAAGTGTCAGAATCCCGATTGCGGCCTGACCGTATGGAGAACCGTGGCCCGCAAGGAGCTGACCGACAAGCAGCTTGCGGAACTGCTGACCAAAGGCAAAACCGGCACGATCCGGGGATTCGTCAAAAACGGCGGCGGGACGTTCGACGCGGCCCTCACGCTCGATGACCAGTTCAAGACCTCGTTCGTTTCCGAACCGCGCGATACTCCCAGGCAGGGAAAGAGGAACAAACGGAAATAATCGTTACCTTTGCCACTGGAAAAGACCTGTCATAACGAGATACGCTTGTTTGATAAGGATTTTTTCAGTGGTCGGCGCTTCGGGTGGGAACCCGGGGCGCCTTTCTCTTCCCCGATTATCAACGACCACTAAAAATTCTTATCATGCCAGACAAGCAACACCATACCCCCACGGGGGAATTGTCCTATTACGGACTTTCGTTACTATCCTACCTCAAGGACAGCCACCCGGAACTCATCGCCGAAAGTGAGTTCATCGCCGAGCGGGCCGACAGCGCCGCCCAAGCGTACAGCGAGGCGATCCGTTCGGGCTGCAACCACATCGAGGCCGAAGAAATTGCCCGCGAGGAACTCTGCCGCGGACTGCACTTTTCACCCTACAACACGCTGGTAAACATCCTCTGGAGGGAATTCGAGGCGGAGATTCCCGAGGATACCGCCCGGCAGGCGGCTCTACGCCTGCTGCCCCTCTGCCGCGGGGTGCTGGAGAAGTACGACCTCACGGACGACTTCGCCGACACGCCCGACTATGAACTGTTCTATACCGAACTGACGGGAACCGTCCAAATACTTCTCGAAGATGGCATTCAATAAGAAAACCCACCTCCGCCAGAATATCGACGCGCTGAAGACGGCCTTCACGCTCGACAGGGAACGGCGGGCGCCGACTCCCGAAGAAGAAAGGACACTCGGCGCATACAGCGGCTTCGGCGCCATCAAGGAAGTGCTGGAAAACCCCACCGGGAAACCGGACAAGGACGGCATGGCAACGCTCGTGGCCGAGTTGCAAGAGGTCATCAGGGCGAACACCCCCGACGAACGGGAATACAAGCGCTACATGGACGGGATCAAGAACTCCGTCCTGACGGCTTTTTACACGCCCCCGAAAGTGGCAGACGCCATCGTGGAGGCGATATGGGATACGCGGATCGCCCCCCAACGTATTCTTGACCCCAGCGCGGGAACGGGGGTTTTCGTCAATGCCGTGGATTTCCACGACCCCTACGCGGAGATCACCTGCTTCGAGAAAGACCCCGCCACGGGGTTGATCCTGAAGCACCTGCACCCCGAAAAACGGGTGCGGGTACAGGGATTCGAACGTATCGAACCCAAATACGCCGGTTACTACGACGTGGCCGTGAGCAACATCCCTTTCGGGGACGTGGCGCTCTTCGACCCGTTCTTCTCCACCCATACCGACCCCGTGCGGCGGCAAGGCACACGGGCGCTGCACAACTATTTTTTCATGAAGTCCGTCGATATGGTACGCGAGGGCGGCCTGGTGGCATTCATCACCTCGCAGGGAGTATTGAACGCCGAGCAGGGACGCCCCGTGCGCGAGTGGCTGATGAACCGCTGCGAGCCCGTATCGGCCATCCGGCTGCCGAACAACCTCTTTACAGAACACGCGGGGACGGAGGTCGGCAGCGACCTGGTTATCCTGCAAAAGAAAGCCGCCACGGGGGAACTGTCCGAACGGCAGCGGGATTTCATCGAATCCCGCAAGCTGTCGAACGGCATCCGGATAAACAACCTTTTCCAGTCGTTCGACAGGGTGATCCATACCGAGGCCAAAGTAGGCAAAGACCCCTACGGCAAACCGGCGATGGAGTTCACCCACGCGGAGGGCGTGGACGGCATCGACCGGGAGATGCGGCGTATGCTCTCAGAGGATTTCAACCGGCATTTCAACGAGAGTTATTGCCTGGAACATGCTCCGGAACAGACACCCGGTACACCGGAGCGGGAATTGTCCCGTCCCCGTCAGGCGGAACGCCAGCGTGCCGAAAGACACGAGCCCCGCCTTGCCGGAGAAATCGTCAAGGAGATTATAGCCGACGCCCGTAACCTTCAGCAGCAGCGGGAAGAGGAGGAAAAACGCCGCGTCGTCGCCGAAATGGCGGCGCAGGGCTACCATGTCGATACCGAAACCGGGGAGATTACCCGAATCGAAAACAAACCCGGACAAGCGTTACCGGATTCTGCCGCCACTCCCGCCGGAGAACCGACCGGAGAGGATCTGGCCGACTTCGGGGCCTGGTCGAAAGAGCGGGAGAATCGCTTGTGGGAGCAGCACCCGCCGAAACCCGAAGATTTCGGCATGGCAGATACTCCCGTGCAGCACGTGGGCGGAACAACGGAACCGAAACCGCAGGAGGGCTTCGCCGGGTCGCTTTTCGACACGGTGGAAACGGCGGCTCCCGTACCTGCCACCCAAGCTGCCGAACCGGTAAACGTGCAGCAGGAACCGTTGCTGACGCTCTACGATCTGTTCGGCTTCAGCGCCGAGGAGCGGCGGCAGGCAGAACTCGGTATATCCAAGAAAAGGAACAGCCGCCGGGGAGCAAAGCGGAAGACGCCCCGGCAACCCTCGTTATTCGCCCCGGCCTCCTCTCCGGAGGAACAGAAGAGCGAAATGCCGAAAACGACGCCACCGGAGCGTGATCCCGAAGACTTGTATGCCTCCCTGAACTGGGAGGACAACCCGCCGATCAACGGCTTTTACGAGATGATGATGTCGCTTACCCCGGAACGGAGGGCGGAATTGCGCCGGCAAAACGCCCGGCAGCAGGAAACCCCGGAACAGCGGTTTTGCCGCATGGAGCGTTACTGCTTCCGGGTGCTGTCCGATTATTACCATCTTCTGCGCCGCTGGAAACGGGACTATGCCCCTAAGATGCCGGAAGAAGCATGGCACCCGCTTTTTGTGGAAGCCTTGCAGAAGCAATCCCATGTGGAATATCTGCTGGATGTGCTGCTCTCCCCGGATATGGAGGAACGGGCAGTCCTTATCGTTGACTATGGAAAGGAAGTGAGCAATCTTGAAAGACGAATGGCAGAGCTTGCCGCCCAAGATACGGCAGGCCGCAGAACAGACCATACAAGAAGCAGCCCCGCCCCGGAGCATTGAGGAAGTAAAGGCCATGCTGGAAAGCACCGAGAAAGGCAGCGTCCGCAACAGTATCCGCAACTGCCTGACCGTCTTTCAGAATGACCCGCTGCTTTCCGGGGCAATCGCAAAAAATCTGCTGACCGAGCGAGTGGACATTGTAAAGCCCATCGGCTACCACCGCATCGGCACCGCCATCACGGACACGGATATGAACTATCTGCTCCTGTATCTGGAAGAAACCTATGGGCTTACCAGTGAGAAAAAGATTACCGCCGCCATCGGGATTGTTGCCAATGAAAACGGCTACCACCCCGTCCGGGACTACCTGAACGGCCTTTCATGGGATGGGCAGGAGCGTATCCGCTATTGCCTGCGCCACTTTCTGGGAGCCGACACCGACCAGTACACCTATGAAGCCCTGCGGCTGTTCCTGCTGGGAGCCATCCACCGG
>OLNM01001663.1_pt1 | contig 15889 bp, 12 predicted proteins | sample 1672391 | NCBI WGS metagenome assembly OLNM01 (sample SAMEA3136680, study PRJEB25190) | human gut metagenome | reverse complement strand
ATCATTGAACATTTCAAATGAACAACTTCATCGTGAGATAATACTAAAATAAAATTCTCACTAAATGCATAAGTTAATCCGAAAGTCATCTTATTATGATTACCCTTCTTAAACAAAGGATCAAGCTTAGTATACTCTAAGAAATCATGCATCCAGCCCATATTCCACTTGTAAGAAAATCCAAGGCCACCATCCTTAGGTGACATAGTAACCTTAGGCCATGCTGTTGACTCCTCAGCAATAATATATGCTCTTGGATTTCTGTAATTCATAACACTACTTAAATGTTTAAAGAACTCAATAGCTTCCAAGTTCTCATTACCGCCATACTTATTAGGAACCCACTGTCCGTCTTCTCTTCCGTAATCCAAATATAACATAGAAGCAACTGCGTCAACTCGAAGTCCGTCTATGTGATATTTTTCAACCCAGAATAATGCGTTTGCAATAAGGAAATTAACAACTTCTGTCTTAGAATAATCGAAAACCTTAGTACCCCAGTCAGGATGTTCTCCCAATCTTGGATCTGCATATTCATAAAGTGGTGTTCCGTCAAACATTGCAAGTCCGTGAGCATCTTTTGGGAAGTGGGCAGGTACCCAATCCAAAATAACCCCGATTCCTGCTTTGTGGAAAGCATCTACCAAATACATAAAATCCTGAGGTGTTCCATATCTTGATGTAGGTGCGTAATATCCCACAACCTGATATCCCCATGAACCATCAAAAGGATGTTCCAATATACCCATAAGTTCTACATGAGTATATCCCATATCCTTAACATATGCTACAAGTTCTTTAGCCATACGCTTGTAATCATAGAATCCGTCTTCATCATCAGGACCCTTAAAATCCTTTCTCCATGAACCCGGATGAACCTCATAGATTGACATTGGAAGTTCATAGTGATTCTCCTTTGCCTTCTCTGATATCCATTTAGCATCTTTCCATTTGTAATTATCAATATTTGCTACCCTTGAAGCATTTCCGGGTCTTTTCTCAGCCCAAAAACCATAAGGATCAGCTTTGTACAATGTATCCCCACTTTGTGTAGAAATAACATACTTGTACATTGCGCCTTCTTCAACCTCCGGTATGAAAAGTTCCCAGATGCCTGAATCATTTTCCATCTTCATGTTATGGTTAAATCCCAACCAGTCATTAAAATCACCTATAACGGCTACGTTAACTGCATGGGGTGCCCAAACTGCGAAATATGTTCCTTTTACACCATCAATTGTTGTAACATGTGCACCCAGTTTCTCATATATTTCATAATGAGTACCTTTTCCAAACAAATAACAGTCATCTTTTGTTATGACATTCTTGTTTCCCATATGGTCTCCTCCCTGTTTTAATTATTTATTTTCTGTTGTAATTAATCAGGCAGCCTTTTAATATAATGTCACGTTCGTCGTCAGTCATTTCACCAAGCTTTAATGTAAATGGTTTAACATTCTTGTCATCATCTACAACGTAAGCCTGTACGTCTGTAGCTTTGTTCTTAACAGCTTCAACTATTTCCGGTACAAAAATATAGTCACCGTTCTTAAATGGTAATTCTTCTGATTCATAAATGAATGGAAGCATACCCCAGTTAATAAGGTTTGAACGATATCTCTTTGTTGCATATTCACAGGCAATATTAGCCCATCCGCCTAATACCTTCTGACATGAAGCAGCCTGTTCTCTTGCTGAACCGTCACCCGGTTTTACTGCAAAAATAGTGCTTCCGATACCTACTGTATCATTGTCAATCTTGTACTGAGGAAGATTGCTCTTTAACGCTTCAAATACTCCTCCAACTTCCGGAAGTGTATCTGCAGGATTCTGTCCTGCTTCTCTTGCTTTTTCTGCTTTCTGAACTTCTTTAGCCTTTCCTACATATTCAGGGTCCTTTCTTGAAAGTGCAAACTCTGCAAGTCCAAGTGGGTTAGAACGATAAGATGATGTTTCACCTGATGGTATTAATTCATCTGTTGTTGTAACCGGATCATGAATCTCTGAAACAACTTTAAGAAGAAGATTGTCTGTAAGTGCAACCATTTCCGGCCAGTCTTTGATGTTTGGTCCAAACTGGATTTCTGTATCAGGATCTGCTATTCCGTGTGAGTCAAATACTCTGTTTTCATAAATACTCTTGTCAAAATGATACTTACGTCCCTTAAACTCAACATCAACATCTGTAGCTGCTGTAAGATAACCCTTGTTAGCTGCTGTTGCTGCAATAGATCTGGCATCCATAAGTGCAACTGAAGAAATCTGTCCATTCTGTAACTTACTTCCTTCTCTGTTAGGGAAGTTACGTGTTGAATGTCTGATACTGAAGGCATTGTTAGCCGGTGTATCACCTGCACCGAAACAAGGTCCACAGAATGCTGTCTTCATAACACCGCCGGCAGCCATAATATCTGCTGCGCATCCGTTTTTGATTAATTCCATATATACTGGCATAGAAGCAGGATATACACTAAGTGTAAATTCGTCAGCTCCAATGCTATGTCCCTTTAATATATCTGCTGCTGCACAAATGTTTTCAAATCCACCACCTGCACAACCTGCAATGATTCCCTGGTCAACATAAAGTTTTCCATCACGAATCTTGTTTGTAAGTTTATAATCAACCTGTCCATCTAATGAAACTAAAGCTTTCTTTTCAACATCGTGGAGAATATCTTCCAAGTTAGCATTTAATTCTTCAATAGTATATGTGTTACTTGGATGGAATGGCATTGCAATCATAGGTTTAATCTTAGATAAATCAACATAAACAATTCCATCATAGTATGTAACTTCGCCAGGATTTAATTCTTTATACTCATCTACTCTTCCATGGATGTCATAGAATTCCTTAATCTTCTCATCTGTACGCCAAATAGATGAAAGACAAGTTGTTTCTGTTGTCATAACGTCAACACCGATTCTGAAATCTGCGCTTAAGTTAGAAACACCAGGTCCTACAAATTCCATAACTTTATTCTTAACATAACCCTTGTCAAATACTTCTCCGATAATTGCAAGTGCAACGTCCTGAGGCCCTACACCCTTAGCAGGTTCTCCTGTCATATAGATGCCGATTACTTCAGGCATATTAATGTCATATGTCTGTGAAAGTAACTGCTTAACCAATTCAGGTCCGCCTTCACCCATAGCCATAGTACCAAGGGCACCATAACGTGTATGTGAATCAGAACCAAGAATCATCTTTCCGCCACCTGCTAACATCTCTCTGGCAAACTGATGAATAACTGCCTGGTGAGGTGGTACATAAATTCCGCCATATTTCTTAGCACATGTAAGTCCAAACATATGGTCATCTTCGTTAATTGTTCCACCAACAGCACATAAACTGTTATGACAATTTGTAAGCACATAAGGAATTGGGAATTTCTCTAATCCTGAAGCTCTTGCTGTCTGAATGATTCCAACAAATGTAATATCATGGGATGTAAGCTTATCAAACTTAATCTGAAGCTTGTCCATGTTGCCTGATGTGTTGTGTTCGTTCAAAATACCATATGCCATAGTATTCTTTGCAGCATCTTCTTTTGTAAGGTATTTATCCCCTAACTTGTTCTTTAGTAATTCTTCTGAGCCTGCACCTGTTTCTACAACTTCTGTGCCACCAATAAGGTATGCTCCGCCTTTACTTAATGTTATCATTTTTGCCTCCTATGTTTTCGTACCTTATCAGGTTAAATGCGTACCCTTCGGGGTTATAATCCATTTCATACTGATAACTACTAGTATACATTTTTTTGCCCTTCAAATCAAGTAATACACCCATACAATAAGTCGACAATCCGGCTGGTTTGTCTGATTTTTAACCTTCTGCATTTATTGAACATTGTTATAGACCTTTAGGGGAAGATGATAGTGATAAGGGCAAAAAACAAGCTGTGCTTTAATATTAAAGCACAGCTTGTTTTATTATTAAGTTGTTTATTTTTTAATCAATAAAATCTGACCAATTATTTATTCCGTTTACATCAATTACATCTGTTAATCCTGATCCAGGCTTTTCGCCACCGAGCTCACCACTTGTAGTTATTACATCATTTGTGTCAAATTCTATTATATCCATCTCTGGGCTTATATATCTTCTTTCCATTATTTTGATATCTCCTTTCCATCAATGTACTTTTTAATGATGTCCTGCTGTGCAGCACTATAACCACTAAATTTCTCGCTAGCCTGTACCTTCTCAGCAACGTACTTAATTGACTTAGCATTGTTTTCAGTAACTTCTGCATAAACAGTCTTTGACTTACCATTTGAATAATTAATAGTTGCATATCCTACAGCAATAAATTCTCTACCATAGTTTTCTTTCTGGATTTTGATAATTGAACCACAGAACTTTCCTGTCTCCTTCTTTGATTCTTCACCAAACCATCCAGCATTTGCAATATCGAGAACAGTATAAGTACTATCCTTTGTAAGTGTTTTTCCATTAGCTTTGTACAAATCTAATGATGTAATAAGTGTACCTGTTGTTACTGTTGTTGAATTTAAGATTTCATCTGCATCAATTCCATTTCCTGATGTTACAGTTGTCTGGAATCTTAAACCTGTTGGAGCTGCTAATCTGATACTTGCTCCCTTTGTCATTGTTACATTTAATTTAATGCTCTTTAAAGTCATATTTTTATTTACTTTGAGTTCTGTTCCTGGAGCATAAGCTACTTTCTCAGTAACATCGTAGTAACCCTGACCATCAGCTGGTACAGCAATTTTTGCACCTTCTTCGTACTGTTTTTCTGTTCCATCAACTGAAACTGTGTATTTTGTTGTTCCTTCCTCTTCTGCTACTTTAAAATAAATTGTAACCGATTCTGTACCATTGTAATCTGTTACCACTAATGTATGATAACCACCGGTCAAATCACTTACCTTTACTCTGCAAAAAGCTCCCTCTTCAACATCTTTAGACACTCCGTCAAATGTTACAGATTTAAACTTAGCTGCTAATGAAAATGCGATATAATAATTATCACCTTCCAATTGCGGCTTTACTTGCACTTTGTTGGCCTTTCCATCAGCTATATAATATGATACTGTTTTTGAGCCCAACGCCAATGTCCATTCTGAATCTTTAATATCTGATGGGCCTAAAGGCTTTGTAGATGAACCTGTTGTAGTTTCTTCTGATGAAGTACCTGCCTTATCACCTGTTGCAACTATAAAAGTAACGTACTGTGATCCATCTTTACTAGTTACTTTAACAACATTATATGCATTGTTATTAATCCATTCCTTTGCATTTACATGAATTTCAGCAGCTGCAAATACCTGAACTCCGACTCCTCCGTTTTCAACCTTGACACCGTTTATTTCCAATGTTGCATCAGGGTAATTCCCATGCCAAGTAACATTCATAAACATATCATTATAAAAATCCAAGCTTCCAGCGCCTGTTGTCATCCAATTTACAATATCTCCTTTTGACTGAGATTCATCTATAGCTACTCTCCAAGGTGATTTTGTATTTTCTGAACCCTTCATGTAGGCTTCACCCTTATTTTTATAGTTGTATGTTAGCTTGCTATAATCCGTATCAGCCTTTACCTCCCTAGGATTGTACACCGTAATTGATGTTACAATCATCGCAATAGTACATATTATTGCGAGTATTCCTTGTTTCCTTTTTGAAATATTCATGTTTTTTCTCCTTTCATCCAAGATCTTGTCGAATCCCTTCGATTAATTATTCTTTATCAGATAATTCTACCAAATTAAAATGTTTTTTTCAACTACCCATAGGTTATGTTGTATACTTTTTGTTTATTTTTTATAACCTAACCTGTTCTTTATGCATTTATCCTATGCTTTTTGCACATTTTGTCTGCTTATTTTTATGCATTTTATACAATTATTGGGTGTCATAATGTTTTTACTATAAAATCGTTTTTATTTTTCTTATGTTTTTGCACAATTTCATTATTTTTCTCTGTTATATGCCAAACATTAAGGTTCCCCTCTAAAGGAGTAAAGAAAAAGCCCACTGGAACAATATCTCCAGCAGACCTTTTTCAATTGTTATATGCTATGCTTTGACTATCCAATCATAATAGACTGTATGCTTTTTACATTTATTTATTTTTCTTAGGAATCTTCTTAAACTGAATATATTTAACTTTGATTCCTGCTAGTACTTCTTCAAGTTTTAAGTTGTATACACCCTTGTCAAGTTTAACCTTGCAAAGCTTCTGTGTAATCCAGTTGCCGTCTGTTCCGTTAGTCTGGATTACTACCATTGTTGTGTCGTTGGCATTAACGTTTACTGTTGACTGTGATAAGTTGGACTTATCAAATGAGATATTAACAATAATTGTGTATTCCCCTTCGTCTTCAACTTCCAATGTTGCTTCTGCTCCGCTATTGAACATTACCTTATTGTCTTTTTCAATGTTAAATACTTCATACTTGGCCTGATCATTTGGAACTGAATCGTAATGTTTTGCAATATCAGTATCAACTAATTCTCTTTCAATAACAGGTGCTGAAAGAATAAAGTTACAAATATTAATTGCTGCTCTCTGAAGCTCTCCAACAGTAAGCTTTCCCTCCTTAACTGATTCTTCAGTATTATCATTGTTTGAATTAACTTCTGCTCCGTTGTTGTTTACAACCATATATAAGTCATTCTGTGAGCGAACCATGTCTCTTGTATCCTGATTTGATTCTTCTCCACCTTCTACAACGTCGTTCATCTTAGCCCACCAGTCAGTCATAACGATACCGTCATATCCCCATTCATTTCTAAGAATTGTTGTACAAAGATCGTAATTTGAAGCTGCCCAATGTCCGTTAATAGGATTATAGGCTGTCATTAATGCCTTAACTGTTCCGGCTTTTACTGCCATTTCAAATGTTTTAAGATAAATCTGTCTAATTGCTCTTTCTGAGCATACTGCATCAATCTTAAATCTATGTGATTCCTGACCGTTTAATGCAAAATGCTTAATTGTGCCCCATGCTCCGCCGTCTTTAATACCGCCTGTTGAAGCAACTGCAATTGTACCTGAAAGGTATGGATCTTCTGAATAATATTCAAAGTTACGTCCGTTTAAAGGATGTCTGTGAATATTTACGCCAGGTCCAAGCAAAGTATCAACATCATTTCTATATAATTCCTGACCTTCCATAGTATAAAGCTCTCTTACAAGCTTAGGATTCCATGAAGCTGCAAGTGCTGTTCCAATAGGAAGCTGTGTAGCCTTTCCTTCCATTCTAAGTCCGCTAGGTCCATCTGCGCAACATGCTGCAGGGATTCCGTATGCGAACAATGTATCGCTTAAACCACCAAATGCTGAAGCTGTTCCTGTTGTAACTCTAGGGTTACTCATTCCCTCACCTCTAACAATCTGTGCTAATTCTGAAACTGTAAGCTGGGCAACAAACTCTTCAATAGTGTTCTTACCTGCTTTTACATCCTGTAATGTAATTCCTACATCACCTGTAATTTCCATATCCTTTGGAAGATTGTCTTCAATTCTCTTAGCCATGTCTACTGTTGGCTTCTGTGATGGTACATATGTTATTTCATATGTTCCATCTTCTTTTCTTTTGCCCGGCTTCATTAATGTAAGATTATCATTGTTAGGGCAAGCTGCTTCTGTAAGCTGTTCTGTTACTTTAAGCTCTTCAATTTTATATGTATAAGCTAGTTTATTATTTTTTACGCTGTTACCTACGTAGAAGTTGTAGTCTCCTGCTTCTAATACGTAGCATGACTTGTTGCCTGTAACGCCTGAGTCATCATATGATGCAATTCCGTTAATATCGAAAGCAATCTTTAATGTCTGACTCTGACCGGGTGCAAGATTTTCTGTCTTCTCATATGCGCAAAGCTGTCTTGCAGGCTGTCCCAAAGCTCCCTGTGGTGCTTCGTAATATACCTGAACAACTTCTTTTCCTGAGAACTTATCACCTGTGTTAGTTACTTTTACTTCTAATGTGATTTTTTCATCATCCGCATCGGCTGATACTGTTTCAATATCAAATGTTGTGTATGAAAGTCCAAAACCAAATTCAAATTGAACTTTTTCAGGTGCAAATGTTTCAAAATAACGATATCCTACATAAATATCTTCTTTGTAAAGGTTTGTAAGTTCGTTGCCAAAATTGTCGTTTGCCGGATAATCCTCCATATTATAAGCAATTGTATCAGGTAATTTTCCGCTTGGTGTAACCTTTCCTGAAAGTACATCTGCTACAGAATTTCCACCTTCCATACCGCCCTGCCATACAATAACTACAGACTTAATATGACCCTTAAACTGTTCATCGTTAATCCACTTAAGGTCAATAATATTTGAAACATTAAGTACTATACAAACATTCTCAAATGCTTCTGTAATATTCTTAAGGTTTTCTTTTTCTTCGTCTGTAAGAAGATAACTTCCTACCCAGTTAGCGTTGTCCTTATCTTCTCCTGCTGTACGTCCGATAATATATATTGCTTTATTAGTTGACTGCGCCTGTTCCTTTGCATATTCTACAGTAATGTCCATATCCTTCTGGAACCATGGTTCACAGGCCCAACCACCACCACCATTATCAAATGGATGATCCTTTAACCATTCTTTATAATCTTCAACTATTTTCTTATTAAAGTTAAGGTTGCTATTCTCAAATCCGTCCAAAATATTTGTTGCATATTCAACATTAACCGCTCCACCTGAACCTGTTCCACTTCTATAATATTCAATCATTGGTCTTCCAAAAACTGAAATTTTATCATCTTCTGTTAAAGGAAGTACATTTCCCTCATTTTTAAGTAAAACTATTCCCTCTACTGCCGCTTCACGGCTTTTCTCGGCAAATTCTTCAACAGGATTTCCCTTTAAGTTATTTGACATTTTTTCTCCTCCTCGCATTATCTTCGGATATATTTTTTATTCGTTTTATTTTCATTTTCTATACTAAAAATCACTATATCATATAATTTTTTCAAATACTAGATTTTATGGGTGGAAAAACGTTTTTATTAAGGGCGTTTTTGCCCCCCCTTTTGTGCAATTTTTTTAGGCTTTTTGCCCCATAAAAAAACACATCTTTGCTTGTAAAAATTTTTTTGGTTGGTTTTTTTTATGTATTTTTACTATTTATTTATGGCTATTTTTGTTAATTTTATTTTTTGTGCTTTATTGCTTTAAAGCGTTATATGTTGTAAAATTATATTACTATACTTGAGCGACAGAAAGGAATGAAACAATGGGAAAATATTTTCAGGAAGAAATTGAAACTGCTTCTCGTGAAAAGATTGAGCAGATTCAAACAGAGGGACTTTTAGACGTGGTAAAAAGAGTATACGAGAATGTACCTTTTTACAGAAAAAAAATGGTGGAAAAAGGTGTAACACCTGACGATATAAAATCTTTAAAAGATATTTCTAAGTTACCTTTTTTAACAAAAGACGATTTAAGAGATGCTTATCCATACGGCTTATTAGCAGTACCTCTTAAAAATTGTGTACGTATTCACTCAACTTCAGGTACAACAGGTAAGCGTGTAGTAGATTTTTATACTAAGAAAGATATTGATATGTGGGAAGATGGATGTGCCAGAGCCCTTGTGGCTGCCGGTGGAACAGATGAAGATGTAGTTCACGTAGCTTATGGATATGGTCTTTTCACAGGTGGCTTCGGATTAAACGGTGGTTCACAGAAGGTTGGTTCTTTAACACTTCCTATGTCATCAGGTAACACTGACAGACAGCTTCAGTTTATGACTGACTTAGGTTCTACAATTCTTTGTTGTACACCTAGTTATGCATCATATTTGGCTGAATCAATTGAAGAACGTGGTATCAAAGACCAGATAAAATTAAAAGCCGGTATTTTTGGTGCAGAGGCTTGGTCAGAAGATATGAGAGCTGACATCGAGAACAGACTTGGCATTAAGGCTTATGATATTTATGGACTTACTGAAATTGAAGGTCCGGGTGTTGCTTTTGAATGCGAAGAACAGAATGGTATGCATATTTGTGAAGATTATTTCATTCTGGAAATCGTAGATCCTGACACATTTGAACCTGTTCCTGATGGTCAGATTGGTGAGTTAGTATTCACAAGCTTCGCTAAGGAAGCTTTTCCGCTTATCAGATATCGTACAAAGGATATTACATATATTACCAGGGAAAAATGTAAATGTGGACGTACTCATGCCCGTATTCACAGACTTATGGGACGTTCAGATGATATGCTTATTGTCAAAGGTGTTAATGTTTATCCTTCTCAGGTTGAAGAAGTTCTTATTAAACAGGGAATGCCGGCTAACTACCAGCTTATTATTGACCGTGTAAACAATAGTGATACTATGGAAGTTTTGGTTGAAATAACACCTGAAATGTTCTCTGATACAGTTAGCTCAATCGAATCTAAGGAGAAGGAAATTGTTGCTGCTCTTAAGAGCATGCTTGGTATTTATGCTAAGGTTAAATTGGTTGAACCTAAGTCCATTACACGTTCTGAAGGAAAAGCCGTTCGTGTTATTGATAAACGTAAAATTTAGGAGGTTTTAATATGTATATTCATCAGATTTCAGTATTCGTTGAAAATAAGCCAGGTAATATTGCAAACTTTACCAACTTTTTGGCTGAACACAAAATAGATATGCGTGCATTCCAGATTGCTGATTCAAGTGATTTTGGAATTATCCGTATTATTGTAGATGATCCATTTAATACTCTTACTCTTTTAAGAGACAACAATTGGATCTGTAACCTTACACATGTTATTGGAGTTAAGCTTCCGGATGAGCCGGGCTCAATGGCTAAGGCAATGAATGTTATAGCTTCCAACGGCTATAGCGTAGATTATGTGTATGCTTTTCTTGCAAGAGGCACAGACGATGCTCTTATGATATTCCGTGTTAAGGACGAGGATACAGACAAAGTTGCCGCATTGCTGGTAAGGAGTGGAATGAAAACAGTGGACCAGGAAGACTTGGCAAAGATGTAGGAATGGAAACACTTAGAAGTGGGAAATATCTTTGTCCGCACTTACTTTTCAGTAATTATCCAGAAATATGCCCGCACTTCTTATAGACATTCTCTTTATCATCTATCGTATACTTTTTGGGTATGGGGGAAAATGATAAATAGAATGTCTATAAGCACGCGGCTGTCGCAGCATGCGACAGCCGCTACAAATAAAAAAGAAGAGCCATCTTTTCATGCAAGCATGAAGATGGGCTCTTCTTTTTTATTTGTAGTGCAGGCACACGTTGCTTGTGTGCTTCGCGATTATTCTACTGTGTATGGCATTAATGCGATATTTCTAGCTCTCTTGATAGCTGTTGTAAGAGCTCTCTGATGTCTAGCACAGTTTCCTGTGATTCTTCTAGGAAGAATTTTTCCTCTTTCAGATACGTATCTCTTTAATGTAGCTACATCTTTATAATCGATTGCCTTGTTTTCGTTAGCACAAAATGCACAAACTTTTTTTCTTCTACGACCGCCTCTTCTTCTCATTGGAGAATCTGGTCTTTCACTCTTATTATATGGCATAACTTGACCTCCTATTTTCGTTAATGAGATTCTATTCGAATCTGTTAAAAGTTAAATGGTAAACCTGAATCATCTACACTGTCAGGAATGTTCATAAAACCGTCTCCTGCAGGTGCTGTTGGCTGTGATGCAACCGGCTGCTGTGGCTGATAGTTATTATTGCTATCTGCTGTAGCTTTGCTTTCTGCAAATTCCTGGTTTTCAACAACTACTTCTGTTGTGTAAACTGTCTTACCATCTTTGTCCTGATAACTGCCTGTCTGAATACGACCTTCGGCAACTATCTTAGTTCCCTGATGGAAATATTTTTCAGCAAATTCACCGCTTCTACCAAATGCTACACATCTGATAAAGTCAGCGCTCTGATCTCCATCTCTCTTAAATCTACGATCTACTGCTAATGTGTATCTCGCAATAGCCAACTGATTATCTCCTGATGTTGAATATCTAACTTCAGGGTCACGAGTCAAACGACCCATAAGAATAACTTTATTCATATTATACCTCTCTAATGTATCAAACTATGCTTCTACTGCAACAGTCATAAATCTGATAACATTTTCCATAATACGAAGCTGGCTTTCTAACTCGCTAGGAAAATCTGTGTTTTCAGTGTCAATATCGATGAAGTAATAGAATGCTTCTGACATCTTCTGGATTTCGTAAGCTAATTTCTTCTTACCAGCTTCTTCGATCTTTGTAATTGTACCACCGAACTTTTCGATAAGTGCTTTTACCTTTTCTACTTCAGCTGTTCTTCCTTCATCATCAAGTTTTGCACTAACAACAACTGTTAATTCATATTTGTTCATGCTTCTACCTCCTTTTGGTCTCTGGCCTTTTCGTTTGAAAAAGCAAGGATCATAACGAATACTCGTTATGCGTAATTAATATATATCACGAATTACTATAATATCAAAAAAAGTCCCTGTGTTCAAGGACTTTTTTTCATTTTGTGATTTTTTTCCGAAAGCTTTTGTTTTTTTATTTACTGCAAAATCTTCTTTACGCTTTTTTCGAAAGTTTTTCTTGGAACCATTACTATACGACCGCAGCCTTTACATTTCAACTTAAAATCTGCACCCGTTCTTATAATTTCCCATTCATTAGTTCCACAAGGATGCCCTTTTTTTAATGTTACTACTGTTCCAATATTATATTCCATTAGTCTACCACTCTTCCTATTCCAACTATATGCGAAATATTATTGTAGTTAATAGTCTGTCCACCTTTTTCTACCACTTTGCCTGCACCTGCATACATAGATACATGATAGATATTTAAAGTTCTTCCCGGTGTGCTGTATTTTACTGCCGCATTGTAATCTCCGTAAAAAATTAAATCACCCGGTTTCATATCATCTATGTCAATAAAACCATAATATACTATTTGATTTTTTTCTTTTAAATAATCAAACAGGCTTGCTGCTGTCTTTGCATAAGAACCACTTCCAAGTTTCTTGTTGTAGTGCTTGTATGATTTATAGCCTTTCCAAACCAAAGCTGAACAATCATAGTATCCTTTTCTCATTCTTTTTGGCTGACTATATTTCCAATGATTAACTATGTACATAGCCCTATTTACAATCTTGTACATACCTTTTGCATATACTTCGATTCTATAAGACTTGTGAATATTTCCGATTTTTACATCAACATATGTAACTCCTGAATTTACACCTTTAACGATACCATCGCTTGAAACTGTGGCAACGCTTTCATTTCTGCTTGTAAATTCAGGAACTGTACCTGTGTCACCCAAAATAGGAAACTGTACTTTTTCACCTTTTTTTATAACTGCCTTTAAATTATTAACTGTTGGATTAACAACTGTATACCTTATGTTGAATACTTTTCCATCTACATTTGCTGTAATTGTACCCATTCCCGGTTTTGTGCCTAAAACTGCCGCTTTCTTTTCATAAGTTGTTAAAGTGGCACATTTTTTGTTTGAATTAGTCCAAGTAATAGTACTATGTTCTCCTAAACCTTTAAAAGAAATATACTGCTGTCTTTCATTGCCTAATGCTGTTCCATAAACAATTAACTTCTGAACTTCCGTTTCAGGGTTTGAAACATAAATTGTATTTGTATATGTAACAACATTTTTGTTTTTGTATGTAACCTTTGCTGTAATGTTAACTTTGCCTTCATTTACTGCTTTCAAAGTTGCTTTAAGCTTGCTTCCACTTACTGCTGAAAGTTTTGAAACAACATCGCTATTTCCAACACTCCACTTGCATGACTTAACATTACTTTCGTCTATTCCATCTACTGTAACAGTAAAATTCTGACCTTTTGCCTGGCTTACAAAACCGTTAACCTTTGTTCCGTCAGCGTTAACTTTCTTAATACTGATTCCGTTAGAATCATACAATCTGTTATTTACATCACTTGACAAAACATTTATTGTACATTTGCTATATCCCTGTGAGGATTTCGCTGTTATTTCCGCTTTTCCCGGATTTAACGCCTCAACAGTACCTTCTTTATTGACTTTTGCTATTGAGTCATTTGAAGACATATATGAAATTTTATTAACTGATTTTGCTACAACCATACCTGTCTGACCTTCTGTTAATGTTGTAGGATATTTCGTTATGACAACATTCTTAGAAGTATCAGGAACTGTAACCTTACAAGTCATTGTTCTTGATTTACAAGTTGCAGTAATTGTTGCAGCTCCATAATTTACAGCTCTAATTCTACCTTTTTTTGAAACAGTAACTGCAAATTTATTAGATGTTCTCCATTTAACTTTCGTTCTCGCTGAAACATTTTTAACTTTTATTTTTTTTCTTTTACCCTTTTCTAATGTTACTGTACTTTTAGAAATCGTAGGTGTTGCTCCATAAGCCAATTCACTTTTTAATTGAAGTCCTGAAATAATAGCTGCCATCACGATTATTATTCCAATTGTTCTCTTTAAAAATTTCATCTTTTCCTTCTTTCATTCTTTATCCGTCACATTATTTTGCTGTTTTAAAGTTCTTCTTTCTCCATTTTCCGTAAGCTGTACCGTTTGAAGTCTTTACATAACCTCTAACTCTTACGTAATATTTTTTATTTGCCTTTAACTTTTTAAATTTATAGCTAACTTTCTTAGTTGTCTTTGTTACTGCCTTCTTGAATTTTGAAGATCTAGACAACTGAAGCTGATATCCTGATACTTTTGCAATCTTTTTATAAATTACCTTGGCACTCTTCTTAGTTTTTACGATCTTTGTTATCCTTGTATTCCCAACGCTAACTTTCTGTGCTGTAGGTTTCTGAGTTGTTGTTACCTTTGCAGTTGTAGTTGGTGTTGGTGCAACTGTAGTTGTCTTTGCTGTTGTTGTAGTTGTTTCTGCTGTTGCAGTTGTAGTTGTTTCTACTGCCACTGGTGTGGTTGTCTCTGCTGTTGCGGTTGTAGTTGTTTCTGCCACTGCCGATGTAGTTGTCTCAGTTTCTTTAACAATTTTAATCTGTCCGTCTGCTATTTCAATATTTAACTGATCCTTTACAACATCCTGACCTTCTGTATTCACCAATCCATAAGAAATTGTATATCTACCTTCCTTATCAAAAACCACTCTAATAGTTCTGTCTAAATCATTACCTGCAATAGTCATTTCCTTATTAAATCCGCTAATGTCGTGCCACTCTCCGCCATCTTTGTATTCAATAGATGATACCTGATTGTTGCCTGTTACTGAAACAGTTCTTACAACCTGCTTTCCAACAATGCCTGATGCCCAGAACTCTAGCTTAAATTCCTTAGCTGTTCCTAATGTGTATGCACCTTCTACACCATCTTTCTTCACATAAATAGCTGTGCCAAAATTGTCATCGCCTGTGTTATCACCGCCATCCGCCCATGCTGGTATAACCATAACCGCAAGCATTGCCATAATTGTCACAATACTTATTAACTTCTTGTTCATTAAATATCTCCTTCCGGACTTCATTTTTTCGCACGTTACTTTGATTATAACATATTCCTGAAGATATATTACATATTTATTACAAATTTTTTGATATTTTTTTGTTTTTACATTTTATCCCCATGCAGCCGAAAAATTTTCATGCAAACACGTTGAGAGTTCTTATTTTGCTCTGCCGCCTATTGTAAAACAAAAATCAAAACTCGCCTACGGCTCAGACAGTTGATTTTTGCTTTACGCTATGCTCGCAAAATTTCGAATCTCTGCCTATTGTTTGCTTTGAAAATTTTTCGGCTGCATGGGAAAAATGTGCGAAAAAAAAAATCTCAGGAACATTCCTGAGATTTTTGAGAGGCGAGTACCAGATTTGAACTGGTGATAGCGGTGTTGCAGACCGATGCCTTACCACTTGGCTATGTCGCCATAAAATATAGAACTATTACATTATAGCA
>OLNM01001659.1_pt1 | contig 15918 bp, 9 predicted proteins | sample 1672391 | NCBI WGS metagenome assembly OLNM01 (sample SAMEA3136680, study PRJEB25190) | human gut metagenome | reverse complement strand
TGTATCTTTTATAAATTTTCCAGAATTATACATAGGAGTAATTATAGATACTAAATTTTTATTCATATTATTTTCCTCACTATTTATATATTATTTAACTTTTCTAATATAGTGTTATAAATTCTCTCACAGTTGTTATTATCATTATATCTGAAAAATTTATTTCTTGCATCTTCTTGATTTTGTTTAACTTTAAATTCACATTCTATTAATTTTACTAACTCATTTACTGCCTCGTCTTTGTTATAGGCAACATAACCAAACATTTCTTTATCTAAATCAATATAAGAACCAACTTCATCTTTATATTTTTCCTTATCACCCATTCCGATACTCCGTCGGACTCTGTCCGGTGATCCTCTTAAATACCTTTGTAAAGTAATTGGAATCACTGTAGCCTACCGCTTTTCCCACATCCTTTATATTAAAAGTGGGCTGCTCCAAAAGCTTTTTTGCCTCAGCAATGCGGTACTCGGTGAGATAAGCAGTAAAATTCTGGTCAAAGTACTGTTTAAAAAGCTTGCAGAAATAGGGCTCTGAGTAGTTCATCCTCCGTGCCAGCTCCTGCATGGAAATGTCATACATATAATTTTCTTCAATAAACGAGCGGATCATGGCCCCTACACGGCTCATGTGATCATTATCATCCTCCGGCTGAACCGGATCTTCTTCAAAATCAGCTTCCTCCGATTCATTTTGAAAGAACTGTTCCATCTCCTTCCTCTGCCCCTGCTCTTCTACCATGCGCATGGCCTCCTCGATTACAAGCATAAGCTCATTTTCATCATATGGCTTAAGCACATAATCAATGGCCCTTACAGAAATAGCTTTCTTTGCATAGGAAAATTCATCAAAAGCTGTAAGGAAAATGATCACACAATCCTTATCTTTTTCCCTGATCTTCTCTGCTGCCTGGATCCCGTTGATCCCCGGCATCTCTATATCTAAAACAGCAATCTGGATCTTCTCCTTTTCATACAGCTCCAGTGCCTGTCTGCCGTTTTCTGCCTGATAGATCTCACACTGGCCTTCCAGATTTTTATTGAGCATTTTATACAGTACAGCCCGCTCTATCATTTCATCATCCGCTATCAGCATTCGGTACATTATTTATCCCCCCTGTTATGCTTTTCCTGAGGAATGAACATCTGAATCACCGTGCCCCGTCCTTCTATGCTGGCGATCCGGAATTCTCCCTGTTTGTACATCATGTGGATACGCTTGTAAATATTTCCCAGTCCTATTCCAATCCTGGAGGTCCGGCGCTCCTTCATGGCCTCCGTGACCTCTGCCAGACGCTCCTCAGACATTCCGAGCCCCGTATCGGCTACAGAAATAACAAGCCTTTTTCCCTGTTCCCAAATCCTTACGTGAACTCTTCCGCCCTGTTCCTTCTTTGACAAACCATGAACCATGGCATTTTCCACCACAGGCTGCAGCGTAAAGGCCGGAATCATAGCCTGCTCTGCATCAACCTTAAGATCACAGCTGTAGAGAATACGGCTTCCAAAACGCATCTGCTGAATATACATATAATCCTGCACCACCTTCAGTTCCCTGGCAAGGGTTACGATCTGCTCTGAGGTCTTTAAGTTATACCGGAACAGGCTGCTCATGCTGCTGATCATCCGCTCTGTCGTAACCGCCTCCTCCAGCTTTGCCATGCATGCGATCATATTCAGAGTATTAAAGAGGAAATGGGGATTGATCTGACTTTTCAGCAGCTCCAGCCTGGCTCCGCTAAGCTGCTTTTCCATCTCTACCCTTTCGATCTCTTCCCTGTGAAGCAGTTCGGACATACGGTGATTCTCCTTTAATGTATCAATATACCCCTTTGTAGACCGTTTCATTTTGTTAAATGCCCGCACCAGTTCGCCCATTTCATCCCGGTTTTCTACAGAGGGATCTTCTCCGGTAAAATCATTTTTGGCGATTTTTCTGGCGCACTGGGCCAGAAGGACTGCCGGAGATACCAGCGCGTTGGAGAGGATTTTGGTTAAAAACATCACAAAACCCATAAAGACGGCGGAAATAGCCAGAATCAGATAGGGCATGTTATAAAATACAGGTACTTTTTCCTGATAACTGTCATTTCCTTCTTTTAAAGTGACCTGCACCAGACGTCTGGCATAGGTCTGAAGATATTCCTGCATCTTGTACACCCGGTACAGCCGTTCCACAAAATCGCTTTCCCTTACCTGTGTCTCAGCAAGCTCATCCCGATAGGCCTGATAGGTTTCATAACCATTTAAAATACTCCAGGTGCGGGCGTAGCGCTCTGTGCCAATCCGGGCATAGTCAAAGGGAAGGGAGCGGAGACAGCGCTCTGTACGGACGCAGGACAGAACATACTGATCTCTCGTATCAGGTGTGGCATCGCGGATATAATCCGCAAAGGACTCAATCTCAAGATCCAGTGCCTCCTGAAAATCATGGCAGCGGGAATTGTCATTTAAAATGGTATTGAAGCCTCCCAGCGAGAAGTTCATAATACAAATACTGAACGTAGCCGAAAGAGCCATGATCAAAATGACCATGGCTGCAAAAATACCGATCTTCTTTTTGATGGAAATCGTTAACCATATATTACGAAGCATAGATCTGTATTATAATCTGCGTTTCCTTTCTGTCTGTATCCTCGGCCCCTCCTGTGTTTTACGACTCAGTGCGTTTGAAAGATTGAACCGTCTTTTGGGTTCTTTCCCGGCTCTTTACCTCCACTATCTTTTTAGGTTCCTCTTTTGTAGTAAAAAGTTTTTTAGGTTCTTCCCTGGCTGTAGACAGCTTCTTCGGCTCCTCTTTCACCACGGCTGTCTTTCTTCCGCCGGTCTCTGGCTCCTTCTTTGCGGCAGCCTCCTTAACAGAGCTTTTTGCAGCCCTCCCGGCCTTCTTTTTGCCAGCTTCCGGCGTACAGGAAAATACCAGAAAGCTCATTGGCGGGATATTGCATTCGATGGAGTTCTCTCTGTCATCCCATGGAATCTTCTTCGAGCTCTTTGCGCGGGCGTTGATCCTGCCCTGACCGCCGAATTCCCTGGCGTCACTGTTGAAGATTTCCTTATATTTGCCTGCAAACGGTACTCCCAGACGGAATTTCTCATGCTCCACATTATCAAAGTTGCAGATAAAGAGCAGCGTTTCCTTTCCGTCTTTGCTTCTGCGTACATATAAAACCATGCTTTCTTCATGATAGCTGCAGTTGATCCACTCAAATCCACTGGGGTCAAAGTCCTCCTCGTAAAGAGCCGGATGCTCCAGAACCATGTGGTTTAATGCCCTTACATAGCTCTGCATATTTTTGTGAAGAGGATACTGCAAAAGTTCCCATTCCAGAGAAGCATTTTCATTCCACTCGTCAATCTGGCCAAAGTCCTGTCCCATAAAGAGCAGCTTCTTGCCCGGATGGGACATCATAAAGCCGTACGCAGCGCGCAGATTTTCTGCTTTCTTTTCCAGATTTTCTCCTGGCATTTTCCCCATCATGGAGCCTTTTCCGTGAACCACCTCGTCATGGGAAAATACCAGGACAAAGTTTTCACTGTAGGCATAGAGCATGGAAAAGGTAAGCCCGCCGTAATTATTTTTCCGGAAATAGGGATCGCAGCGCATATAGTTGGTGAAGTCATTCATCCAGCCCATATTCCACTTGTAGTCAAATCCTAGACCACCAAGCTCTTTCATTCCCGTAATCTTGGTTGCTGACGAACTTTCTTCCGCGATCATCATCACATCTGGATGTGCTAGTTTAATGACATCATTCAAGCGTTGAAGGAAATAATAACCCTCATAGTTGAGATTGCCACCATCTTTATTAGGTGTCCATGGAGCATCATCGTAGTCTAAATAGAGCATATTGCTAACCGCATCCACGCGAATACCGTCCAAATGGTAAAAGTCAATCCAAAACTTAATACTAGAAATCAAGAAAGACTGGACTTCATTCTTCCCAAGGTCGAAATTGAGTGCTCCCCAACCGTAGTTATGAGCCTTATTATGGTCTTGGTATTCAAAAGTCGGTGTTCCATCATAATAGGCCAAGGCATCATCATTAATGGTGAAATGACCAGGTACCCAGTCTACAATAACCCCAATATTGTTTAAGTGACATTCCTCAACAAAATCTTGAAACTCTTCAGGACGACCATAGGCATGCTCTAAAGCGAAGTAACCCATAAGCTGGTAACCCCAACTCAAACCGAGAGGGTGAGACATCAAGGGCATAAACTCAATGTGAGTATAGTTCATCTCAACTAGGTAAGGAATGAGTTCATCTTTCAATTGAGCAAAACTATAAGGACTTCCATCTGGATTTCTCTTCCACGATCCAGCATGAACTTCGTAGATATTGACAGGACGTTCAAAGAAAGTCCAACGTTTTCTGCGAGCTAACCAAAGCCCATCCTTCCATTTCTTTTCTGGAATCTCTGTTAAAATAGCTCCAGTACCCGGACGTGCCTCATACCGTACAGCCAAAGGATCAATCTTCATCAGCTGATGACCATTTGCACGCGTGATATGATACTTATAAATTTGGCCTTCTTGAGCAAGACTGGTAAAGACTTCCCAAACTCCAAATTCATTCCGTTCCATCGGAATTTGATTTTCTACCCAATTGGTGAAATCCCCCACCAAGTGAACAGCCTGAGCATTAGGAGCCCACACACGAAATGTATAACCGTACTCTCCATTTAGTTCTTCCCTATGTGCTCCTAGATAATGCTGAAGGTGAAAATTTTCTCCTGTCATAAAGGTGCGCAAAGCTTCTCTTTTATCCATAATACCTCCTCTTTTTCTGTAAGCGTTTTCTATAGATTTATTATACTACCTTTTTAGGGAAGATTCAAGTAAATTACGGAATTTGCAAAAAAATCTTTTGAAAGTCTTCAACAAATTCACTGATGTGTTCACTTGTAAATCAAGAAATTTTCAAACAGATTATGAAAACGAATTTTTTTTTACAATACTATCATAAAGTTCGTTATTTTACCAATAAAATTGTTGTTTTAAAGTAAAAAAAGAAATCAGAAAATGAATTTCCTGATTTTACATTTTATTTCACATCAAAAACAATGGATTTGACATTTGTCATCGCTTCAATGCTATATTTAATTCCTTGCACACCAGCACCAGAACCTTTGACACCAAGGAAGGGGAAATTATCTGGACCACGTTGGGTTTTATTATTAATATGAACTGTACCCACTTCAAGTTTTTCAGCAATTTCAAAGGCCTTTTTGAAATCATTTGTAAAGACTGAGGATTGAAGGCCGAATTCAGATTCGTTGGCAAAGGCAATTGCTTCTTCTACATTAGCCACACGAATAATTGGTAACACAGGGCCAAATGGCTCTTCCCATGCTACTTTCATATCTTTTGTAACTTGGTCAAAAAGCACTGGCCAGAGAAGATTGCCCTCACGTTTGATTGGTGTAAGAACCTGAGCCCCTTTTTCTTGTGCATCCTCAATCAAGTCCCAAATAAAGTCGGCTGAAGCATTGTCAATAACAGGTGTAATATCAGCATTGTCAAATGGGTCACCAACTGTTAATTTAGCAACCTCTGCTTGAAGCAAAGTAACTAATGTATCTGCAACACTTTCGAGAACAATAACACGTTTAATGGCCGTGCAACGTTGCCCTGAGTAGCTAAAGGCACCTGCAACAATTTGCTTGGCAGCATGTTCCAAATCTGCATCTTCTAGTACAAGAGCTGCATCTTTCCCACCAAGCTCCAGCATGATAGGACGCATACCAGCTAAACGACCAATACGTTCTCCGATTGGAGTTGAACCTGTAAAGTTGATGAAGTTGACTTCTTTGTGCTCAATAATATAATCCCCAATTTCTGAACCACGACCCGTAATGGTATTGAAAACACCTGCTGGAATCCCTGCTTCTTCAAAGGCTTTAGCCAACAAGAGACCAGAAATGGAACCTTGTGTTGGTGGCTTAAACATAACAACATTCCCTGCAATCAAGGCCGGAGCAATCTTAGAACCAGAAAGATTAACTGGATAGTTAAAGGGAGCAATAGCTAGCACGACTCCAACCGGCTCACGACGGACAACAGCCAGTTTGTTTTTACTTGCTGCCTCAAAACCACCACCTTCCATTGCTTGTCCAGTGATACGGAGACCTTCCTCAGCAGCATAACGAATCAAGTCTGCTGTACGCACTACTTCTCCAATGGCTGCTTTAATCCCTTTTGCTACTTCTTTGGCAAGGATAGTACCAATTTTTTCTTTATCGCGTTCTAAAATAGCTGCTGTTTTATGCAAATAAGCCGCACGTTCAACTGCTGACAAAGCACGCCATGCAGGCAAGGCTGCACGCGCAGCTTGCATAGCCTCATCTACTTCTGCTTGGCTCATAGCGGGTACTGTCCCTAATTCTTCTTGATTGATTGGTGAATAAATCGTAATTTCTTTTTCAGATGATTTCCATTCTCCATTTACTAAATTATTATATCTTGTCAAATTCTCGTCCTCCTGAAAATGATTAAGATATATTTTACCAAATTTTCAGAAAATTACAACCCTTTTTGCAATATTTTTGAGATTTTTTTCACAAGCTTGACTTTTCAAACTATTTGAACTCTTTTGTTAAGCAGTCAGTACAAGAAGAAAAGGCTTAGATGAACTAAACCTTTTTCTTGCTATGTTATTCTTCATTGAGTTTTATAATTTTTAGCAAGAAGATATCCTAGAAATTATACGACACAATTGAAAACTTTTGATTTTTTCTACAAGACTTTAAAGACGCTGGCACTAACACCACCAACCATGTCTTTATCACTTAAATGGCTATTGGTCACCAATAGTTCTAGATTTCCAGCATTTTCAAACTGGAAGTCTTGCCCTTTAGCATTAAATACAACCAGTAAATGGTCTTCCCCTTGAATCTCATAGACAATCAAACCACTATGTTCATTTGCTGAATGAACAAAAACATGATGGTAAATTTCATCATAAGTAGGGTAAGAAAAGGCACCGGTTCCTGTCTTCAATCGAATCATCTGACGGATAAACTCAATACTATCTTGACGCTCATTAATCAAGTCCCAGTTCACTTGGTTCACACTGTCTGGAGCATTATAGCTATTCATAGCACGCTCTCTATCATCATGGGTCAACTCACCATTTTCACCAGTCGCAACTAGTTTGGTACGACCAAATTCTTGACCGATTTCCATAAAGGCCATCCCTTGCATGAGTAGGTTCATAGCTGTGGCTGTCTCAACCTTGCGCATAATTTGTTCTGAACTTTGGTCTGGATGAAGAGTTGCCAATAAATCGTGGAGATTGTAATTGTCATGGGCTTCCACATAGTTAAGTACTTGATTTGGATGTGTATAGGTTCCTAATTCACGACTGCCTAGGATTGCTTTGGCAAGAATGGGCTCTGTCGCAGCACCGCTGACAAAACCTGATTTGATAGCACCATATACTTCTCCGCCTTTGACAGCATCGCGCTGATTGTCATTAAAGAAACCAATATTTGGTATCTGGTAAGCATTGTCTTTCTTAGCCTTATCATAAGGTGCAAGACCTGTTCCCATATCCCAACCTTCTCCATAAAGGATAATGTTAGGGTCAATTTCATCCAAGCTCTGACGAATCATCTGCATGGTCTTGACATCATGAATCCCCATTAAGTCAAAACGGAAGCCGTCAATATTGTATTCCTGCACCCAGTATAGAAGAGAATCAATCATGTACTTGCGGAACATTTCGTGTTCACTGGCTGTTTCATTTCCAACACCCGTTCCATTCTGGAAGGTACCGTCTGGATTCATACGATAATAGTAATCAGGGACAGTTGTTTGGAAAGGTGCATCAACAACTGAGAAGGTATGGTTATAGACCACATCCATAATAACACCAATACCCGCATCGTGGTAAGCTTGAACCATGGTCTTCAAATCACGAATAACCTGAGCTGGGTCGTCTGGATTAGTTGAAAAACTAGTTTCTGGCGCGTTATAGTTTTGTGGATCATAACCCCAGTTGTAGGTTACATTCCCATCCGCATCATATTCTTTGTGACGGTCTGCAATTGGTTGCAACTGAACATAATTGTAGCCTATCTTCTTGATGTAATCAAAAGCAGTTGACTGACCGTACTGGTTAACCGTTCCAGTCTGGGCAGCACCCAAGAAAGTTCCTCGAAGATGTTCATCCACACCTGAGGTCGGTGATTTGGTCAAATCACGAATGTGCATTTCACAAATAGTTGCCTTACATGGATTTGCCAAACGCCAAGTAGCCTCAGAACCGTGCTTGACCTTGAAGTTTTCAACCTGCTTTTCTTCATGGCTCAGGATAGCTGAACGTTTGCCATCAGGACTGGTCGCGATGGTGTAAGGATCACGTGTCAGTGTTTGGTGGTGAGGAAATTGGACTTGATACTGATAAGCCTTACCAGTCAAATCTTCCTCAACATCCAAACTCCAGACACCAATAGTATTGTCCTTATGATTATAGGAGTAGCTATTGCCTCTCTCCATCTCAAAGGTCTTCCAAACAGGAGCATCATTAGCAGCTGACTCATAAACAACAACCTGCACTTCTGTCGCTGTAGGAGCCCAGAGGACGAAATGAGCCTGACTATCCTCTACACAGCAACCCAATTCCCCTTGGTAGCCCCAGTGGTGGTCGAAACTAGCGCTATTGATAGCCTTGTCAAAGGCAAAAGGATTTTGATTCTTATAGAAAGGACTGGCAATAGCAGGATTTTCAGAATAATAAATTCTATCATCCCCTTCCAAAATCCAGACCTCCGTTAAGAGAGGATAGTGATTAAAACGGATAGCATACTCTTTACTGGTTTGGCCGGTATGAACCACAAAATTCAAGCTTTCTAAGGGATGAGCACTTGGATGTTCAAAGCTAAATGAAGCACCAAAATAATCTTCTTTGTAGGTTAGCAAATCAATTCGCTGGTCCTGACTTTTTACAAAAGAGCAAGTGTCATATTCTCCATTCTTGCGGTGGTAATGAATGCGCATAGGGTAGTTATACATTTTTTATTTTTCCTTTTTACTTTTTAATTCGTTTCTATTTCACTAATAAATTCTTGACCAATCTCGTCTCGATTGACAAACTAGTTATACTGTCTAAACTCTGGTTTTAAACGATCATTACAGACTTTCTAGCCAAGATTCATCTCGAACCTCGATACCAAGTTCTTGTGCTTTTTGCAGTTTACTTCCAGCATCTGCTCCTGCAACAACAAGGTCTGTCTTTTTAGAAACACTGCCTGTTACCTTGGCACCCAGACTTTCGAGTTTACTTTTAGCTTCTGAGCGCTTGAGCCGTTCTAATTTTCCAGTCAATACCACGGTCAAACCTGACAAGGCCGCATCTGCTACTACAGTCTGACCTTTATAGGTCAAATTGACCCCAGTTTCTTTTAATTCTCTTAGGAGAATTTCAGAGCCTTCTGTCGCAAAATAAGTCTGAAGACTCTTGGCAATCACACCACCCAAACTTTCAATACTAGCCACTTCCTCTGGATCTGACTGAGCCAGATTTTCAATTGAATGGAAATGTTGAAGTAACAGCTGACTGGCCTTGCTTCCTACATGGCGAATTCCCAAACCAAACAAGAGTTTTTCAGCAGAGTTTTCCTTAGATGCTTGAATGGCTTGATACAGTTTAGAAGCAGACTTTTCCTTAACCCCCTCTAAAAGAAGAAAATCTTCCTCTTTCAAACGATAAATATCTGCCACATCCTTGACTAAATTAGCAGCAAAGAGCTTCTCAACAATAGATGGACCAAGGCCTGTAATATTCATAGCATCACGAGAAGCAAAATGAATCAAACCTTCCATGATTTGGGCAGGACAACGCGGATTGATACAACGGAGGGCCACTTCATCTTCAAAGTGCAACAAGTCAGAGTTACAACTTGGACAGTTTGTAGGGATATCTAGTTTTTCTTCAGAAACCCGTTTGGACTCTACCACACGTAAAACGGCAGGGATGATGTCACCAGCCTTATAGACGATAACCGTGTCCTCTTTGCGGATATCTTTTTCAGCAATATAATCCACATTGTGTAGAGTCGCACGGCTAACAGTTGTCCCAGCAAGCTGAACGGGAGTCAGATTGGCAGTTGGAGTCACAACGCCGGTACGACCAACTGTCCAATCAACTGATAAGAGTTTAGCTTCTTTTTCCTCAGCAGGAAACTTGTAGGCTACTGCCCACTTTGGAGCCTTAACGGTAAAACCAAGTTCTTCTTGACCTGCTAGGTCATTGACCTTGATCACCACCCCATCGATATTATAAGGCAGATTGTCCCGTTCCTCTCCTACTTCTTGGATAAAATTCCAGATTTCATCTATATTTTCAGCCAAGATTCGCTTAGGATTGACCACAAAACCAAGTTGTTCTAGGTGCTTCAAAACCTTTTCTTGACTGTCACGAGTTGAAGGGCTAGCTTCTTGATAGAGAAACGTTGCAAGATTGCGCTTGGCAACTACTGCTGTATCCAACTGTCGCAGGGTTCCTGCTGCCGCATTACGAGGATTGGCAAATTCAGGCTCTCCATTTTCTTGGCGAGCTTGGTTAACTTGGTCAAAAGAAGCGCGTGGCATGTAACATTCCCCACGAACTGTGATATCTAGTTCTTCTGGCAAGGTCAAAGGAATGTCCTTAACACGTTTGAGATTTTCTGTTATATTTTCACCAATAGAACCATCTCCACGCGTTGCCCCAGCAACTAAAATCCCCTTTTCATAAGTAAGCGAGATTGACAAACCATCGATTTTCAGCTCACAAATATAGGTTGGATGAGCCACTTCCTTACGAACACGCGCATCAAAAGCTTCAAGCTCCTCACGTGAAAAAGCATCCTGCAAACTATAAAGAGGATACTGATGACTGTATTTTTCAAAACCATCTAAAACTTTGCCACCAACACGATGGGTCGGACTGTCTGCTAACACTTGATCTGGATAGGCAGTTTCTAACTCAACCAACTCACGGTAAAGGCGGTCATACTCACTGTCTGAAACCGACGGATTGTCGCTGGTATAGTACTCAGTCGCATAACGATTGAGCAAGGCGACTAACTCATTCATTCTTTTATTCATAAAACCATTTTACCATAAAGTAAGCCCTCCTCACAAACGAGAAGGGCGGAAAAAAACACTTAGATTGGAATTATTTTTGAAGTCCAAGCAAACTTATGTCTCTTTTTCAAAACGAGTTCGAACATATCCGAGAGCTAAGAAAGATAAGGCTACAACTCCAAGTCCAATAATCAAGAAAGAATAAAGATGGACACTTGGAAGAAAGGTCATTAAACCTGTTGCAATAGGCATAAATAGTATAGCTAAGGTATAAATCGAACTGAGAACTCTTCCCAGATATTCACCTTCAACCTTGGTTTGTACTTGAGTAAAAAAGTGAATATTGAAAATCGTCATAAACAGTTCACAAACGAAATTGCCTGAAAAAGTAAGATAGGGTGGGAGGGTAAATCCCATTATCATCACCCCAAGCCCAGTCAGAGCCAATAAAAACAGAAGCATTTCCATACTGGCTTTAATCTTACTAGCTAACAGCGCACCAACAATAGATCCGATAGCCCCCATTGTCAAAATAGTGGCATAGGCACCTTGTACTCCATAGAGCTGATTTGAAAAGGGAAGGAGGTAATTAAAAGCTGCAAAGAAAAAATTGACACTTGAAGCCATGACTAACAAAAAGAAGATTTCCTTTTGCTTCACAATATAGTGAACTCCCTCCTTGATATCAGAAAAAATAACTTTGAATGTAAGTTTCTTCTCCCCCATAGTCTTCTCTTCTTTTTTGGGAAGCAGGGCTACCAATCCAAAAGCGAGAAAAAAACTAAGGGCATCTAATACCAAGGTAATGCGAAGACTTGCAAATTGTAAGACCAGAAAAGATAGTACAGGGGAACTCACACTGACAACCTGCATCACTAATTCCAAACGAGAATTGTAGAGGACCAGTTCATCCTTCTCTACCAATTCTGTGATAATGGCCTTATTTGCCGGTCTAGAAAAGGCAAAAGCAATAGCCTGCACAATATTGGCAAAAATCAAAGCGCCAATCATCCAGCTGTCATTCCTTATAAAAGAAATAGCCAGACAAAGAATCCCACAAACAAGGTCTGTCACCATTAAAATCATACGACGAGAAAAACGGTCTGAAATGACTCCGCCAAAGGGATTTACTAGAATAGATGTGACCAGTTCAGAAATCTGATACATTCCTAAAACTGTCTGTCCGATAGTCCCCATGGAAGCCAACCAGACACTATTTCCATAATCATAGAGCATATTCCCTATCTTGTTAACAGCTCCACGGCTGATTAACTGTACTGCGTAGCGATTCATATAAAAACTCCTCTCAAATTTTGAAACTATTGTATCAAAACCGAAAGGAGCTTTTTATTTTTTCCCTTATTTGGGAAAATTAATCTTTGACAAATTTTTCGTAGTGTTCTTGATAGTAGGCTACTTGCTCTGGGAGACCTAGCACGTCAAAAATATGCATGGCCTCTTGCATCTGCTTACAACCTACTTTACACTGTCCTTTTTGATATAAGGCAAAACCTTTGAGGTAATGTAAAATATTCCGTTCATACAGACTAATATTTTTGCCAATAATCTTCTCTGTATAAGCCTCAAAATAGCTTGCATTGTCAAAAGAAAGATGCTCTAAACAATGCTGGTAACAATTGAGGGCCAAAATCAATACTAATCTCTTATGGCGACCAATCTCTTGGTAAAATTCCTCCCTCTCCATGACTTCTCTACCAATCCGAGTTACATAGTCCACATCGTAGAAACTATAGAGGTTACCAAACAAAATCAACTCATACATGGTCCATTCTTCTGTTTTGAAAAGATAATCTGCTACCTTATCCAAATCATCCTTCTTCATATGATAACTCGAATCTCTTTGACAAATCAGACCTTGCAACAAAATCCAGTTTAGCTCAAAATAGAGGGGATTTGTAGAACTCTTAGCCTTTTCAAGTTGTTCTTCTTGAAGCTTTTGAAAACCTGCAATATCATTTGAATAGTAAAGAGGCACAATTTGTCCCATCATGGCAACATGTTCATGATTGTGAAAATTCCTTGCCTTATCCATGAAATTTTCAATGGTCACATGAATATTATCCAAAATCTCAAAGAAACGCGAGACTGCTAGGTCAGACTCCCCAAGCTCAAAGCGAGATAACTGAGAGGTAGAGCAAGACTCCCCTGCCGCCTCCTTTAAAGAATAATTTCCACTTGTCCGAAATTCACGAAATACTTTTCCAAGATGTTCCATCTTTACACCTGCTCTGATAATTCTTCCCATTCAAGCATAGCTTCTTCTTGACGATGGCTGATTTTGTCCAGCTCAGCCTGTAGTTCCATCAGTTTGTCGGCATCGTTTGTTTCCAACATTTGTTCAGAAATGGCCTGACTTTGACTTTCTAACTCTTCGATTTCAGCTTCTAGATTTTCAATTTGTCGCATGAGTTTGCGAACTTCTTTTTGACTTTCTTTTTGTGCCTGATAATCATTGACTGAACTTACTTCATTTGCTTGATTGTTAGTTGAAGCTTCTTCTATCTGACTGACTTCCATTTCAGCCTTTTTATCAACATAGTAGTCGTAGTCTCCAAGGTAGAGAGTCGAACCCTTCTCAGACAATTCCAAAACATGAGTTGCCACACGATTGATAAAGTAACGGTCATGGCTGACAAATAGAAGAGTTCCATCAAAGTCAATCAAGGCATTTTCTAGCACTTCCTTGCTATCAATATCCAAGTGGTTGGTCGGCTCATCCAGAATCAAGAAGTTGTTGTTCTCCATAGACAATTTAGCCAAAAGCAAACGAGCTCTCTCGCCACCTGACAGCATGCCAACTGATTTTTTAACATCATCTCCTGAGAAAAGGAAGGCACCGAGGCGGTTACGAATTTCAACTTCAGGTGTCAGTTTAAAATCATTCCAGAGTTCATCCAGCACAGTATTACTTGGTGTCAGCTTGCTTTGGGTCTGGTCATAGTAACCAACCTCAACATTGGCGCCAAAGCGCTTTTCACCCTTGATAAACGGAATCTGGTCCACGATAGATTTGATAAAGGTTGATTTTCCAATGCCATTTGGACCGACGATAGCGACAGCATTCATCTTACGAAGGTCTAAGTTGATAGGCTCGGACAATATTTCTCCATCATAGCCAATAGCCGCATTTTCAACAGTCAGGACAACATTACCCGACGTTTTTTCCGACCGGAAGGTCATGTTGGCTGATTTCTTGCCCGCTTCAGGCTTGTCCAAACGCTCCATTTTTTCCAGTTGTTTACGGCGAGATTGGGCACGTTTGGTCGTTGAAGCACGGACTAGATTGCGATTGACAAAGTCTTCCAGAGCAGCGATTTCCTTCTGTTGCTTTTCATAGTTTTTTGCCTCAGTAGCTAGCTTTTGCTCTTTCAACTCGACAAAACGAGAATAATTGCCCACATAGCGATCCAAGGAATGCTTGGTCAAATCTAGCGTAATTGTCGCAACCTTATCCAAGAAATAACGGTCGTGGCTGACGATAATAAGGGCACCGCTATAATTTACCAAGTAATTCTCTAGCCAGGCGATGGTTTCGATATCCAAGTGGTTGGTTGGCTCGTCCAAGACCAAGAGATTAGGCTTTTCAAGGAGCATTTTGGCCAGCGCCAGACGGGTATTTTGACCACCAGAAAGCTCAGCAATTTTCATCTGCCACATAGACTCGTCAAACTTGAATCCATTCAAAATCGCTCGAATATCAGCTTCGTAGGTAAATCCTCCTGCTTGGCGAAAATTCTCAGATAAGCGGTCGTAATCTGACATCAGCTTATTCAAGTCCTCACCAGACTTTTCACCCATCTCCAGCTCCATCTGACGAAGTTGTTTCTCAGTCCGACGCAAGTCATCAAAGACATAAAGCATTTCATCGTAGATGGTATTTTCAGACTCAAAACGGCTATCTTGGGCTAGGTAAGACAGAGAAATATCTTTTTTCTTATTGATTTCTCCACTAGTTGGCTCCTCTTCTCCAACCAAAATCTTCAAAAGAGTAGACTTACCTGCACCATTTTTCCCAACGAGGGCAATCCTGTCTCGTTCATCAACCTGCAGGTTGATATTATCAAAAAGAACCTCTCCTGCAAAAGAACGTTCAATTTTATTAGCTTGTAAAATAATCATACAAGTAGTATAGCATGTTTCCCTAAGGCATTCAAGACTTGATAAACAGGCATATGTCACTACTTTTCTGAAAATTATGCTACCGTTTTACTAAAACGCTAAAAAGTGCTATAATGTGAACGGTTAAAACAATTTACAAAAAGGAGAATTTTAATGTCTTACCAAGAAAATTACCAGAAATGGGTTGATTTTGCGGAGCTTCCTGACTACCTTCGTCAAGATTTGGAAAATATGGACGAAAAAACAAAGGAAGATGCCTTTTATACCGATCTTGAATTTGGCACAGCAGGACTTCGTGGCATTATCGGAGCCGGCACAAACCGCATGAATATCTATACGGTTCGTAAAGCGACACAGGGACTTGCTAATTATATTGTAAAAGCAGGTAAGACAAGCCAGGGCGTTGCAATCGCATATGACTCCAGAAGAATGTCACCGGAATTTGCTGATGAAGCTGCTCTTTGCCTGGCTGCGAATGGTATCAAAGCTTATGTTTTTGAATCACTCAGACCAACACCGGAGCTTTCCTTTGCTGTAAGAGAATTAAAATGTATCGCCGGTATTAACGTGACTGCAAGCCACAATCCACCGGAATACAATGGTTATAAAGTATATTGGGAAGATGGTGCACAGATCACACCACCTCATGATACCGGCATTATGGATGAAGTAAAAGCTGTTACGGATTATGCAACAGTTAAG
>OLNM01001651.1_pt1 | contig 15981 bp, 13 predicted proteins | sample 1672391 | NCBI WGS metagenome assembly OLNM01 (sample SAMEA3136680, study PRJEB25190) | human gut metagenome | reverse complement strand
CCTACGATGAGCTGAAGCCGGAGCTGAAGGACAGCCTGAACGAGTACTACAAGGTCGGCAGCCTCGAGAATTACGACGAAGTCTACCGCGCTGTGGCCTTCTTCATCTTCAAGTACGGCCGCATCGACTGGCTGGAGTCCAACAACGAATACTGGCTGGAGCGGGACGCTGCCCTGCGCACCGACTTCCACATCACCTCCGGCTTCCAGACCGAGGATATGCCCCGCATCAAGTACAAGAGCAAGATGAAGGAGTACTACCGGAAGGCCGGCATCGCCACCGCCCGCTACCACATGGTGGACGATCTCAACGGCTGCAAGGCTTTCATCAAGCAGGTGGGATACCCTGTGGTGGTCAAGCCCGACAACGGCGTGGGCGCTTCCGATACCCACAAGCTGTCCAATGACGAAGAGCTGAAGACCTTCCTTGCCTACAAGGCCGAGAATCACCCGGACGTCTCCTACATTATGGAGGAGTTCGTCCACGCCGAGGTCAACAGCTACGACGCCATCATCGACGCCTCCGGCAACCCCATCTTTGAGGCCGGCAATGTCAGCCCCGTGTCCATCATGGACATCGTGAACGACAACGACAACTCCATCTATTACATCATCAAGGACCTGCCCGAGGACACCCGCGCCGCAGGCCGTGCCGTCGTCAAGAGCTTCGGCGTCAAGAGCCGCTTCGTCCACTTTGAGTTCTTCCGGATGACCGAGGACCAGGCCAGCATGGGCGAAAAGGGCCGGATCGTGGCCCTCGAAGTCAATATGCGCCCCTGCGGCGGCTTCACTCCCGATATGATAAACTTCGCCCGCTCCACCAACGTCTATAAGATATGGGCCGACATGATCGCCTTCGGCGGCACCGATATGCCCGTGGGCGAGCACTACTACTGCCCCTTCGCCGGCCGCCGCGACGGCAAGAACTTCGTGTACAGCCATGAGCAGATCATGCAGAAGTACCAGAAGAACATCAAGATGGTGGACCGCATCCCCGACGCCCTCTCCGGCGCGATGGGCAACCAGATGTACGTCGCCACCTTCTCCACCCGCGAGGAGATGGAGCAGTTCTACTCCGATGTTCTGGCCGTCACCGACGGCGATGCTGCCGCCGCACAGGCCGCGCTTTCCCAGGTGCTGGCTCTGGGCGAGCCCACCAAGGCTCTGACCCCGAAGCCCAACCTCAGCCCGGTGGTCAAGCCCACCACAGCTGTGACCAAGACCCCCACCCGCGCCGTCACCAAGACCAGCCGCAAGGGCCGGAAGTGATTTCCACAAAAACTTTACAAACCGCAGCCGCAGAGAGAAATAAACGCCTCTGCGGCTGTTTTTGACATGATGGCAAATGTGATGATTGACAGTGCCCCGGAAAAAGTTGTAAGATAATGCAAATGCAAAAGAGGAAAACGCCTTTGCAAAATGAGCTGAAAGACAGGAGAATTTTCTATGAAGCTGTATCAGAAACTTACTTCTCTGCTGGTGGCTGCAGTGATGGCTGCCGTGCTGATGCCGGTGTGCATGGCTGCTCCCGGTGACTCCGTTGAGACCCGCATCAACAACGCGCTCGCACAGCGCACCGGCGCAGAGCTGTATCAGGAGATCGTTACCACTGCCCCCGATGGCACCACCCAGACCATGATCGCAGCCCGCAGCAACGGCAACGCTTACATCAAGATGGATATGGGCGACGCCGGCAGTCTGGTCTATATTCTGAAAGACGGTCAGGGCTATCTGGTGGACGATGCATCCAAGATGGCCGTCAAGGGCGAAGTACCCACTGTGAGCATAAGCGACGCAGTCTCCGCTGACAAAGGCGAAGCACAGGAGATCCCCTGCACCGTGACCACCGTGAATGTGAACGGTCAGGACTGCGAGGCCCTGTCCTACACTGCCACCGATGCCAACGGTCAGACGGCCACCGTTTCCTACTGCCTGGTCGGTGATGACCTCAAGTATGTCGTTACCGATGCTGCCGAGGGCCGCACCATCGTGGAGTACCGCGTCACGAGCACCACTGTGGACCAGAATCTCTTCAACATCCCTGCGGATTATCAGATCCTGACGCAGGCAGAATTTGAAGCGGCACAGGCCAACCACTGAGAAAATTTTCTGTAGAATATGGGAGCTGCTGCGTCATGCGGCGGCTCCTTTTTGTTGTCCGCCGCCCGGGAATGTGCTATACTGTGTGCAACAGAATGCATGAGAGAATGAGGAGAATCCTTATGAAAATACCCGCAAACGGCTTTACCCACGCAGGCAAGTTCCACGCTGACGACGTGTTCGCCACTGCCCTGCTCCAGATCCTCCGCCCGGATATTAAAATAACCCGCGGCTTCGTGGTGCCGGATGACTTCGACGGAATCGTGTACGACATCGGCTTTGGCATGTTCGACCACCATCAGGAGCCCCGCGAGACCCGCCCCAACGGCATCCCTTACGCGGCCTTCGGCCTGCTGTGGCGGGTACTCGGCCCCGGCCTTGTAGGCGAGCGTCAGGCCCGGCTCATTGATGAGAACTTCATCCAGCCCCTCGATCTGAACGACAATACCGGCGAGCAGAACAGCCTCTGTGACGCCATCGGCTTCTTCAACCCCGTGTGGGACTCGAAAGAGGACCAGGACGCCTGCTTCTTCAAGGCGGTGGCTGTGGCAAAGCAGATCCTGGAGAACCAGATCGAGAGCGCCAACGCCGTCAACCGCGCCGACGAGAAGGTCCAGCAGGCATACAAAAACTCCCGCGACGGCATCGTGGTGCTGCCCTGCTATCTGCCCTGGAAGAACGGCCTGTACAAGACCGACGCCCTTTTCGTCATCTATCCCAGCCAGCGGGGCGGCTGGAGCGCCCAGTGCGTCACCGACCACAAGACCAAAAAGCCCAAGCTCCCCTTCCCCCAGAGCTGGGCCGGCCAGCCGCAGGAGGTCATCGAGCAGAAGAGCGGCATCGAGGGCATCAGCTTCTGCCACGCCAGCCGCTTCCTTATCACGGCCAAGGACAAGGAGACGGCCCTCGCCGCCTGCCGTCAGGTGCTGAAGAACAATGGCCGCATCTGAGAAGCCGGAAAAGACAGCTTACGTCTACATGGTGCGCTGCGCGGGCGGCCAGCTCTATACCGGCTGGACGAACGACCCGGAAGCCCGCCTCAAGGCCCACCAGAGCGGCAAAGGCGCAAAGTATACCCGCACCCATACCGCGCTGGGCTTTGCCTACCTGGAAGCGTGTGCGGACAAGTCCGCCGCCCTCCGGCGGGAGATTGCCCTCAAAAAGCTGACGAAGGCCCAGAAAGAGACCCTCTGCGCCGGGTGGACGGCTGAAAAAGAATAAACAAAAACACGAACGCCGCGCCGTGCCGGAACGGGGCCGTCAACCCCGTGCCGACGGCGGACAGAATGTATAAACCGGACTGTATACGGCTATGCATATACAAACTAAAGATGCATAAAATTTGTATATATTTAGAAAATAATGCATAAACATACAAAATAACAGAAAAGGACCGCCAAATCTGCACAAGGTTTGGCGGTTTTCTGCATTGACGGAAAAACCGCTTGGCGTATAATAAAAGCGTACTCAGAAAGACAAGACGTCGAGCGCCCCGGGAGGGATGCCCGGGCGGAAAACAAAAGTGTAAAAAGCGTAATAAACAAAGGAGCGATCATCATGAAAAAGGAAGATATTAAGAAAGTTGTTCTGGCTTACTCTGGCGGTCTGGATACCTCCATCATCATTCCCTGGCTGAAAGAGAATTACAACAACTGCGAAGTCATCGCTGTCTCCGGCGACGTGGGTCAGGGTACTGAGCTGGACGGTCTGGAAGAGAAGGCTAAGGCTACCGGCGCTTCCAAGCTGTACGTCCTCGACCTGAAGAAGGACTTCGTCGAGAACTACATCTTCCCCACCCTGAAGTTCGGCGCAAAGTACGAGGACTACCTGCTGGGCACCAGCTTCGCACGTCCCTGCATCGCAAAGGCTCTGGCCGACATCGCCATCAAGGAAGGTGCAGACGCCATCTGCCACGGCTGCACCGGCAAGGGCAACGACCAGGTGCGTTTCGAGCTGACTCTGAAGGCTCTCTGCCCCGATATGGCCATCATCGCTCCCTGGCGTGAGTGGGACATCGAGAGCCGTGACGAGGAGATCGACTACGCCGAGGCACACAACATCCCCCTGAAGATCAACCGTGAGACCAACTACTCCAAGGATAAGAACCTGTGGCACCTGAGCCACGAGGGTCTCGACCTCGAGAACCCCGCCAACGAGCCGCAGTACAATAAGCCCGGCTTCCTCGAGCTGGGCGTTTCGCCCGAGCAGGCACCCGACACCCCGACCTACATCACCCTCCACTTCGAGAAGGGCATCCCCACTGCCGTTGACGGCAAGGAGATGGGCGCTGTCGAGCTGGTCGAGTACCTGAACAAGGTCGGCGGCGAGAACGGCATCGGCCTGCTGGACATCGTCGAGAACCGTCTGGTGGGCATGAAGAGCCGCGGCGTGTACGAGACTCCCGGCGGTGCTATCCTGTACAAGGCCATCAATGTTCTGGAGACCATCACTCTGGACAAGGAGAGCGCACACTTCAAGGCTCAGATGGCTCAGAAGTACGCCGACATCGTTTACAACGGCCAGTGGTTCACCCCGCTGCGCGAGGCTCTGGATGCCTTTGCTGACAGCCTCGAGAAGACCGTCACCGGCGATGTCAAGCTGAAGCTCTACAAGGGCAACATGATCAACGCCGGCGTCACCTCTCCGTACACCCTGTATGACGAGCAGACTGCCTCCTTCGGCGTGGATAAGGACTATGACCAGTCCGATGCTACTGGCTTCATCAACCTCTTCGGCCTGTCCATCAAGGAGCGCGCAAAGCTGTCCAAAAACTGGCCCGAGGTTAAGGAATAACCTGCTTACCATCCCCTTTGGCGTGTTTTTTACACTTTCACGCTGAAGGCTCAAATTACCGGCATCATTGCTGGCGGCACCGCCGCGGGAGCTTTTTCCCCTGCGGCGGCTTTGCCGTTTCTATAGAGGAGTTTCTTTTATGGCAGAACAACTTTGGAAGGGCCGTTTCTCCAAGGCGGTCGATTCCCGCGTCAATGACTTCAACTCTTCCATCCGTTTCGACCAGCGGATGATCGCGCAGGATATGCGCGGTAGCGGCGTCCACGCCGCCATGCTGGCAAAGCAGGGCATCATCTCCGAGAAGGACTGCGAAGATATTCTGAGCGGTCTGGCCTCCATCGCGGATGACCTGGCCTCCGGCGCTCTCACCATCGACCCCAACGCCGAGGACGTCCATACCTTCGTGGAGCAGACCCTCACCGCCCGCATCGGCGACGCCGGCAAACGCCTGCACACCGGCCGCAGCCGGAACGACCAGGTGGCGCTGGACATCCGCCTGACTCTGCGGGACTACAGCCACACCCTGCAGGCTTACATCGTGGAGCTGGTCAAGGTCATCTGCAGGAAGGCCGCCGAGAACACCACCGCCGTCATGCCCGGCTACACCCACCTGCAGCGCGCCCAGCCCATCACCTTCGGCCACGCCCTGATGGCCTATGCATGGATGCTGCTGCGCGATCTGCAGCGCTTCGAGGACGCCACCGCCCGGATGGACGCCCAGTGTCCGCTGGGCTCCGGCGCTCTGGCCGGTACGACCTACCCGCTGGACCGTCAGTTCACCGCCGAGAAGCTGGGCTTTGCGGCGCCCTGCCCCAACAGCCTTGACGGTGTGTCTGACCGTGACTTCTGCATCGAGCTGGCAAACGCCATCTCCATCTGTATGATGCATCTGTCCCGCCTGTCCGAAGAGATCATCCTCTGGTGCAGCTGGGAGTTCAAGTTCATCGAGCTGGATGATGCCTTCACCACCGGCTCGTCCATCATGCCCCAGAAGAAGAACCCCGACGTCACCGAGCTCATCCGCGGCAAGACGGGCCGTGTCTACGGCGATCTGAACACCCTGCTGGTCATGATGAAGGGCATCCCTCTCGCCTACAACAAGGATATGCAGGAGGACAAAGAGGCCATCTTCGACGCCGTCGATACGCTGGAACTCTGCCTGAAAACGGTCACTCCCATGCTGGACACCATGAAGACCCTGCCCGCCAATATGCGCCGGGCCGCTGCCAAGGGCTTCATCAACGCCACCGACTGCGCCGACTATCTGACCAAGAAGGGGATGCCTTTCCGCGACGCCTACAAGCTCACCGGCTGCATGGTTTCCGACTGCATCAGCAAGGATAAGACCCTCGAAGAGCTGACCCTCGATGAGTTCAAGGGCTACAGCGCTCTGTTCGAAAACGACATCTACGACGCCATCGACCTCATCAAGTGCTGCGAGGGCCGCACCAGCTACGGCGGTCCCAGCGAGGCCAGCGTCAAAAAGCAGATCGAGCTGGCAAGCGCCCAGCTCGGCGCATGGGAGGCGGCAAACGCATGAGCGTAAAAGTCTTTATCGACGGTTCTTCCGGCACCACCGGTCTGCGCATTGCCGACCGTCTGGCCGCCCGGCCTGACATCGAGCTGCTGAGCATCTCGGCTGAGGGCCGCAAGGATGTGAACGAGCGGGCGAAGGTCATCAATTCCGCCGACCTTGCCTTCCTCTGCCTGCCCGATGCGGCCTCCAAAGAGGTCATGCCTCTGCTCCGCCCGGACGTCAAGGTGCTGGATACCTCCACGGCCTTCCGCACCGACGCGGCCTGGGACTACGGCTTCCCGGAGCTGAAGGGCCAGAAAGAGAAAATCAAAAATTCGTATCGTGTGGCGGTCCCCGGCTGCTATGCCAGCGGCTTTATCAGCATCGCGCGGCCTCTGGTGGAGCTGGGGCTGGCTCCGGCAGACTATCCGTTCAGCTGCACCGGCATTTCGGGCTACTCCGGCGGCGGCAAGAAGATGATAGCCGAGTACGAGAGCGCCGACCGTCCGGCTCACAGCAAGCTGGATGCGCCCAAGAGCTACGGCCTGGGCCTCGCTCATAAGCATCTGCCTGAGATGCAGAAGATCAGCGGCCTCGCCCACACCCCTGCCTTTGTGCCGGTGGTGTGCGATTATTACAGCGGAATGCAGGTCCTTGTTCCGCTGGACCTCAAGCTGGCTGGCACCAGCGCCGAGGCGGTGGCCGCAGGCATTGCGGACTATTACAAGGAGGGCGCGACCGTTTCCGTCCACGCCCTCAACGAGCCGCTTCCCGAGAATGGTCTGTACTCTAACGCCCTGTCCGGCAGCGACAGGATGGAGCTGTACATGACCGTCAACGCAGCGGGCGACCAGATGATGCTGGTGTCCCTGTTCGACAATCTGGGCAAAGGCTCTTCCGGTGCAGCCATCCAGTGCATGAATCTGATGCTGGGAATGGACGAGACGGAAGGATTAGAGTAACCTCTCCGTCAGCGCTGGCGCGCTGCCACTGCCCGGGTTGCGGCACCCAGCATCCGCAGCGCTTTGCTTGCGTCTTGCTGGCCGCGGCCCCAACAGCGACTCCCTGTTTCCGCCACTGGCGGCGGTCGTCGTTGTTGCTCCTATCGAGGGGAGCGAGACTGAGAGGTTTGAAATTAGGGGGATTTTCAGATGCAGTATAAAGAAGTTGCGGGCGGCATCTGCGCGCCCAAGGGTTTTGCAGCAGCCGGTGTCCATTGCGGCATCCGGGCAAATCACAGTGAAAAGTACGATCTGGCGCTCATCAAGGCCGACGTCCGCTGCGCCGCCGCCGGTGTTTACACCACCAACAAGGTCTGCGGCGCACCCATCAAGGTAGACCGTGCCCACCTGACGGACGGCTATGCACAGGCCATCGTGGTCAACAGCGGCAACGCCAACACCTGCGCCGCCAACGGCGTGGCACTGGCGGAGGAATGCTGTGAGCTGGTGGGCAAGGCGCTGAACATCGACGCAAAGGATGTCCTGCCCTCTTCTACCGGCGTTATCGGCCAGCCGATGGTCATCGACCCGTTTGCCCGGGGCATCCCTGCTGCCGCCGCCAGGCTGGCGGCTGACGCACAGGGCAGCGCCGACGCGGCGACGGCCATCATGACCACCGATACGCACAAGAAGGAATATGCCATCCAGTTTGAGCTGGGCGGCAAGACCTGCACGGTGGGCGCTATCGGCAAGGGCAGTGGCATGATCGCCCCCAACATGGCCACCATGCTGGCATTCTACACCACCGACGCTGCCGTCTCCCCCGCCCTGCTGGAAAAGGCCCTCAAGACCGTCGTCCCCGGGACCTACAACCAGATGAGCGTCGATCTGGACACTTCCACCAACGATACCCTGATCATCATGGCCTCCGGCCTTGCGGGCAACCCGGAGATCACCGAGGAGAACGCCGACTACGACGCCTTTGTGGCCGCACTGACCGCCATCGCCGAGCATATGTGTGCTGAGCACGCCGGTGACGGCGAGGGCGCGACCCACCTCATCACCTGCGAAGTCACCCACGCCCCCGACCTTAAGACGGCCCGCGCCGTCAGCCGCAGCGTGGTCTGCTCCAACCTCTTCAAAGCCGCTGTCTTTGGCCGCGACGCCAACTGGGGCCGCATCCTCTGCGCCATCGGCTACACTCCCGGTGACTTCTCGATCGATAAGGTCTGCGTCTGGCTGTCCAGCAAGGCCGGTGAGGTCTACGTCTGCGAGAACGCTGCCTACCACCCCTACAGCGAGGACGAGGCCGCAAAGGTCCTGGCCGAGCACGATATTCTGGTCAAGGTGGATATGGGGACCGGTGACGCCAGCGCCAAGGCATGGGGCTGCGATTTGACCTATGACTATGTGAAAATCAACGGCGACTACCGCACCTGAGAAGGAGAACAGCAATGAAAAACGAAGAAATGGCCCTCCTTTTCTCGGAGGCGACCCCTTATATCCAGAAGTACCACGGCAAGACCATGGTCATCAAATACGGCGGCAACGCCATGATCAACGAGACGCTGAAAAACGCGGTCATGAACGACCTTGTCACCCTGACCCTGCTGGGCGTGCGGGTGGTTCTGGTACACGGCGGCGGCCCTGCCATCAATGAGATGCTCAAAAAAGTGGGCGTCGAGAGCCACTTTGCGGGCGGCCTGCGCGTCACCGACGACGCCACCATGGAGGTCGTCCAGCAGGTGCTGGCCGGTAAGGTGAACAAAGACCTCGTGGCAAAGCTGCGGGGCCGCGGCGTCGGCCTCTGCGGCATGGACGGCCAGATGCTCCGCTGCACCGAGCTTGACCCTCAGCTGGGCCATGTGGGAGAGATCGTCCACGTTGACCCGACGCTGATCTCCAGCCTGCTGGACAGCGGCTATATCCCCGTTATTGCAACGGTGGGCATGGACGACCTGGGCCAGGCTTATAACGTCAACGCTGACACCGCCGCCGCACAGATCGCTATCGCGCTCAAGGCCGAAAAACTTGTCTCCATGACTGATATTGCGGGCCTGCTGCGGGATAAGGAAGATGAATCCACCCTCATCCCCGAGGTGGAGGTCTCCGAGATCGAGGGCTACAAGTCCGCCGGCATTATCGCGGGCGGCATGATCCCCAAGATCGGCGGCATGGCCGACGCGATCTATCAGGGCGTCCACGAGGCTGTCATCATTGATGGCCGCGTGCCGCACTCCATCCTGCTGGAGCTGTTCTCCGACCGTGGCTCCGGTACCCGCTTCTATCGCCGCAGCCATCACGAATAAGGGTTGCGCGATGCGCCGGAGTACCCTATAATAGTTGATAAGAAAACTTTCCGATATGCCAAGGCCTCCCCTCGGTAGGCAACAGCGATGATCGCCGCCAGCCGTGACGGAGAGGTTTAGCCTCGCTGCGATTCACGGCTAGGCTCTCCTTCGTACAACCTCTCAGGCTCTTCGCGCCAGCTCCCCTTGTAGGGGAGCCTTTGGCAAAGAGGGAAAGTATGTGGCTCCACCGTCAGGAGGTAGATATTATGGATTCCGAAAAAGTCATCAAGCGGGACAACGAGTATGTCCTGCATACCTACGCACGCAACCCCATCGCCATCGAGAAGGGCCACGGCCTCTATGCCGAAGGCCCCGAGGGGCAGAAGTACCTCGACTTCACCAGCGGCATCGGCGTCAACAGCCTGGGCTACTGCGATATGACCTGGGCCGAGGCCGTCTCTGAGCAGGCACACAAGCTGCAGCACACCTCTAACCTCTACTATACCGCCCCCTGCGGCAAGCTGGCCAAAAAGCTCTGCAAGCGCACCGGTATGAGCAAGGTGTTCTTCGGCAACTCGGGCGCAGAGGCCAATGAGGGTGCCATCAAGGCCGCCCGCAAGTACAGCTTCGACAAATACGGTGCTGACCGCTACAATGTCATCACGCTGGTCAACAGCTTCCATGGCCGTACCATTGCTACCCTGACCGCCACCGGACAGGGCGTGTTCCACAACTACTTCGGCCCCTTCAACGAGGGCTTCCAGTACGTCAAGGCCGGCGACATCGACGCCCTGACCGAGATGGTGGACCGCCACACCTGCGCTGTCATGCTGGAACTGGTACAGGGCGAGGGCGGTGTTGTGGCGCTGGAACCCGAGTATGTGCAGGCTGTCCGCGCCCTCTGCGACGAAAAAGACCTCGTCCTCATCGTGGACGAGGTGCAGACCGGCGTGGGCCGCACCGGCACCTTCCTGTGCTGTGAGCACTATAACCTCAAGCCGGACATCGTCACCCTTGCCAAGGGGCTGGGCGGCGGCTTGCCCATCGGCGCGGTGCTGATGAATGAAAAGGTAGCCGAGGGCATGGGCCCCGGCACCCACGGCTCTACCTTTGGCGGCAACCCGGTGGTCTGCGCCGGCGCCAACGTGGTGGTGGACCGTCTGGACCAGAGCTTCCTTGCACAGGTCAGCGAGCGCGCCGTACAGCTGCGCACCGGTCTGGCAAAGCTGCCCCACGTCAAGAACATTTCCGGCATCGGCCTGATGGTGGGTATCGAGTTCTTTGACGTGCAGGCTGCGGATGTGCTGGCTGCCTGCCGCGAAAAGGGCCTGCTGGTGCTTACCGCAAAGACCCGGCTGCGTCTGCTGCCGCCGCTGACCGTCTCCGAGCACGAGGTAGACATGGCGCTGGAGGTGCTGGCCGAGGTGCTGGGCACGATGGAGCCGACGGCTCCGAAGGAGCAGGCATGAAAAATCTGCTGAAAATGAGCGACCTTTCCCCCGCCGAGCTGACCCACATTCTGGATGTGGCCGATCAACTCAAGGCACAGCAGAAGCTGGGCGGCACGGCCCCGCTGCTGGCGGGCAAAACGGTGGCTCTGATGTTCTCCAAGGCGTCCACCCGCACCCGCACCAGCTTTGAGGTGGGCGTGTACCAGATGGGCGGCCTTGGCAACTACATGAACACCGCCGAATTGCAGGCCGGGCGCGGCGAGCCTTTGCGGGACACCGCCCGGGTGCTGGGGCGCTACTACGACTGTGCCGTCTGGCGCACCTACCGTCAGCGGGACTTGGAGGAACTGGCCGAGCTTTCCGGCATTCCGGTGATCAATGGCCTGACTGACTACGCCCACCCCTGTCAGGTGCTGGCAGACCTGATGACCATTCGGGAACGCAAGAGCACATTTGACGGTTTGAAGATGTGCTTTATTGGAGACGGCAACAACATGGCAAATTCTCTGATTGTCGGTGGTTTGAAAGTGGGCATGGAAGTTTCGATTGCTTGCCCAATCTTTCTTTTTGCGGGAATAATAGTTGATTCAGCTGTTATAATGAGATTTTTTATACTTTCAGGGTACAACTCTCTCATTTTCCCCCAGTATCTACTTTTCATCCTATCTTTACCAACATTTACATCAAATTCAAAATTTCTCCTTATTCTTAAAATATATTTTTCGAATTCTACTACAATACTATACCAATTTTCTAATCCACCTTCAAAATTACTAAAAGATTCGTTATACAATTCTGATATTTTTTTCGAAAATTCTCCACTTCTTTTATCTACTTGTCTTTCAAATGCATGAAGGACATCTTTTACGTCATCAAAAATACCATCTCTACTTAAATATTGTCCATAATTTCTCGGAATCTTTCTTTCCGGTAAACTACCTACAAATCTTCCATTTTTTAAATTATCTCCTATCCAATTATCTTGAGCTTCAAAACTATCAGCTAGACTTTGAAACATTTCTGCGGTGTTAGATACAACTTTTTCCAACTCCTCTATATTTCTCTGAGCAACATCTAAAACTGTAGTAAGTGATTGACTAATACCATCTTCCTTCCCAGTTCTTAATCCGTCACCTTCTAAGGTTTTTTCACTTTCTTCTAATAATTTCTTCGTATTTTCTTCAATTTCACGCCAAGATTTCATTATAGTTGGTCTATTTCGGAAAAATGTTGTTATATTATTTGTCTCTTCTTTATTACATTGTTCTAATAATAAATGCGTCTTGTCAGCTAATTTTGATAAATCAGCATTATAATAGTGTATTTTTGTCGTTAATAATCTATCTTTTATATAAACTTTTTCACCCGAAGGAGCTTCAACCTCTTTTAATCTAGGAGATTTCTCTACTCCTTCTAAAACACTTTTACTTCTTATTATTTGTCCCACAGAATCCCTTAAATTATCTAGAACTTGTGGCACCCCAGCATTATTAAACTCCCTTTTTAATCTATCCGCAGCATGATCTTTTCTTTTTTCGAAGTCAAATCTAGTTTTTTGATTTTTTTCTATACATAAACTATTGATTTTTTTAATAAATCATGTATGTTCACATTAATTCCCCTTATCATATGGCTTATTTTATAATTTTATATTATCAAATATACTTTATTTTATAACCATATTTTTCATAAATATTCCTAGCATAAAAAAGCTATTATCATAAATTTAATTATATAACCTTTTATTCATAATATTTTTTATTATTCCTGCATCATAAATATAAGGTTTAATGAATATTTTAATTAATATAGAAATTTATAGCATAAAAATACACCCTATTATAAAATAAGGTGTATTCATTAATTAAAATAATTGACTTATAGATTCGTTAGCGAATATTTTCTTTATTGCATCTCCAAATAAATGTGCAACAGTTTTTACTTGTATCTTATCTATCTTCTTTTCTTCAGGAAGTTGTATAGTATCAAGAACTATTAACTCACTTATAGCAGAAGCTTCTATTCTTTCTATTGCTGGACCTGATAATACTGCATGTGTACAACAAGCGTAAACTTCTTTAGCACCAAATTCTTTAAGTGCATTAGCAGCATTACATATTGTTCCTGCTGTATCTATCATATCATCTAATAATATAACATTTTTATCTTTAACATCGCCTATTATGTTCATTATTTCACATACGTTAGCTTTTGGTCTTCTCTTGTCTATTATAGCTAGAGGGACATCTCCATCTAATCCATTAGCAAATTTTCTAGATCTTGTAACACTTCCTAAGTCAGGAGATACTACTACTAAATCTTCTATGTTTTTGCTGTTGAAGTAGTCTGCTAATATTGCACCACCTTGTAAATGATCTAGTGGTATATCAAAGTATCCTTGTATTTGTGCAGCATGTAAATCCATAGTTAAAACTCTATCTGCTCCTGCTGCTGTTATTAAGTTTGCAACTAATTTAGCTGTGATTGGATCTCTTGCCTTAGCTTTTCTATCTTGTCTTGCATATCCGTAGTAAGGAATAACTGCTGTTATTCTTCCTGCTGATGCTCTTTTTAATGCATCTATCATTATTAATAATTCCATTAAATTTTCATTTACTGGGCTATTAGTTGATTGAACTACGAAAACATCGCATCCTCTTACTGTTTCATTCATGTTTACGCTTATTTCGCCATCACTAAATGTACCTACTTCACAATCTGCTAAAGGTACACCTATGTAATCAGCTATTTTTTGAGCTAATTCTTTAGATGAATTACCTGCAAGTATTTTGATTTCACTTCCGCTAGTGTTCATTTGTATCCTCCCAAAACTTTAAAAACAATTTATTTATTAAAATTTAGGCGTTTTGCCTTAAATAATAAGCTATTTAGTTGCTATTTATTGTTATCTCTTTCTTCCTTTTTTGCTACCCAGCCTTCTTTTATAACTTGTCTTTCTCTGGCTACTGCTAATGCTCCTTGTGGAACATCATTAGTTATAGTTGATCCTGTAGCTATGTATCCCTTTTCTTCTACAGTAACTGGTGCAACTAAGTTAGAATTTGATCCTATAAATGCTCCATCTTTAACTGTTGATTTAAATTTATTTTTGCCATCGTAGTTTACAAATACTACTCCGCATCCTATATTTACATCCTTACCAACGTGTGCATCTCCTATATATGATAAGTGTGATGCTTTAGAGTTATCTTCTATAGTAGCATTTTTAACTTCTACGAAGTCTCCTATTTTAACATTGTTTCCTATATTACTATTTGGTCTTAAGTATGCATATGGTCCTACTGTAGTATTTTCTCCAACAGTACTATCTACTATTGTTGAACTTTGTACTTCTGTATAATTTCCTATTTGAGAATTTGTTATACTACAATTCATTCCTATCACACAGTTTGTTCCTATTTTAGTATTTCCTCTAAGCATTGCTCCAGGATATACTATAGTATCATTTCCTATTTCTACATCTGCTTCTATATAAGTTGAGTTAACATCTATTATTGTTACTCCATTTACCATATGAGATTCATTTATTCTTCTTCTCATTATTTCTTCAGCTTTTGATAATTCAACTCTTGAATTAACTCCCATTAGTTCTTCTATTGTAGAACCATTGAAAGCCCCTACTTTTTGACCTTTATCTCTCATTATTTTGATTGTATCTGTTAGGTAGTATTCACCTTGAGCATTGTTGTTATCTAATAAATCAAGACTTTCTCTTAATGATTTCCCATTGAAACAGTATATTCCTGAATTTATTTCTTTTGCTTTCTTTTCTTCTTCATTAGCATCTTTTTGCTCTACTATTTTAAGTAGATCTTTGTTTTCATCTCTTATTATTCTTCCATATCCAGTTGGATTATCTACTGTAGTTGTAAGAACTGTTGCATGATATCCGTGTTCTATATGGTAATCGAATAATCTTTTTAATGTTTCTTCTTTTACTAAAGGTGTATCTCCGCAAAGCACAACTATAGTATCATTATCATTTATATATTCTTTAGCCATCATTACTGCATGACCTGTTCCTAATTGCTCTGTTTGCATTGCTATCATAGTGTCTTTAGGTAATTTTTCTTTTACTACATCAGATTCGTGACCTAAGATTGCAACTATATCATTAACCCCTGATTTTTTTGAAACGCTTATTACGTGGTTTACCATTTCTTTACCACATACTTTATGTACAACCTTTGGATATTTAGACTTCATTCTTGTTCCTTTACCAGCGGCAAGGATTATCGCTTTAAAATTCATGTCCCCACTCCATTCATTAATTATTTTCCTATATATGTATAATATGTAAAATTACATATTAGTATTCAATGTCATTCATTTCTACTAACTAATATATCACTTTTTTACAAAAAAGTATATATTTAAACAAAGTTTACTGACTTTAACAACAAAAAAGAGCCGAAAGTTCGACTCTTAACAATTTATATATATTCTTTCATAATTTAATTTTAGCAAAAAATTAACTTGAATCATCTTACCAACGACATATCCTTAGTATGTATATAGATATATCCGTTATTCAAAATTATTCAGCTGCAACTTCTAGTTGAGCTACTGCTTCATGGTAAGCTTTTAATACTGCATCTTCTACTACTTGTCTCATTTCAGCATTTATAGGATGAGCTATATCTCTGAAGTTTCCTTCTCCTACTTTTCTGCTTGGCATTGCTATGAATAATCCATTATGACCTTCTATAACCTTTATGTCATGTACTACAAATAGGTTATCAAAAGTTAATGAAACTATACATTTCATTTTACCTTCATCTGTTATTTTTCTTACTCTTACGTCAGTTATCTTCATCTCTAAATATCCCCCTTTAATTTTGACAAAATATAATCTTTAAATAATATATT
>OLNM01001649.1_pt1 | contig 15996 bp, 15 predicted proteins | sample 1672391 | NCBI WGS metagenome assembly OLNM01 (sample SAMEA3136680, study PRJEB25190) | human gut metagenome | reverse complement strand
GGATACTCACCCAATATTTTTTATTCATATGAAAAGCTGGATAAATCCCCTTCTGCTGGATGAAACGGGCTACTTGATCAGACTTAACATTCAAAACTTCTATTTTCCCAGACTTGCCAGCATCTAGTTTTTTCCAATCAATGGTCATAAAGACACCATACCACTTGAGGGTGTCTCGGTGGCGAATGGCACCAGATTCTGGAGATCTCTCCCACAAATACTCAATCGTTCCCTGATAGTACAGAGAGATATAGGCCATGAGACGCTTGGCTTGAGGATAGAGAAATTTCTCTACCTCAAAACAAGCTTGGCGAATCCTTGCAAGACTTTCCTGACAAGCTTCTCTGACTTGGCCAACGAAATTTCCTTGTAGCTGTTCCTGATGGATCTGGATATACTCGTCCCCTGTATCCTGATCATAGACCTGAAAAGATATCTTCTGGTCGCAGACACGGACCTTTAAGAGAAAAGAGTCCGATAAGACTGGGCACTGGTACTCATAGCCTGTCCCACTCTTTTCAAATCCATAAGCCAATCCCTTTTCTGGCTGAAAGGTGTATCGGTCAAAATAATGCTCTAAAAACATTTTCTCTCCCTTATTCATTTTTGCACTAGAAGAGGCTGGAAACAACGTCTCCAACCTTGATAACGGATCTTCAAAACTACTTCAGGCAGTGAGCGTTTCTTTTTTAAAACACGATGCGCGTGCCATGCAGTTGACAAACACCCAATTGCTCCAAAAAGAGCTGACGATTGTCAAGGGTCACACCTCCACCTGGCAGGATCTGAATCTTTCCCTTAGCCGCATCTAATAAACGATGATAGTGTGCAAAACGTTGCTCTAGTGGGTCACCTGGACTTCCAGCTCGTGTTAAAATGCGGGCTACACCCTGATCAGAAAGCCACTCAATCGCTTCTAGCTGATCTGTATGAGCTAACTCATCAAAGGCCATATGAAAGACCACCTCTGCCTCTCCACAGGCTGCTAGTAAAAGCTGCATGACCCTCTGGTCCAACTTTCGATCGCTCGTCAGCGCACCCAGAACAAAACAAGTAACCCCTATTTCTTTCGCAGCACGAATATCCGTCAGCATAGCTTCGACTTCCAGATCAGTGTAGACAAAATCTCCACCACGGGGCCGAATGATCACACATAGATCCACAGACTTCGCTCTTGTCAGTTTGATTGCTTCATTGATCACACCTATACTCGGTGTGGTCCCGCCTACTGCCAGGTTGTCACACAGTTCAATACGACCTGCCCCAGCAGCAATCGCCTTATCAATAAAAGTTAAATTCTCTGCACAAAATTCAAAGACAAGCATGACAACTCCAATTACAAAGACTTAAAACAAGGATATACTAACGGTTACCTTAGCATTGCCATTTTCCACTCTCGCTTTTGAGATACTATAGCCTGCTTGAGGGATCTCAAGGGTGATTTGATCACCATTAACCGTGAAGCCACTTCCATTTTGATTGGATTGATCCTTCAAATAGTTGAGAACCAAGAATTTTGGAATGGGCATTTTCCCTAATTTAGCACCGGTCACGGTCAAATTCATGACATTGTTTTCGACTTGACCAGTCATGGTTAAATCTAGATAGCTATCGACTGGCCCTAATGATACAGGAACTTTGACGTGAAGGTCATTGCCATCCATTCCTAGTGACATCTTTTGATAGTCAGAATTGTCAAGGGCGGATCCAGCACTTGTTTTTACGACCTGACTTAATTGTACAGAATTGAGACTTAGCTCAGTTGAGACCCCTTCAGTGCTCACAGAAGCATTTGAAACTGCATTTTGAGCCAGCTCAATCAAAGAACTCCCTGCCTGCACATTTCTCAGCTGCTCCCCTTCAGGAATAGATCCAGGAACCAACAGGACCACTAATAAAATAAATAAAACGATCACCATGCCAATCAGGCGTCTCATCCACTTAAACATCTGCTCCTCCAATACGTGTAAAGTTGTATTCTTATTGTACCTTAATTCTAAAGAAATTGCGACTAAGAGGGGCCTTTAGAAAGCAAAAGAGAGCGTGGGACAGAAATCGGTAATTCGTTAGAATTCGATTTCGTCGTCCCACCTCCGCACAGTTGAGTAGGGCTGTAAAAGCTGATGAAATCAGCGTAGTAGAGCCCACTCAACCACTGCGTCTTACTCGACAATCCAAAAACAATTGAGAGGCTAGGACTTTTATCCCAACCTCTCTCTGTGCATTATTTCGATTTAATGTAGTTAACACCATCTGCTTTTGGCGCAACTGCTTGTCCGAAGAAGGCTGCCAAGACAACCATGGTCAAGACGTAAGGCGCAATTTGCAAGTAGATGGATGGGATACCTTTAAGCAAAGGCAATTGATTCCCGATAACAGCCAAACTTTGTGAAGCTCCAAAGAAGAGACTAGCAAGCATGGCCCCGATTGGGTTCCATTTCCCGAAAATCATAGCCGCAAGGGCGATGAAACCAGGACCAACAATAGTAGTCACCGCAAAGTTAACGGAAATAGATTGAGCGTATATGGCTCCTCCAATACCAGCTAGGGCACCTGAGATCATCACTCCTAAGTAGCGCATTTTATAAACATTGATTCCCAATGTATCTGCTGCTTGTGGGTGTTCCCCAACTGAACGAAGACGCAATCCAAATTTTGTCTTGAACATGATGAACCAAGCAAAGAATGAGAAGAGAATCGCAACCCAGCCGATGATGCTGGCATTGTTGAAGAAAATATCCCCAATTACCGGAATTTTAGATAAGACCGGAATGGATGTTTTCCCGAAGGCAACTTTGATATTATCAGTTTGTCCCTTGTTATACATCGCTTTAACAAGGAAGACCGCAAGTGGAGGTGCCATCAAGTTCAATACCGTACCTGAGACGATATGGTCAGCACGGAAATGAATGGTTGCCACCGCGTGAATCAAGGAGAAGAGTACTCCAATCCCTGCAGCAACGATCAAGGACAACCATGGTGTCAAACTTCCTAACTCAGGCTCAAAAGTCAAGTTAAAGATAATACCTGAGAAGGCTCCCATAACCATGATTCCTTCCAGACCAACGTTAACAACCCCAGCGTGTTCTGAGTATGCTCCTCCGATACTTGTGAAGATCAGCGGCGCCGCATACACAATCATAGAGGAAACAAGAATACTTAAAATCGTTACAATACTCATTAGTTTGCTCCTCCTTTTTTAGCTGAACGCATCGAGATCATCTTTTCAATAATGTAGTGAGCACATACGAAGAAGATAATGGATGCTGTCACAATTTGAACGACTTCTTCAGGGATGGCAGCTGGCTTCATACCAACTCCCCCAATTTGAAGTGCTCCAAACAAGAAGGCAGCAAATGGAATACCAATTGGTGAATTCATCGCAAGAAGGGCAACGGCCATTCCGTTAAATCCAACACTCATTGAGCTGGTTTGAACGTAGACATTTGAGTAAATACCTAGACCTTCTGCTACCCCACCGATACCAGCAAGAGCACCAGAAATGATCATAGAAAGGATAATGGTGCGTTTTGCAGACATCCCTGCGTATTCTGCCGCATTGGCATTGAGACCAACGGCACGGATTTCAAAACCAAGTGTTGTTTTCTTCATCAAGAACCAGATGACCACCACTGCGATGATGGCAAAGAAGATCCCGATGTTCATTTGTGATTTGTCCGTCAAATTACGCAACCACTCCGTCTGGTAGACAGCGTTGGCTCCCACATCAATAGTTGAGTCCTTGTTTTTCATCAAGGAAGCTGGGAAGCTATGGATCAAGGCATTCCCACCATAGAGAACAATGTAGTTCATCATAATGGTGATGATGACCTCACTGGTTCCGAGATAGGCACGAAGGAAACCAGGAATCGCTCCAATAAATCCACCTGCGATAGCCGCAATCAAAACGGTCATCGGAATCATCAGTAAGCGAGGCATATTTGGGAAGGAAAGGGCAAACCAAGTCGCCATGATCCATCCTGCAAAAGCCTGACCAGGAAGTCCAACGTTAAAGAAGCCGGCCCGGCTAGCTACCGAAAATCCAAGAGCAACTAAAATCAGTGGCCCCATAGCACGGGAAATATTACCCCAACTCTTAATCGAACCAAAGGCTTTCTTAAACAGCAATTCATATCCCCAAAGGGCATCATAGCTGAAGGCCCACATAATAATGGCACCTAAGACCAGTCCTAAAAGGACAGACACCAATGGAACGGCAATTTGTTTTAAATTCTTATTCATTTGATGCTCCCTCCTTTACTTGTCCACCTGCCATGAGGATTCCAAGTTCTTGCTTATTCGTTGTTTCAGGGGTTACGATCCCTTGGATCTTCCCATCATGAATAACCGCAATACGGTCAGAAACATTCAAAATTTCATCTAATTCAAAGCTGACAACCAGAACAGCTTTTCCATTATCCCGTTCTTGAATCAAACGTTTGTGGATATATTCAATCGCTCCGACGTCCAAACCACGAGTTGGCTGGCTGACGATCAAGAGATCTGGATCGCGATCGATTTCCCGCGCGATAATGGCTTTTTGCTGGTTTCCTCCAGAGAGAGCCTTAGCTGGTACCACTTCACTAGCTGCACGAACGTCAAACTCTTCCATCAACTTCTTAGCATAAGAGGTAATATTTGGATAATTCAAAATACCATTCTTGCTAAGAGGTTCTTTATAATAGGTTTGAAGAGCAATGTTTTCAGAGATCATCATATCAAGGACCAAACCATCCCGGTGACGGTCTTCAGGGACGTGCCCTACCTTCATTTCTGTGATTTGACGTGGGCGAAGTCCTACAACGTCCTTGCCTTTAATCTTGATTGAACCGGATTTTACCTTCCGTAGACCTGTAATGGCTTGGATCAACTCAGATTGACCATTTCCATCAATCCCTGCGATCCCAACGATTTCACCAGCACGAAGTTCTAAGGAAAGATTCTTAACAGCTGGGACTCCCCGGTTTTCGTTTACAACCAAGTTTTCGATCGACAAGACGACTTCTTTCGGTTGAGAAGGACCTTTCTCCGTTTTAAAGGAAACAGAACGACCGACCATCATTTCGGCCAAGTCTTGGTTGGTAGCTCCACCAATCTCGACTGTTTCAATAGATTTCCCACGACGGATAACCGTTACGCGGTCTGAAACAGCACGGATTTCATCCAACTTGTGCGTAATCAAGATAATGGATTTTCCTTCATTTGCCAAGTTCTTCATGATTGTCATCAATTCTTCGATTTCAGCTGGTGTCAACACTGCAGTTGGTTCATCGAAGATTAGGATGTCGGCTCCACGATAAAGCGTCTTTAAGATTTCCACACGTTGCTGCGCACCAACGGAAATATCCTCAACTTTAGCATTTGGATCCACTGCTAAGCCATATTTTTTAGACAAATCAAGGATATCTTGACTGGCTTTCTTAAGATCCAAAATACCATGTTTAGTGGTTTCAGACCCAAGGATGATATTTTCAGCAACAGTGAAGGCTTCAACCAACATAAAGTGTTGGTGCACCATTCCAATTCCTAAAGAAGCTGCTTTTGAAGGTGAGTCTAGGTTAACAGTTTTTCCATTTACCACGATGTCTCCGCTAGTTGGTTCCAACAAACCAGCCAACATATTCATCAGGGTAGATTTCCCTGCACCATTTTCTCCAAGAAGTGCATGGATTTCACCTTTGCGCAACTGAAGATTAATCTTGTCATTTGCTACAAAGTCACCAAATTTTTTGGTAATCTCACGCATTTCGATGACATATTCGTGTGTCATGTGGGGTGTTTCCTTTCAAATCAATTTTTATTTCAATAAAACCTATTAAGACAGCTAATAGATTTTACTGAGACAAAAATGTCTCAATTTATTAAAAGGAACGGCCCTTGAAGGTCGGGCCGATCCAATCAATGATTATTTTTCAGGAACTTTAAGTGACCCGTCAAGGATCTTAGCTTTAGCGTCTTCGACAGCTTTTTTAGCTTCTGCAGAAAGATTGTCAGTTGTCAAGTCAACTCCACCATCTTTCAAGCTATAAGTAATCACTTTACCGCCAGGGAATTTACCATCAGCAGTTTTCTTAGCCAAGTCTTTTACAGATTCTCCGACTTTCTTCAAGCTTGAAGCCAAGACAAAGTTAGATTTTTTACCATCTTTAGAAGTGTATTCACCTTCAGCTTTTTGGTCACGGTCAACACCAAGAACCCAAACTTTTTCGTCTTCATTTTTCTTCTCGTTCAAGTCTTTTGCTTCAGAGAAGACACCTGCTCCAGTACCACCAGCTACTTGGTAGATAACATCTGCACCTGCAGCGTATTGTGCAGCAGCAATTGTTTTACCTTTAGCAGAGTCACCGAATGAACCAGCGTAGTCTACTTGAACTTTGATAGATGGGTCAACAGATTTAACACCAGCTTCAAATCCAGCGCGGAAACGAGTGATAACTTCACTTTCCATACCACCTACAAAACCAACTTGTTTAGTTTTTGTAGTTTTCGCAGCAGCGATACCAGCAAGGTAACCAGCTTCGTTATCGGCATAAACAGCAGATGCTACGTTCTTTTGTCCTTCAATACGGTCATCGATGATGACATAGTTCACATCTTGGTTGTCTTTTGCAGCTTTTTTAACAGAGTCGCTCAAGGCAAAACCAACACCAAAGATCAATTTGTAGTCGTTAGAAACAGCTTCATCAAGGTTTGTCGCATATTGAGATTCATCTGTTGATTGGAAGTAGTCAAATCCGTTCCCTTTAGAAAGACCGTTTTCTTTACCCCAAGCTTGCAAACCTTCCCAAGCAGATTGGTTGAATGATTTGTCATCCACACCACCAGTATCGGTAATGATAGCAGCTTTCAAATCAGTTTTTGATTCTGAGTTTGCGCTATCTTTTTTAGACGCACGATTTCCACATGCTGCAAGTCCGATAGCAGCGACAGTTACTAGACCAAGGCCTAGCCATTGTTTCTTGTTCATTACTGAACCTCCTAAATTATTGTGCAACATTGTTGCGAAGTATTGAAAGGGTCAAAAGACCGCCTCACAGACCTATTAAGTCAGGTCTGTAAAGGAATATGGAAGTAATTCCTTGACCGTCATCACGACCGTCGATTTATCTTTAGATACCAAAGTTACAGGCAGATCAGGCTCAAAAAATTCAGCCATGACCTGGCGACAAGCACCACACGGAGAGATGGGCTTTTCTGTTTGCCCATAGATAATGAGCTCTTGAAAGTCACGAGCTCCTTCAGAAACAGCTTTAAAAATGGCTGTCCGTTCTCCACAGTTGGTTAATCCAAAACTGGCATTTTCGATATTAACCCCTGTATAGATTTCTCCATCCTTCGTTAGCAGTACAGCTCCAATTGGGAAATGAGAGTAAGGCACATAGGCTTGTTTACTCACTTCAACTGCTAAGTTGATCAACTCAGTAGTCGCCATGAGCCACCTTTCCTTCCATGATGGCTACACCAGAAGAAGTCCCAATACGGGTCGCACCAGCTTCGATAAAAGCAAGAGCATCTTCATAAGAGCGAGCACCACCAGAAGCCTTAACACCCATGTCGGGTCCAACAGTTTGACGCATTAAGGCCACATCTTCTACCGTTGCTCCTCCAGTTGAGAAGCCAGTTGAAGTCTTCACAAAGTCTGCGCCAGCTAACTTAGCAATTTGACAAGCAACGATCTTTTCATCATCGGTTAAGAGACAAGTCTCAATGATGACTTTGACCAGCTTATCACCGCTCGCTTCGACTACCGCTTGGATATCTTCCTCAACTAGTGCTAAATTCTTAGACTTAAGAGCCCCGATATTAATGACCATGTCAATCTCATCGGCACCATTTTGAATCGCATTTTTTGTTTCACACGCTTTGACAAATGGTGTATTTGCTCCTAAAGGAAAACCAATGACGGTACAAACTTTAACGTCTGAATCGCGCAAGCCCTCAGCCGCAAAATTCACCCATGTCGGGTTCACACAGACACTCGCAAAATCATAAGCCTTGGCTTCTTCGATCAGCTTTTCGATCTGTTCTTGTTGTGCATCTGGTTTTAAAAGAGTGTGATCGATATATTTATTTAACTTCATACAATCTCCTGAGCTGCTTAAGATATTATTTCAATAATTTCTTTAACGCTTTCAGCCCTTTCTAGTATTTTAACATTTTTTTTGAATTCTGTAACGCTTTCTTGTGAATTTTTTTCATTCATGAAAATGCGGGCAATGCGTTCCCCTTTTTTGACGTGCTCTCCCACTTTTTTGTCAAACACAATCCCTGTTTCATAATCGAGGGGATCTGATTTGACAGCACGGCCAGCACCCAGACGCATAGCATATAAGCCAAACTCCATAGCAGGTAAAGCTGCAATGACACCATCTTGATCCGCTGTTACTTCAAGGACCTGATCCACTTTGACAGGACGGTGCAAATCCTCTAAATCTCCACCTTGCGCTTGGACCATTTCTTCAAACTTGGCTAAGGCTTGTCCATTGGTCAACTGTTCATGGATGGCTTCAATTGATTGATCTACATTGGCCAATTTCAACATGATTTGTGCTAATTCACAAATAAACTCTGTGACATCAGCACGCCCCTGTCCTTTTAGAATATCCAGGGCTTCCAAAATCTCTAAACGATTGCCAATACTGGTTCCCAAAGGTTGGCTCATATCTGTAATGACAGCGATTGTCTTGCGCCCTACGGCATTACCGAGATCCACCATGGTACGAGCTAGTTCACGCGCCTCTTTAATGGTCTTCATAAAGGCCCCTTCTCCAACGGTGACATCGAGAAGAATGGCATCCGCACCAGCAGCAATTTTCTTACTCATGACGGAGCTAGCAATCAAAGGAATGGTATCCACTGTCGCTGTCACATCACGCAGAGCATACAAAAGTTTGTCTGCCTTCACAAGTTGGTCAGATTGCCCAATAACCGATAAGCCAATCTCCTGCACCTGCTGGATGAATTCTTCTTGAGTCCGCTCAATTTGGAAGCCTTTAATCGATTCCAATTTATCGATGGTTCCACCCGTGTGGCCTAAGCCACGACCGCTCATTTTAGCAACCGGCACTCCAAAACTTGCAACCAGAGGCACCAAGACCAAGGTCACCTTGTCTCCCACACCACCAGTCGAATGTTTGTCTACCTTGATTCCTGGAATAGCTGACAGATCAAACTGTTGCCCCGTTTGGACCATCTTCATGGTCATATGAGAAATTTCTTCCGTCGTCATCCCTTTAAAATAAACGGCCATAGCAAAAGCAGACATTTGGTAATCTGGTACTGTTCCAGCCACATAGCCCTCAATCAGCCATTCAATTTCTTCCTTGTTTAAGGCAAGACCATCTCTTTTTTTCTGAATGATATCTACTGCTCTCATGATTCTTTCACACTTCTTAAAATATAATAGCCTTTGTCTTTTTTTACGATTTCACAATTGCCAAACGTCTCTTCCATCTTGGCCTTAGCGCTGGGAGCCCCTTGTTTTTTCTGAATGACAATAGTCAAATCTCCACCTGGTTTCAAATGTTCAAAACTACCCGTAATCACTTGGTGAACCACTTTCTTACCAGCTCGGATCGGCGGATTACTGATCACATGGTCAAAGACCCCTTCTACTGCTTCATAGACATCCGAAGAAAAGATCTGAGCTTCCACGCCATTTCGGCTGGCATTTTTCTTAGCCAAGTCCAGCGCCCGCTCATTGACATCGACCATAGTCACTGCAACTCCCTGGGCTTTAGCCAGAGAGAGACCGATTGGACCATAGCCACAGCCAACATCAAGGACACTTTCTCCTTCTTGAAAATCCAGGGTTGATAAGAGCACCTGGCTTCCATAGTCAATCATTTTTTTACTAAAGACGCCGGCGTCCGTATAAAAATTCATCTTTTGCCCCAATAAAACAACAGCCAGATCATGAATATCATGGGCTGCATCTGGGTTTACATCAAAATACATTTTACTCATAAGGTTATTTTATCATAATTCATTCCTTTTTTAAATCGTTTACACGACCTCTAAAAATTGGTATACTAAAGACTACAATAGGAGTGACATATGGACAAAGAATTTCTACATTTTGAAAAAATTAATCGGGAAACTTGGCAAAATTTGCACCGCAAAACCACCCCACCTCTCTCTCAAACAGAGCTCAATTCTATTAAAAGTTTTAACGACCGCATCAACCTCCAGGATGTACGTGACGTCTACCTGCCTTTGACAAACCTGATTGGAATCTACAAGCGTTCCAAAGAAGATTTGGCCTTCTCAAAAGGTATTTTTCTCCAAAAAACGAGTGAACGCCAACCCTTTATCATTGGGGTTTCAGGGAGCGTTGCGGTTGGAAAATCTACCACTAGCCGTTTACTTCAAATCCTGCTGTCACGAACCTTCGAAGGCTCGACAGTGGAGTTGGTGACGACGGATGGCTTTCTCTATCCAAATGCTATCTTAAAAGAACAAGAGATCCTCAATCGAAAAGGATTTCCGGAAAGCTATGATATGGAATTGCTCCTTGATTTTCTTAATCAAATCAAAAACAACAAGAGTGTAGAAATCCCTGTCTATTCCCACGAAATATACGATATTGTCCCAGATGAGAAGCAAACGATTTTACCAGCTGATTTCGTCATTGTCGAAGGAATCAATGTCTTTCAAAATCCGCAAAATGACAGTCTCTATATGACCGATTTCTTTGATTTTTCAATCTATGTGGATGCCGCAGTCAATGATATCGAATCTTGGTATATCGATCGCTTCCAAAAACTCCTTGCATTAGCTCAAAATGATCCCAATAACTACTACTATCGATTTACAGAGCAACCCCTAGAAGAAGTTTTAAGCATGGCCCATCAGGTCTGGGAATCCATTAATTTAGTCAACTTGCAACATTACATCCAACCAACCAGAAACCGAGCTGATCTGATTCTCCATAAGGCAACCAACCATGAAATCGACGAAATTTATCTCAAACGCTAGAGAAAATGGCCTGTTAACGGTACTTTTTTAAGGAAAAGCTATTTTAGGCTTGTCAAATCTTAACTTTTCATATATAATGAGATAGTTAGATTATCAATGGAGGTGAATAACTTGGCAAACATTAAATCAGCTATCAAACGCGCTGAATTGAACGTTAAACAAAACGAAAAAAACTCAGCTCAAAAATCAGCTATGCGTACTGCAATCAAAGCTTTTGAAGCAAACCCATCTGAAGAACTTTACCGCGCTGCTAGCTCAGCTATCGATAAAGCAGAAACTAAAGGTTTGATCCACAAGAACAAAGCTAGCCGTGATAAAGCACGTCTTGCAGCGAAACTTGGTTAATCAAGAACAGCATAAAAATCAAGCTCTCCGGAGCTTTTTTTGTGCCTAAATTTTTGAGAGGTGCTTATGAAAATTGTTATTATCGGCTATTCTGGATCTGGAAAATCTACCTTGGCTGGAGCCTTATCTCGCCACTACTCCATCCCCAAGCTCCACATGGATACCCTTCAATTTCAACCAGGATGGGTAGACAGTGACCGGGATTGGATGGAGGGACAGATGAAACAGTTTCTTAGCCAACATAAAGACTGGGTCATTGATGGAAATTATTCATGGTGTTGCTATGAGGAAAGAATGGAGCAAGCCGACCACATTATCTTTCTCAACTTCTCTCGTTGGAACTGCCTCTATAGAGCCTGGAAACGATACCGTCGTTATAAGGGACGCGTTCGCGAGAGTATGGCAGCAGGCTGCCCTGAACGCTTTGACTGGGAATTCATCCGTTGGATCCTTTGGGACGGTCGAACTAAGAATGCCAAAGAAAGGTATAGAAATATCCGTTCTACCTATCCCGATAAATTCATCTCTCTCAAGAATCAAAAAGAGCTGGATGCATTTCTAAAAACAATACAATAAAAAAGGTTGGGATTAAAATCCCAGCCTTTTCTTATTTATCAACGTAGTCTCCGCCAGTGAAGCCATAGTATTCTTCCAGACTCAAGCCTGAGTCCGCAATATCTTGTGCTTCTTTTCCGATATAGCGGAGATGCCAGCTTTCTGGCATGTAGCCTGTTACTTTTTCTTTTCCTTCTTGGTAACGAACCACAAAGCCATATTTAGCAGCATTCTTAAGCAACCACTTACTTGGTCCAGGTTCGGTTACCAAATTACCACTGGTATCGATCAAATCAAAGGTCAAACCAGTTTGGTGTTCACTATAACCTGGTCTTGCAGAATAACGATCTGCTGCTTCCTGACCATCTTGATTGACATAGTTTTGGTAGAGACCAACTTGGGTGTCGTAGCTACGAAAACCACTATATTGGTCACTGATCGGATAACCTTCTGCCTGCATGGCTGCGATCAATTCATGAAGGGCTGAAACAGCTTCAGGATCTTCACCTGGGTTAAAGTCAGGCGACAAGGGATAATGTTTGTTGGCGATCATGACCTCACCATATTTCCCTTTGACACTATAGTAGGAACCATTATAGCTGACACCAGAATCCACTTTCACATCTGACTTACCAGCTTTTGACGACTCTTCTTTGCCAGTTTCTTTTGACGTATCCTTTGCAGAAGACGTTCCTTTGGAAGACTTAGTTTGCGTTTGTTTAGTTTCTTCTTTTGCAGAAGATTTAGAACTAGTGGATTGAGATTGGGAGCAAGCTGTCAGGGTTAACAAGGCAACTGTCACCAAAGTTAATTTGGAAAATCTTGCTTTCATGAGGAATCTCCTATGATTCTTTTGTTACGACAATATCCGTAATCACATAACTTGCACCTACTTTTTTCAAAGTGTAGGTCTTGTACTTGCGGTTTTGTGAATCTGGATGGCTATCTGTATAATGCACGGTAAAGTCTTCATAAGTCTTGATCGTCACCACACCATTTTCTTCAGTGACACTTTGAATGTCCAAAGCTCCTGGAGTATAGTAGTCAATTTTAGCCTTTCGAACACCATCACCAGTTGTGAATTCAACCATGTCCTTGTACGCTTGACTTTGTGTGTCATAGTATTTAGAGTAGGTGTTGTTTCGGTTTGAAACGGAGCTAAAGACTGCGTCGCGGTACTCTTTCAAGAACTCTTCTGCCAAGGTCCGATTTTGTTCTTCTTTGGCTGCTTGCGCTTTCTTAGCATCTTGTGCACTCTTGATGCGTTTTAGGGTATCTTTGGCTAGTTTAAGTTCGATCGGATCGTTCTCACCCTCTTCAATCGTCACCTTAGCCTTTTCAGTTGTATAGGTTTCCCCATTCATGTTGAAGACGGCATGTACTTCAATTTCTTGATAAGGAATGCTGTCTACTTCAAAGGTCGTGCTGGTTCCGACTTCTTTGCCGTTGACCACAACCTTCACATCTGTTGGGTTTTCAACTTCATCTGGGAACTCAACTTCTAAATTGCGTTTTTCAGAATTCAACTGCAATTCTAAATTATTCTTTGTTGCTTTTTTAGGATTGAGATGGATCTTAGAAGTAACATTTCCGACCTCTGTTTTAGCAGTCAATTCCATTTCTTTTGTATTGTAATGGAAATAACCAAGGTCTGTCACTGCATCTTTCTTCAAGGTCACTGTTTTATTGGCAGCCACTTTGAGTTTGGCTTGGTCCAAATTGGTCTTGACCTTCACTTGCACTGGATAGCTGGCCACACGGTATTCTTGGAAGATTACAAATTTCTTGTCCGCTTTTTCCAAACCAAAGATCTTGTTTCCAGATTTATCCGTATAGCTGCCTTCTCCACCATTATCAATGATCTTGTTCAACTCTGTGCCGATATCGACCCCTTGATCTTCCATGCTGGTGATAAAGCTTTCGGCTTCATCCTTCGTCCATTTATCGTTATCGGTTGAAAGCAGGTCTGCTGCTTCGCGATAATCTTTGGTGTCCACTGCCTTAATAAATTTATCTGCAGTCACTTCGACACGTGTTGTAGACTGGAAGTAAAAGAAGGCTGCTACCAAAGCGATCACAAGGACTGCGATAGCAGAAATAATCCCAATTTTCTTCTTGGAAAGTTTCTTTCCACCCTTCGTTTTAGGGGCCTTTTGTTTTTTCTGAGCTTGACCTGCTTCTGTAACATTTGGACCAGCAAAGACCTGCGTTTGCTCAGCAGCAAGTGGAGTCGTAAACTCTTGAGTCGGCTGTTGAGGGACATATTCCTGTGTTTCTTCTGTTGAATCTGGGGTCGCAAATTCTGCTTCAGGCACAGGTCCTACAAAAAACTCGAAGTTTTGACTTTTAGCCGCGGTAAATTCTTCTGCACTTGGCTTGCGGCCATAGGTTTCTTCAAAATGTTGCAACCAAGCCTGACGAGCTGCTAGAAGTGGATCGACATTCTTCACTTCTTCAACTGGTTCAACCACTGGTTCCTCAATAGGAGCGACTTCCTCTGCTGGGGCATTTCCTGCGATAGACTGAATTTGTTTCAAATCAAATCCACAAGCTTTCCCAGCCATAAACTCTTCTGGTGACGGTTTGCGACCGATCACTTTTTCAAATAATTCAACCCATTTCTTTTGCATGGATCTCTTCTCCCTCATTATAAAATAGGGAAAGTGGGTTCCCCCACCTTCCGTTTTGTGATATTGTTAGAATCCAAAGTTAGAGAAATTTGGAGCACTTGGAATAAATCCTACGGCTACTTGTTCTAAAATACGAGCATTCACATAAATGACAAAGATGGCAATGAGAAGCAAGACAACAGATGATGCTACTAGAAGCAAGAATTTATCTGCTTTAAAGCTTGTCTTGTTCAATCCTTGATGAACGACATAGCATGTTCCAACAAAGAACAAGAAGAAAATAAGGAAGTTTACAAAGCCATAAAATTCATAAACTTTTACAAGACCTACTAAGAAAGCAAGGAGGGCAAGTGGCAAAGTGTAAACAGACAAACGTCCAAACTCTTCAAATGAACGACCGTAACTATATTCCTTGTCTTGAAGAACCACACGACGAACAAAGAATCCAGCTACTTGGAAGGCGTAAAGGCTAAAGAATAGGGAAATCAATGTCAACATAAAGGCACGGAAATCCATTCCATAACCACCTGTAGCTCCACTAGCTGTGAAGAAAGTTGATAGGGTCAAGACAAAGGCAGTCAAGACATACTGTAAAATTCCGTTAAGAGCTTTTGGATTTTCTACAGCTGTTGGACGTTTCAAAGCTGAAAGGAACCAATTCCAGTAACCACCAACGGCTACACCAAATTGACTTGGTTGGCCAGGATAAGGTTGTCCTGGTTGACCTTGGTAAGGAGCTTGTTGATAAGCTGCTTGAGTAGGTTGTTGGTAGGCTTGCTGTGGAGCTTGTTGGAAAGCAGGTCCATTCGCTGGAGCAGCTTGAGGGGCCGGTTCTTGAACTGGAGCTGCTACTGGTTCTTCTGCAGGAGCAGTTGGTGCTGCGACAAACTCTGGAGCTTGTGGAGCTGCGACTGGTTCTTCTGTTGGGGCAGTTGGTGCTGCGACAAACTCTGGGGCTTGTGGAGCTGCGACTGGTTCTTCAACAGGGGCAGTTGGCGCTGCAACAAACTCTGGGGCTTGTGGAGCAGCAACTGGTTCTTCCACAGGTGCAGTTGGTGCTGCGACAAATTCTGGGGCTTGTGGGGTTTCTGGAACCACTACTTCTTCTTGAAATTCTCCTGCAGCCAGTGCTTGAGCAATTTCTTCTGCACTAGCAGAACGACCATTTACGGCTTCGAAATAATCCAGCCAATCTTGTTTTGACATAATGAATCTCCTTAACTATTGTTTATACTAGGGTATTATACAAAATTTCTGAACCATTTTCAATGAAAGACTGGAAAATCCCTGTAATATCTTTTGAAAAACATACAAATTCTACTCATTTTTAGAAATTAGTAAAGAAAAAGAGGCTGGGCAAAAACTGTCCAGCCTTTGATGTTTGATAGGAATAAGTGCAAGACGCAGTGGTTGATTGGCATCTTTGTTCGCCTTTTAAGCTCCAAAGATGACCTAATCAACTGTGCGGGGGTGGGAAGACGAACTCTTT
>OLNM01001645.1_pt1 | contig 16020 bp, 15 predicted proteins | sample 1672391 | NCBI WGS metagenome assembly OLNM01 (sample SAMEA3136680, study PRJEB25190) | human gut metagenome | reverse complement strand
AGATATTTATCATCATCACAACCACCACATATATTAAAAACAGTATTCGGATATTTCTTATGTATAATTCTCGCAGCTTCTATATAAAGATCAACACCCTTTTCTTTCAATATTCTGGAAGTAAACTGAAAGTGTATTATATTATCATCTTCTGGATATGGAAGAAGTTTGTGTTTTTCAAGGTTAACACCAGAACCTGGTAATAAGCATACTTTTGTATTCTTTCCTATCATATTATGATCTTCAAAAAACTTCTGATTATCTATGTTCTGGAAAAATATACATTTCGCATTTCTAACTCCAAGCTTATATAACATAATAGCTATCTTCTGTATCGCACTGGCATTTTCAACAGCCGTACCTAGACCTGTAATATTAGGCATATATGGAAGCTTTAACATTCTACAAGCCATTCCTCCATAACTGCAAGGCTTAATATTATATGTAAGCACGATATCTGGTTTACTTTGTTTCAATATTTTCTTATAATTTTGTAAAAGTGCTAAATCTGCAAATGGATTAGTACCGTGTCTTCCTGTATTAACCTTTACAATACTACATCCTAATTTTTCTAATTCGTCCACATAAAGTAAACTTTCACATATTAATTCTACCTGATGTCCTTCTTTTATTAATCTTTCTATTACTTCTTTTCTCAAGTTATATATATACGTTGTATCATTTGCTATTAATGAAACTTTCATTCTTAGAACACCTCATATAATTAATACTCATCTTCTTCCTTTGCTGCCGCAGCTTCCTGCATTGCTTCTTTATTCATTGCAGTTGTCTTGCCTGCCTCAATTCCCTCTGTACTCTCTGGCATAAATAATATCTTTATCGTAGCCATAATTATTTTTATGTCTGTTATTATGCTGAGTTTTGATATATACATTAAATCCATCTGTAATTTATCATATGGCTCTGTATTGTACTTACCATATACCTGAGCATAACCTGTAAGTCCAGCTTTTACCTGTAATCTTAATGAGAATTCTGGCATTTCCTTTATGTACTGTTCTGATATTTCAGGACGTTCTGGTCTAGGTCCAACACACGATAAATCACCCTGTAGTATATTAATCATCTGAGGTAATTCATCAATTCTACAGGCTCTTATCACTTTGCCTATTGGTGTTATTCTGCTATCGCCCTGAGAAGACAATCTCGCAACACCATCTTTTTCAGCATCAACCTTCATACTCCTGAATTTCAGTATGCTGAATTTCTTGCCATCCTTAGTAAGTCTTACCTGTTTATAGAATACAGGACCTCCATCATATGCCTTTATTAAGATTGCTGTAATTAATAATATAGGACTTGTTATAATTAAACCAACCAGTGATATCACTATATCCATTAATCTTTTTATGAATAAGTATCCTAATCCAGGTGTTGCTCTTTCACATATCATAACTGGAAGATTGGCCATCTGAATAACCTGGGCATTGCTTATCATAAAATCACCTATATTAGGTCTTACATATGTCTTAATATCGTGTTCAACACAATATTTAATAATATCGTTACGCTGTGTTGATGCAAGTCCACACAGCATAACCGAATCTGCACCTGTTTCCTGCAGCTTATTAACAAACTTCTGCAATTCAACCTGTGCTCCTTTATGCCAGCTTTCTATATCCGTCAGTTTAATTTCACCTGCCAATATAAATCTCCAGCTTAACCTGTCTATTATACTTCTACCATTTTTATAAGCATATTGATTATCGTATGCTAGAAGTACCTTAGATGGCCTATAAATAATATTTGTCAATTTATTGGCAATAATTGACCATATTGTACTTAACACGCAGCTCATAATCATTTCTAATAATAATGGCAATATATTTTCCACGTGTCTTGTAAGTAACATTATTACTATGTATATAATGCAATTACTTATAAGAATAGATATACATTGGGAATAAATAAGTTCGGATATTCTACTAATTCTTAATGCCAATCCTTTGTATAACTTAGCCATAACAGTATATATTATAAAGTAAAGTGCTACTACCAGCACATCGCCTTTTCCATAAAATGTATTTCCCCACATTCTTGATTTATAATATCCATACCATACTGCCGCAAATAATAACGTATTTATAATAATTACAATTACCTGAACTAGAAATAAAGCCGTTTTTTGCTTTTGTTTTTTGTGTATCATTTACTCTCTCCTCACATCATCCCGTGTATAAACCATTCTATAGTTCTATTATCAGAAATTATTTCTCATCATAATCCATAAGAAAATCTCCATCAAACTCATCTGCTGATGGCTTCTTTCTTACACCAGTGTTGTTTCCTGCTACATTAGCTTTCTTTCTTGCGGCTACCTCGCCAACACTTCCTGCCTGTCTTTTGACTGGCTTAGAAGCATTGTTAGTATTCTTTCTTGCTGATGAAGCTTTTCTTGCTTTCTCGAATGATTTATCTGGTGACTCCTCGCTGTTATAATGTCCATAATAGCTGCCGTAGTATTTACCATAATACTTGCCATAGTATCTTCCATAGTAACCATTTTCTGATAAATCAACCTTATTAAGAACGCTTCCGATTATCTTAATTTTTGTCTTTTTAAGCTGTCCCATTACATTCTGTGCGAACTTATAGCTTACCTGGTTAGCTGCGATTACAAGAACCGCACCATCACATACCTGTGCAACAATAGCTGCATCGATAACACTTCCAAGAGGTGGTGTATCGATGATTACATAATCATACTTTTCTCTCATCTGTCTTACAGTCTCTTTGAATAATGGGCTGTCAAGAAGCTCTGATGGGTTAGGTGGCACCGGACCAGCAAGAATAACGTCCATATCCGGCACATTTGTCTGATATATTACTTCTTCTAATGTGTTCTGTCCTGAAAGAAAATGTGTCAATCCCTTAACACCCTTCTTAACTCTGTAACGTCCTACAAGAACTGACTTTCTTAAATCACAGTCAATGAATAACACTCTCTTGCCGCCATCTGCTATTGATGAAGCAAGGTTCATTGTTACTGTTGATTTACCTTCATTAGGTCCACAGCTTGTAAACATTACTACCTTTGTATCTTTACCACTTAAGAATATGTTAGTTCTTAAATTTCTATAGCTTTCTCTTACCTGATAATCATCCTGCTGGTTAGTTTCTATATTAATTGTCTGCATATTTTTAATCCTTTCACACTCTCTTGTTTACCTATTTTCTTGTTTTCTTTTTCTTACTGCTTGGCTGTCCATTATATTCTTCTTCAGTTAATGGAATAAGTGAAAGATTAGTTATGCCAAGATATTTTTCAACATCATCTGATGTCTTAATTCTATCATCAAGAATGAAGTTGACTACAAGCACTGCTATTGCTATTACAATACCTGCTATTGCACCAAGCATTGTATTCTTCTTAACATTAGGACTTGATGGTGCATTTGCAACACGTCCATATTCAATTACATTAACGCCTTCAATCTGCATTACTGATGTTATCTGCTTAGCAGATACATCTGCGATTGCATCTACTATTTCTTTAGCTCTTTGTGGGTCTGTATCTGTAACTGTTACCTGAAGAACTCGTGAATCTGTCTCGATTTCACAAGAAATCTTGCCAACAAGTGCATCAGGTGATATATCTAAATCTAACTGCTTAACTACCTGTTCTACTACTGGAAGACTTGTAACAAGAACCTTATAGTCTTTTACAAGCTGTGTTGATGACTGAATATCACTAAGTGTTGTTGTTGTGCCATTCTGTCTGTTGATTATATATAATTTGATGGATGACTGGTACTGAGGTGTAATTGCTATCTCTGTTATTCCAAATGCAACTATTGCTGTCGCAACACCTGCTACAATTACTATCCATATCTTTGATAACAGCATCCTTATGATCTGCATAATATCAATTTCTACTTCTTCGTTGTTATCTTGTCTGATATTTGTTTCCATATTATCTCCTATCCTTTGCGCCTTGAATACTTACTCTGGCGTTTATTATTCTGTACAATTATACGAACCTTGTCTAATAATGTCAACAAGGCCTACTTCCATCTCTTTTTTTGATTAAATGTCTTACCCACCCCCCCCTTGATTTTAGCTGGTTTCGAGATGATTGACTTGTTTTTTATGTGATTTGCGGGAAAATGTTTTTAAAAAAGAACATTCTATATTATTATCAGCATACACTGCAAATCACACCTAAAAAAATGCGAGAATATCCTGTCTGACATTCTCGCAAGTTTCACTGTTACAAGCTACTAGCCGGAATCGAACCGGCGACCTACTGATTACGAATCAGTTGCTCTACCGACTGAGCCATAGTAGCATACCTAAATTATTGTACTCTTATTTGGTGGAATTGTAAAGGTGGAATTTATCTTATTCGAATGAATAAGATTAAATACTAGCATTATTTATTGGGGACAATAAATATATAACGCTTTAATTCTTCATCTATTTTATTATTTTTATACATTTAATATACTATATTTTTATTCTCATTGCAAGCACCTTTTCACATTTCCACCCCCGCCGCATAAATTATAATAACAATACTTATACCAAGAGGTTATTTATGAAAGCTCTCCCCACCAATTCATCCCCTCCTCTGTTATCGCTTAAAGGTATTTCCTTTGCATATAATACACCGAAAAGCGAAATTCCTGCACTTGATAATATCTATCTTGATATTATGCCACAGTCTTTTACATCTATAGTCGGGCCTTCCGGCTGTGGCAAATCGACCTTGCTTTCCATCATATGCGGGCTTCTTTCGCCACAGAAGGGTGAGGTTGTTTTTAATAATGATATTCTACACGATAATGCTATATCTCCAAGAATTGGATTTATGCCACAGAAGGATACTTTATTTGAATGGCGCACTATTTATAAAAATGTGACACTCGGTCTTGAAATTAATCATCTTAAAGATAAAGAACATTTAGAAAATGTTGACAATATGCTAAAAGAGTATGGTCTATACCAGTTTTGCAATGTCCATCCTTCTGAATTATCAGGAGGCATGCGTCAGCGTGCGGCATTAATAAGAACCCTTGCACTTAACCCGGATATTCTTCTGCTTGATGAACCATTTTCCGCTCTTGATTACCAGACGAGGCTTGAAGTGTCTGATGATATCGGCAAAATCATTAAAGAGCAGAAAAAAACAGCCATTCTTGTTACTCACGATATATCAGAGGCTATCTCTATGGGCGATAGTGTTGTTATTCTTTCACACAGGCCTGCACATATTAAAAAAGTTGTTAATATTAACCTTTCCATTCCTGACAGAACACCATTTACTTCAAGACAGGCTCCTGAATTTGCAGGATATTTTAATGAAATATGGGAGGATATACAATGAATAAATCTATCAAAGCAATCAATAAAAAAGACATCTCTAACTCCCGTACACAATATCTTAACCACATAAGATTATATAAAATCTCCATAACTGTATTAAGATTTTTGATTTTAATGGCATTTATTGCCGCCTGGGAAATATCAACCCGTACTGGTATTCTTAATCCATTCATATTCTCACCATCAAGAATATGCACAACTTTTATTACTATGGCTAAAGATAACAGCATATTCATTCATATATGGACGACACTTTTTGAAACATTTTTATCTTTCTTCCTTATTATAATTGTCGGAATGGGAGCAGCAATTCTTCTCTGGCTGTGGAAAGGCTTATCAGACTGCCTTGAGCCTTTCCTTATTGTGCTTAACAGCCTGCCCAAATCAGCACTTGCCCCTATGATAATCGTCTGGCTTGGCAATAATATGAAAGCTATTATCATAACTGCTATATCTGTAGCTATATTTGGTATGATAATTAACATATATACCGGATTTTTAGAAATTGACAAGGAGAAAATCATTCTTATTAAGACACTCGGCGGTACTAAGAAAGATATTCTTAAGAAACTCATACTTCCCGGTTCTAAGCAGATAATAATAAGCAATATGAAGGTCAACATCGGTCTTTGCCTTGTTGGTGTAATAATTTGCGAATTCTTATCCGCTGATAAGGGACTTGGCTACCTTATTATATATGGTTCGCAGGTATTCAAGATGACTTATGTATCTATGAGCATTGTTATACTCTGCATTATCTCAACTGTTCTATTCAAACTTGTTGATGTCATTGAGAAAATGTTTCGTGATTGACATTTTTATCTTTTCATAATATACTGCAAATATACAAATTATGCTTTATATCGCATACAGTTTATTGTATACTCATATAGCTTATAATTAATGGCATTACTATAGATTATCACGCGCCACGCTGGCGCAGAAATGAGGATTTAATGATTTCACTCCGCATTAAGGACACTAAAGTATTTATGTCCCAGCTGCTTATCAAGGATACCTTCGATAGAATGCTTCTGTCAGAAGCCACAATAAAGACTGCGTGTTCATACACTATTAATGGACAGATTAACAAGGAATATTATTCTGATGAAGAATGGGATAATCTTAATAATAACGAAAAGTCTTATTCAGAATGGGGTAATATTAAGCCATTCTGTTTTAGTCTTATTAAGGGTAATAAAGTTCCTGCTGCTATGAAGCTTGTTATGCTTGCCTCTTATGAACTTGTCACAGATATTATCGCAAAGAATAACATCGCTGTTATGCCTGAGAATGTTAATGGTCTCTTTATTAATATGAAGTATCAGGAAGGTCATGTAGATATTATTACAGGAACTTCTCTTAATGTATTTACATTAGATAAGCAGCTTGATACAGCTTTCGACAAGTATGTTAAGACATTTCTTGCTAATGCCGGTCTTGATTTTGAAGAATTATAGTGAGTTTATTAATATTTAATATTTATCTAAAGCCTTGATTTTACTGTATTATCTCCATTTTTGTTAGCACTCATTAGATTTGAGTGCTAATTTCTGCTTGACTTCCACTTTTAACAATATTAAACTTAGACTTAATTAAGGATATAAAGATACATATATTTATTCTTTACATCTAATGAATATTAAAAGATAGGAGATAATAATTATGTCTAATACACACGGAAGTTTATCTATTAACAGTGACAATATTTTTCCAATAATTAAAAAATGGATGTACTCTGACCACGATATTTTCTACAGAGAGCTTATATCTAACGGCTGCGATGCCATAACCAAGCTTAAGAAGCTTGATATGATTGGTGAATATGAAGCACCTGATGATATTGAATATAAGATTGATGTTAAAGTAAGTGCTAATAATAAGACTATCAAGATTATTGATAATGGTATTGGTATGACTGATGGTGAAGTTGAAGAATATATTAACCAGATTGCTTTCTCTGGTGCAGAAGCATTTCTTGAAAAATATAAGGACAAGGCTAATGATGACCAGATTATCGGTCACTTCGGACTTGGTTTCTACTCAGCATTTATGGTAAGTGATAAAGTAACTGTAGAATCTAAATCTTATAAAGATGATAGGGCTACTATTTGGGAAAGTACAGGAGTAGATGGTTATACATTATCACCTTCTGATAAAAAAGATAATGGTACTATTATTACATTACATTTAAAAGAAGATACTGAAGATTATAATTATAGTGAATTATTATCTGAATATAAATTAAGAGGTATTATAAAGAAATACTCTGATTATATTAGTTATCCTATTAAGATGGAAGTAGAGAATAATAGAAAGAAAGAAGATAGTGATGAATATGAAACTTATAAAGAAGTAATCACTGTCAATAGCATGATTCCTTTATGGAAGAGAAATAAGAAAGATATTACGGAAGAAGAATATAATAACTTCTATAGTGATAAGTTCTTTGATTATGATAAACCACTAGATGTATTACATTTTAATATTGAAGGTAATGTTAATTATAATGCACTATTATATATACCTAGTCATGCACCATATGATTATTATAGTAAAGAATATGAAAAGGGATTACAACTATATACTAATGGTGTACTAATAATGGATAAATGTAGTGAGTTACTTCCTGATTACTTTAGTTTTGTAAGAGGAGTAATTGATACTGAAGATATACCTCTAAATATATCTAGGGAAACATTACAAGATGATAAGAATATTAAACTAATAGCTAAGAGTATTGAGAGTAAAGTGAAAAATGAATTACTAGATTTACTTAAGAATAATAGAGATAAATATCTAGAATTTTATAAAGCTTTTGGTATGCAATTAAAGTTTGGTATTTATAATGATTATGGTATGCATAAAGATAAGCTAGAAGATTTAATTATGTTCTATTCTTCTGGTGAGAAGAAGTTAATTACTCTAGATGAATATGTAAATAAATTAAAAGAAGAAGATAAGAATATTTATTATTGTGCTGGTGAAACAGTTGATAAGATAGATATGTTACCTCAAGTAGAAGGTATTAAAGATAAACATGAAGTATTATATTTAACTGATTATGTTGATGAGTTTGCTATAATGGCAATTCATGAGTATAAAGGAAAGACTTTTGTTAATGTTACTAATGAAAGTACTGATTTATCTACTGAAGAAGAGAAAGAAAAGATAAATAAAGAAAATACTGATAATAAAGATATGCTAGAAGAAATGAAGAAAGTACTTGAAGGTAATGTAGAAGAAGTTAAACTTACTAATAAATTAAAGAGTCACCCAGTATGTTTAACTACTACTGGAGAAGTATCTACATCAATGGAAAAAGTTATTAATGCTATGCCTACAGATGAAAAGATTAAAGCAAATGAGGTACTTGAAATTAATGCTAGTCATAAGATTGTAGATAAATTAAAAGACTTATATAAGAATGATAAAGATGAGTTTACTAAATACACAAAGGTTATTTATTATGAAGCAAGATTAATTGAAGGACTTCCTATTGATAATCCTACGGAGTTATCTAATCTTATGTGTGATATAATGGCAAATAAATAATATAATTTTAAAGGAGATGATTTGTATGTTGCCAAGTAGATTATTTTTTGATGATAGTTTTTTCAAAGGAGATGAAAGTATTAAAAGTGATATCTATGAAAAAGATGGTAATATTGTTCTAGAGATGGAAGCTCCAGGATATACTAAAGATGATATAGATATTTCTATTGATAAGGGTACATTATCTATTTCTTTTGAAAAAGAAGAAGAGGATGAAGAAAATAAGAAATATCTTCATCGTGAAAGAAAAAGTTATAGTAAAGTATCTAGAAGCTTTTATCTAGGAGATATTGATGAAGAAGATATTGATGCTAGTTTTAAGAATGGTATCTTAGTAGTTAGTGCTCCTAAAAAGAAAGAAATAGAAACTAAGAAAACTATTAGTATTAAAGATTCTGAATAAGAGTCTTTTTTCTATTTATATCCCTCTAAGCCTTGGTCTTAGAGGGTTAACTAAAGCCTTAATATATAAGTCTTTAGTTAATATATCAACCATACATATCATATATAAGTAGTTATTTTATATAAATATTTCTTGTCAATTATTGGTGTAAAAAGAACAAAAATTGACAAAATGTCTTGTCAAAAATATTAGTTATGGTATAATTATGTTAAAGATAGGAAACCTATCTGAAGAAAGAAAGGAAGAAGAGAAAATGAAAAAGAAAATGGGATTTGCAGTACTAAGTATTGCAGCATTTATGTTTGCTATCCATTCAGCTAGTGCCTTAACAGAATATAAGTTTGATGGATGGTATGCAGAAAATGGCTATGGTTCTAAGACAAAAGTAGATGAAAACATTACTAACTTAAAAGGTAATGAAACAGCGTCTGGTGGTATGTATGTAGGACCATTTAGCAAAGCTGCTAAAAATGTAAAATTAGCAGACGGAATCACTGAAGAAGTTCACGTTGGATTAGACTTTGATAAGATTAAAGAAGGTGAATACTTCGAAGCCTCATTAGCATTAAAGACAACTAATGATAATAATGAAGAAAAATATGTTTCAGAAGCAGTAGTTATGTCACAAAGAGTAGGAGACAAAATTAAACTAACTGCAGGATGGGCAAAAGATTTCGAAGCATATATACAAGCAAAAGGAGTATATACTTATCAGTGGAAAATGTGGATTGAAACAGAAGAAAATGCTAAAAAAACATATGTACAATTCACTTTATTACAAGGAGAAAAAGAAATAGCTACTACTGGTAAAATTGACTTCGATACTTTAACAACAGCAGATACATTAAATCCAATAGCAGAGCAAAAAGATGTAACAGTAAAATATTTATGGTTCTGTAATATAAATGTTAAAGAAGGTGTAAACATTTATACTGAAGTTCCAACAGTAACTCTTACATTTGTATCTCCAATTAAAGGTGAAGAAGACGAAAAACTAGAAGTATATAAATACATGTCATTTACAGAAAGTGACATTGAAGAAATGATAAAAGAAATAAAAGCTGCTGCTAAAGAAGAAGGATATAAATTTGAAGGATTTTATGCAGATGAAAAATTCACTACAGAATTTGATTTCACTAAACCTTTTGAAGGAAATGTATCTATTTATACAAAATTAACTAAAATTGTTAATGAAAGCCAAACTAAAGAAGAAGAAAAAAATCCTAAAACTTCTGACATGAACTTAGCTTTAATTCTTACTTCGTTAGGACTTGCTTCAGTAGGAGCAGTTCTAGTATCAAGAAAAAAACTTGCTAAAGTAAATAGATAATGAATAGACCAAAAAGTCTATTCTTTTTTCTTAATTTGACAAATAGATTGAAATTTGCTATTATATAGGTGTGTTAAGGGGGGATGTTATGGCTTATTATTTAACCATAAGGAAGAAAGATACTTATATTCCTATTGATATAGAGTGTCTTGATTGCTTTACTAAGTTATCTAAATATAAAAGTGGTGGTTATAGTTTAGAAGAAATTGATAGATGTACTATGAACTATATTAATGAATATTTCTTTAAAGAGGACCTATATAAGGCTGGGTTAATTGAACTAGAGGATATTGCTAGAGAACTTACTATTAGATATAAAAAAAGTAATTCTTACGAACTAGTAAGAAATGGTATACCTTATAGAAGAACTAAAAATTATTTTGATTTATATGGTTTAAAGTTTATATTACTTAGTAAGCAAAAAGATTATATTTTTTTAGAAAAACTAGTATCATATTATCGTAATAGTTATATGAATAATATTAATGTATCTAAGATTAAATATTGTATGGAATCTGGGAAAAGGGAACTTTTAAATGTTACATTAGGAGAATTCTATATGCGAGAAGTTACTAAATATGATTCTACTACTGGGGAAGTTAAAATTAATTATAAATATTTTCATGATTTAGCTATGTTTATTTATAATTATGATATTACATTAGAAAAAAAACAACTTGGTATTACTAAAGAAGAAGATAAATTGGAAAGAGAACTAACTTTTGAGTATTTAAAAAAATCGTTAAGTGGAGATTTAGTTGAACCTAAAAAGAAAGTAAAAACTAAAGATTTAGAAGGTCAAATTAGTATTTTTTAGACTAATTACTTGACCTTCTTTTTTTATGTGTGATATACTTGATATGGTGAATGTAAATGGAAGAAAAAAAGAAAAGAATTGATGAGTTAGTAGAAATAATTAATAAGGCTAGTTATGAATATTATCTTAATGATAGTCCTTCAATTACTGATCAGGAGTATGATGATTATTATAGTGAATTACTTAGATTAGAAGAAGCATATCCTGAATTAAAAAGAGAAGATTCTCCTACGATAAGAGTTGGAGGAGAAGCTCTTAGTAAATTTGAAAAAGTAGAACATAAGACACCAATGTTATCTTTTGATGATATTTTTAATGAAGATGAAATAATTGCTTTTGATGAAAGAATTAGAAAGAGTATTAATAATCCTACTTATACTGTAGAGCCTAAGATGGATGGTTTATCTGGTTCGTTAATATATGAAAAGGGATTGTTAGTTAGAGTGGCTACTCGTGGTAATGGTTTGGTAGGTGAAAATATTACCGCTAATGGGAAAACAATTAAATCTATTCCTCTTAGATTAAAAAAAGATATTGATATTGAGGTAAGAGGAGAAATATATATGAGCAAAGCTTCTTTTGAGAAGGCTAATAAGGAAAGAGAAGCAAATGGGGAGGCTTTATTTGCTAATCCTAGAAATGCTGCGGCAGGTTCTGTTAGACAATTAGATAGTAAGATTACTGCTAAAAGAAATTTGGATTTTATGGCTTACTTTATACCTAATCCTAAAGATTATGGTATAAAGACACAAGATGAATCATTAAAGTTTTTAAGAGAACTTGGTTTTGTTACTAATTATAAATTAAATACTATTGCTTCTAATGCTGAGGAAATAATAAGGGATATTAAGTCACTTGGAGAGATTAGAAAGAGTCTTCCTTATGAGATTGATGGTGTTGTTCTTAAGGTTAATAATCTTGAAGATGAAGATAGACTTGGTTATACTGCTAGAGTTCCGAGATGGGGAATAGCTTATAAATTTCCAGCTGAGGAGGTACTTACTACTTTAAAAGAAATTAAATTTACTGTTGGGAGAACTGGTAAGATTACGCCAAATGCTATTTTTTCACCAGTTCATGTAGCGGGTTCTCTTATATCTAAAGCTACATTACATAATGAGGATTATTGTATAACTAAGGATGTTAGAGTAGGAGATACTATCTCTATTAGAAAAGCTGGAGATGTTATTCCGGAAGTGGTTAGAGTTCTTAAAGAAAGAAGAAATGGTACTGAAAAGAAGTTTCAAATGTTAGAGTACTGTCCTATTTGTCATACTAAGATTGTTAGAAAAGATACTGAGGCTGACTACTATTGTCCTAATGAAATGTGTCCGGCGAGAAAAATTGAAAATATAATTCATTTTGCTAGTAGAGAAGCTATGAATATTGATGGTCTTGGTGAATCGATAATTGAAGATTTATATAATGAAAACTTTATTATTAATATTACTGATATATATGATATTGATAAATATGAAGAAGAGTTAATGAATTTAGAAGGTTATGGTAAAAAGAAAATAGATAATTTAAAGAGTGCTATTAAAAATAGTAAGAATAACTCTTTAGAAAGATTAATATTTGGCCTTGGTATTAGAAATGTTGGGTCTAAGACTGCTAAGGTACTAGCTAAGTATTATAAGACTTTGGATAATTTAATGAATGCTAGTTATGAAGAGTTAGTTAATATAAGTGATATTGGAGATATTATTGCTAAGAGTATAATTAGTTACTTTAGTAATGAAGATAATAAAAATATTATTACTAAGTTAAAACAACTAGGAGTAAATACTACTTATATTAATAATTCTGGATATGAAGAAAAGGATGAATTTAAAGGTAAGACTTTTGTTTTAACTGGTAGTTTAGTTAATATTACTAGAGATAAGGCTAGTGAAATTATTGAATCACTAGGAGGTAAAGTATCGTCATCGGTTAGTTCTAAAACTTCTGTTGTTGTAGTAGGAGATTCTCCTGGTAGTAAATATGATAAAGCTTTAGCTTTAGGTATTCCAATATGGCAAGAAGATGAATTTTTAGATAAGATAGAGAATTAGTCTCTATCTTTTTGTGTATTTTATAAATATATTACATATAATTTAATAGGTGATACGATGACTAAAATAGATAATTTTAAATCATTTGTAAGAAGGAATCCTAATTTAATTACTTATGTTAGAGAAAAGAATACTTCGTGGCAGGAGTTCTATGAATTATATGATTTATATGGGGAAGATCCTACTATCTGGAATAAATACTTAAATAAAGAAGAAAAAAGGGCCGAAGAATCTTCTAATAATAATCCTTTAAATAATATTTTAACGATGGCTAAGAATATTGATGCTGATAAATTACAAGATGGTTTATCTTCAATACAGAAGGCTGTTGATTTATTTGGGGGTCTTCTAGTAAAAGATAAGGGAACTTCTACTAAGAGTGATTACTTACCTAGACCGGTATATAAAAGGTTTGATGATTAATGACTATTGAGACTCAGTTAAAGATATCTTCTGATCCAATGTTAATTAGATTTATTAGAGAATATCCTATTTGGTATAAATATTTAAATAGAAATCCTGATTTATTTAATAATATGGTTCAAGATATGAAAGAAAAGTATAAACTAACTACTAGTGACCGTATTAATAATGCTTTAAATAGTATTGGTATGTTACAAAGTTTAATTGATGTATTAAAATAAAAATACCAAGAATTTTATTATCTTGGTATTAATTTTTAAATCTAAGTTTTTCATTTGATATATTAAATAACATTCCTATTAATATCATATATGATAGAAGTGAAGATCCTCCATAAGATATAAATGGTAAAGTTATACCCATAATTGGTAAAAGACCAATTGTCATACTGATATTTTGAATTTGCTGAAAGAGAAGAACTGCAATTATACCACCGACTGTAAATTTATCACATGCATCATTAGTTTTTTCGGCTAGTGAGATAATATTAATATCAAAATATATAAGTAATGATATTAAACATAATACTCCAATAAAGCCAAAGTTAGAGGCAAATACGGCAAAGATAAAATCTGTTTGCATTTCTGGAAAATAAATAGGAGTATGATTAAAACCATGTCCTAGACTACCAGCAGATCCAATAGCGGTAAGACTATTGGTAAGTTGTAGTCCGCTAGAATTAGACCAATTTAATATTCTATCCATTCGGTAGAAGAAACTCGTACCAAATATTTTAATAAATAAATCATCATTTAGGAAATATATTCCTAGGAAGATACTGCCTAATATTAGTATTATTGAAATGGTAGCTATAAACCATCTACTTTTAAAGCCTGCGGTAAATAACATTACTATTGTTATGATAAAATATATGAGTACTGCTCCTGTATCTGGTTCTATAAAGGTAAGTACTGAAGGTATTCCTACTACTATTAAGACTTTAATTAGAAATTTAAATTCTTCCATCATATCATTACTTCTTCTTTCGGCATTAAAGTCACCTATCATTCTTGATAATGTTATTATTAAGAATATTTTCATAAATTCTGATGGTTGGAAACTACCGATATATGGTATTATAAACCAGCATTTTGCATTGTTAATAGGAGTTCCTATAAATAATACTAGTATTAAGAGGAGGACTCCTATAATATATAATATATAAGCATTATTATATAAGAATTTATTACCGAATAGCATCATTACAAAGGCTATTATAAAGCCTATTGTATACCATAGTATTTGTTTTAAATATAGATTTTGTAAATCACTTGGAAGTAAACTTTTGGTACAATATATTGTTATAACACTAATTATCATAAATAATATAAGTGGTATTAGTATGTTTTTTTCTACTTTAAATTTTGATTCTTTTTGCATTTTTATCACTCTCTTAATTATAATACCACAAATATTAAAAATAATAAATATAACAGTGCCATTGCTGCTTTTGTAGCTATTGCTATTTGTGGACTTATTTTTCCTCAGGTACAAATGGATGATTCATTATTTGAAAGCAGCACTGTTAAAACAAAAATCACAAATTATGAAAAAGATATAAAAGATACAACATGTACCTATCCACAATTAGATGTCTTGATTAAAAAAGATAAGTATAAAGATGAAATCTTTAAATACATCATTATCAAAACAGAACATGATACAAGAGATAATCAAAATTTTGAAAAAGCAGTAAATAGTATTCATGTTAAAGAAATATATGATATATATGTGACAGGATCAAATGCTTCATGGGACAGTAATAAAACACAATATGTTCATTATGAAAAAGCTATTCAATCCTTTAATAAAAAAGGAAATACATATGACAATGGAACATATGTAATCAAAATATTAAAAAGTAGAATTATAACGAAATATAAAGAAAACAAATAGTAGAATTTCATCTTGATAACAATTTATCATAGGACTATAATATTCGCGGTGAGAAATATGAAAGATTATGACGAAGTAGAACAGAATGTTGAACAATTAGAAAATGAATTAGAAGAGGTAGAGGAAGAGCTTGAACAAAAAGAAGAAGGCTTTCTAGAGTGTGAACGTTGGCGTTGTTTTTTATTATTGATTACTG
>OLNM01001642.1_pt1 | contig 16036 bp, 14 predicted proteins | sample 1672391 | NCBI WGS metagenome assembly OLNM01 (sample SAMEA3136680, study PRJEB25190) | human gut metagenome | reverse complement strand
TCTTAGTACCGTTACCAGCGACACGTAGCGAAAGCGTGTTTTCGAAAATTTTGTTAATTTTGAACAATGTTGTACAGCTTACGAGGAGTTTCACAATTACCGCGCCAACGTACTACACATACATTTGAAGGGAGTTTCTATGACAAACGACGATCTGCTTTTATTACAGACCTCTGTATTCACAGGGATCACAACCGATGAGATTAGGGACATGCTCTCCTGCCTCTCTGCACGGGAGACGACATTTATCAAAGATGAGATCATTTTTTCCTATGGGGAAAATATCACCAGCATCGGCATTGTGCTTGAGGGGAGTGTACACATTGTAAAAGAGGACTTCTGGGGCAATGCCAATCTGATGGCAGAATGTGTCCCGGGCGATATTTTCGGGGAAGCCTATGCGATCAATTCCACCGAACCTCTGGAAATGAATATTTTTGCTGCTTCCACCTGCCGCATTTTGTTTCTGGAGGTCTCTAAGATCCTGACGATCTGCCCATCTGCCTGTGCGTTTCACAACCGGCTGATCCGCAATCTTCTAACGTTAGTGTCCCGGAAAAATTTCCAGTTAAACCGCAAATTAGAACATATGTCCAAGCGCACCACCAGAGAGAAACTGCTCTCCTACCTGTCCATGGAGTCGAAAAAAGCCAATGCTTCAACCTTTACCATTCCATTCAACCGCCAGCAGCTTGCCGACTATCTCTCTGTCGACCGCTCTGCCATGTCCAATGAATTGTGCAAATTGAGAGATGCCGGCATTTTGGAATTCAACAAAAATACCTTCACGATTTTTGAGAAAAACGATTAAAAGAAACGCTATGATGCTATTTCCTGCACCATAGCGTTTTTTCAGATTCCATTCTCCTTCAGGTAATCCACCCAGATCCCATATTTTGAACCATACAGATGAATGTCGTCGAACGTCAGACTGCTCTTTAAGTTGCCTTCCTCATCGCATACGACCTCATTCATGTCAAGGTAAAAGATATTTTTTCCGTCTGCGAGTGCAGCAATCCGCTCATTCCGCTGCTCGATCCCCACATTGTTAAAGATCGGATCTTTATCACTTTTTTCTTTTGCAACCTTCATGATCCCCTGAACGAAGATCACAGCGTCCGGCTGCAGTTCCCGGAATTTTTCCACAGAATCCTCATAGGCTGTCATGAAACCGTCCAGCGTTCCCCTTCCCATCTCATTGATCCCGATCTGGAAATAGATTTTCCCGTATTTTTTTGCCTTAAGCGCTTCCTCTAATGTCACTTTTTCCCCGTCCACTTCACAGAACTTTTCTGTCCAGAGGCTGTATATGTTCATGCCGACGGTCGCATAAAAAGTGCTGTCATCGAGTCCGCCGTAATCATGAAGTCCCACGGTTCTCGAGTCACCGATAAACACTGCGTCCGAGAAATACCCGGCGTCCACCGCATGAAAGCTTCTTACTTCCTCCTGCTCTGTCTCCGCCACTGTCTCCGTTTCTGCCATACTCCCCGTTCCCTCTGCGGCAGGTTCTGTGCTCTCAGTCGCGGAGATCTGCTCCTCATCTCTTCTCAGTTCTGCCAGATGTTCCCATTTATCCCAGAGTGACTCATGGTCGCTGCTCCATGGATAAATCCCATCGTGTATGCCCTGCATGACCAGAACAAAGTACGGTGTTTTTACCGGATCGACCGTATAACGGCTGTAAATCGTATCTTTTCCCAGAAATCCTATCGCTGACAGGATTGCCCAGCCAGCTAAAATCAGAATGGTGATTTTGCAATATCTGATTTTTTTCATTTCTGCTCCTTCCTGTTATCTAAAAATTAAAGTATAAAAATGGATTGTTTGCAGATACCGCAAGGTAGTACATGCTGAGTGCAAAGATCACCGCAATTGCCAGCGTACCGAGCATCCCCCGCTTTATTCTTCCATAAATCACCGCCGGAACCGGAGTTGCAAAAAGAACTCCCATCGCCAGCAGGCTGTCATAATCTTTCAGATATTTGATGTAATCCATGGAATTGACCATGCCGGTATGTGCATTCACAAACGGAAACATACGTGTCAGATAAATTCCAAGCTGATGCACATCTGTGATCGTAAATGCCATCCATGTCACAGGCACAAACAGTAACAGATAGACATGTCCGATCACTTTGCTTTTCTGTAAAAATGGAAGCAAAAACAATTTTTCCAGAAATAATGCCCCGAGCAGCATGCCGCCCCAGATCAGGAAATTATACCCTGCCCCATGCCACAGTGCGGTCAGTATCCACACAGCAAAAAGGTTGAACATCGTCCGCAGTCTGCCTTTCCGGCTTCCTCCGAGCGGAATGTATACATAATCGCGGAACCACCGTCCCAATGTAATGTGCCAGCGGCGCCAGAACTCCGTCACCGATTTTGAGATATATGGAAAACGGAAGTTTACCGGAATCTGGAATCCTAACATTTTTCCGAGTCCGACCGCCATCATCGAATATCCTGCGAAATCAAAATACAGCTCCATGGAATATGCGACCGCACCCAGCCACGCCAACGGCGTTGAGATACTGTTAAACCCGATCGTCTGCACGTTGTTCCACAACATTCCCACCCGGTCAGCGATAATGACTTTGGATCCGAGTCCGATCACAAGGATACGGATGCCACTCTCAAAATCCCGTGCTGTCACCGTCCTTCTTTTCAGGCAGCTGCTTACCTCGGTATAGTTTACGATCGGTCCGGCGATCAGCTGTGGAAACATCGTCAGATAGGTTCCAAGGTTAACATAAGATTTTTCTGCCGGGACAATGCCACGGTACACATCGATCACATACGCTGCGATCTGGAAGGTGTAAAAACTGATCCCCAGCGGCAGCTTCGTGGTCAGACCGCTGTATTTAAAGAAAAAGAGCATTCCGAAATCGTAGCAAAGCGCCAGAATAAGCAGTACTGCCTGTCTTCTGCCTCTTCCGTCCTCCGGTGTCTTATACATGCTGCGTGCGATCACATAGTTCACCGTGACTGACGCTAACAGCAACAGGACATACTGCGCCTCTCCATAGGTGTAGAAGGCAATGCTCCCCAAAAAGAGTACTGCATTGCGGAACTTCTTCGGTGTGATAAAATATATGATTAAAAAAGCCGGCAGAAACCGGAACAAAAATTCAAAACTGCTAAATACCATACGTAATTCTTTCTCTCATTCTCCTGCTTGTACTGCACGATCAACGTGCTTTTCTGCAAAAACTCTACCTGTTTTTCACAAAAAATAACTGTCTGTTTTCTTTTTTTATTATATGCACAGACTGTTGTTATTATAGATGAAAAAAATAAATATTACCATATGATTAATTTTAAAAATATATTAAATCCATGCTATTTTGTAACTTTTCTGTAATGATTAGGCACGGACGCTGCTTTTCTCAGATTTTTCGGAAACCATGTTACTGTTTTCCCTGCAGAAATGCTTCGATCTCCCCGATAAAATACAGTGAGCCGAATGCCACTGTCTTTTCTGCGGATGATTTTGAGAAATCCGGCAGCACATCCGCAAGTTTCTGATACGCCTCAGCCGGGATCCCTTTTGCCCGGATGCAGTCTGCGAGCGCCTCTCCCTGCAATGCCCTCTCACTCTCCACAGTCACCGTCTTAAAATCCAGTGCCAGCGGAAGAAGTTCCCGGATCATCTCCCCATAATCTTTATCCGCCATGACACCCATGATAAAATGGAATTTTTCATCCGGATACATTGTCTCCAGACTTTTTTTCAGCGCCTCCACACCGTTACTGTTATGCGCACCGTCCATCAGGAAAAACGGATCATTGCTCACAAGTTCCATGCGTCCCATCCACTGCGTCCGGTCGATTCCTTCCCGGATCGCATGCTGCAAAACTTTCAGTTCCGGCACATTCTTTTTTCCTGCAAAATATTTTTCAAAAAATAATTCTGCTGCAAGCATTGCCGCCACGGCATTTTCATACTGGTGCACACCGAGCATTTTCATTGTGACTGCATCGTATCCAGCGTATGAAAAACACTGTTTTCCGTCCTTTTGTGGCAGGATCCTGATCTCATCCAAGTTTACGACTTTTGTAGTTTTGATATCTGCACGCTCTGCGGATTTGTTTAACACGTCCATTGCTTCTTTTTCCTGGCTCTCTAACACAAGCGCTGTGCCGTGCTTGATAATTCCTGCTTTCTCTGCTGCAATTTTGGCGAGTGTGTCACCAAGGATCGCCATATGGTCAAAACCAATTTTTGCGATGACAGTCACATCCGGCACACCGCAGGCATTCGTGGAGTCATACGTTCCACCAAGTCCGGTCTCCAAAATCACAACATCACACTGCTGCTCCTTAAAATACAGCAATGCCATCGCAAGACAGTAATCAAACATCGTCGGATAAACGCCAAAATCCATAGCGAGAAGCCTGTTTCCAAGGCGCGTGGTATCCGCTTTTGAGATCATATCTCCCTGCACCTGGATGCGCTCCCTGAAATCCACCAGATGTGGAGAAGTAAACATCCCGGTTTTCAATCCTGCACATTCAAAAACAGAGCGCAAAAAAGCAGAGACGGAGCCTTTGCCGTTCGTCCCTGCTATGTGTATGATGCGTAAATCTTTCTCAGGGTGTCCTAACTTCTCTAACATTATCTTTGAGATCTCGACACCCTTTAAGTTTCCAAATCTTCTTTTATTTTCAATCGCTGTTACTGTTTCTTCGTATGTTAATGTCTGCATCTGACTATACTGCCATGATCACGCCGCCGTCGTTGGCATACATGCTGCTGACACCTGCGGTATTGATGATGATGATCTTTTTGAACTTCGCAATCTTCTCGATTTTTTCCTTCACTGCTTTTGCCCTCTCCGGGCAGTTGCAGTGTGCGATTGCGAGAACACGGTTCTCACAGTCTTTTGTCTTTGAGATCATATCCTTCACCATACGCTCAAGTGCTTTGTTCATACCGCGCGCCTGATCTAACTGGCAGATTAAGCCCTCCTTTGTTGAGCCCATAACAGGCTTGATATTTAATGAATTGGCAATAAATGCTTTCAGATTGGAAAGTCTGCCATTCTTTCTCAATGTCTCTAACGTCTCCAATACAAAATAGGTGTTCATGGACTGGATGTACTCTTCCACCTTCTCCACAACCTCGTCGAAACTGCATCCGGCTTCCTCAAATTCCTGAATCTTCATGCCGATGATTGTCTCACCGATGGACGCTGATTTTGAATTGAACACATAAATTTTCTTTGTATCTCCGTGCTCTTCCTCATAAAGATTCTTTCCGAGCACTGCACTGTTGTAAGAGCCGCTTAAGCCGCCGGACAGGGTCACGACATAAACATGGTCTGCCTCGCCCTCATAAGCATCCATATACTGCTCCGGTGACGGGCAGGAGGACTTTGGTCCTTTCAGGCTCTCTCTGACTCTTCTCAAAAAATCTGACTGATCAAATGTGCTGTCATCCCTGATACGGCATCCGTCTACTTCCAGCTCCAATGAAACGGTCTCATAATGTCCGTCCTGTTTCAGTTCTTCCGGTAATTCCCCACAACTGTCTATTACAATCTTATACATAGTATCCTCCTTGTTTTCCGTAGGAAAATGCGAACCCTCTGGTGAGCAGAGGATTTAGCCTCCTTGTTTTGCGAAGCAAAATGCGACTGTCCTTACATGGAGCAATGCCCAGCAAGCTGTGCAGGATTTTGCCTCCTTGTGATATTCATTATTATATCAAAAGTTTCTTTTTTCTATTACATGTAGTATTGATTACTACGTAACATTAACACAAAAACTTTACTTTGTATAGAGGATATTATGATATTTATTAAAATTTTATAGTCAGCACGTTCTGGTCGGAATCTTCCAGATAATATAAAGATGTCAGTCCTTTGCAGTAATGCACGATCTTCTGATCCGTGATAAAGTAGGTGAATGCCTGTTCATACAGCTCCCTGTCTGCAAACCTGACGGAGCAGAAACCATCTCCCCGCTCATAGGCAGCCCGATATACATTTCCGATGCTGTCTGCATCCCATGTGTCAAAATAAAGATTTTCATGGACATAATAATTGTCTTTTACCGCCTGACACACCGGAACGATAATATCGTCATTCGGCTGATGCGTTTTCTGTAATTCCCCGGTCGTAACTGCAAAATAATTATAATTGATAAAAGAATCCAGCCCCATTCCATCGCCGCTGTAGGTGGCATTTCCCCAGGTCGTATCAATATAGTAATACTCTCCATCCAGCTTTGCCAGATTCCATGCATGAGACTGTCCGTCTGCCGTTCCGGCCACCACTGCACAGGGAATGTCCAGTTTTTCCAGAAGATACTGCGTTGCTGCAGCGTATCCCTGACAAACCGTTTCCCCATTGACAAACACACTGATGATGTTCTGATTGTCCGGCGCACCTGTGCTGTACGCAACATTCGAAGCCAGATAATCAAACACATATTTTGCCTTGTCATAATCCGGTGCTTGCGCATCGATCCCTGCCAAAATCTGACTGACTGTCTCGTCGATCTGTGCCTGCATGTCCATCCGCTCGGCATCCGTCATGGTAAACTTTGGTGTAAAATGGAGATCTACCAGCTTTTCCCCTCTGGTATACTGCGTGTAAGTGTAGCCCGATACCCAGAACAGTCCGCCGTGGTCCGCCATCACCGAAACATACGCCTGATGCAGGACTTCGTTGTCTAACGTGCTCAGCGCCACATCTTCTTTTTCATAGAGAATCGCATCATAAACCTCGTCGTACACAGTGCGTACTTCCTCCGGAAGCGTCTGATATACATAACAGTCCACAGACTGCTTTTCAACGGATGGCTCTGCCTGCTTCTCTGTTTCCCCGCAAACTGCTGCCTGCTCAGTGTCCGTTTCCTGTTCTTTACTTTTTACTTCCGTACCTTTTCCTTCTGCAATTTTCTCTTCCACATAGCGGGTAATATCGGATAATTGATTGGTTGTCTGCTGACACCCCGAAAGCAGAATGAGTGCTGCACACGCCGCACTCCCTGCCACATAGGAAAAAAATTTTTTTCTCACCTGATTCTCCTGTCAAATGCATACTTCATGCTGTATGTATCTTTTTTGCCTTTCAGCCAAAATAAGCGCTCACCAAATCCTTCAATGCCTGCTGGTCTGCTGCTGCCATCAGTTCTCTTGCAGAATGCATTGCAAGCAATGGGATTCCGATATCCACTGTTTTTACCGGAAGTAACGCTGATGCGATCGAGCCTAATGTGCCGCCTCCTGCAAGATCCGAACGGTTCACAAATTTCTGATATGGGATCTGATCCTTCTCACAGATCTGCTGGATCACTGCGACCGCACCACAGTCTGTTGCATAGGACTGGGAGCATGCTTCCTTGATGCAGAATCCTTTTCCAAGCACCGGCTTGTTGGTCAGATCCATCTTTCCGGCATAGTTTGGATGAAGTCCATGTGCCACATCCACGGATAAAATGATGCTGTTGTACAGTCTGTTCCACACTTCTTTTTCCAGTCCGCACTCAGTCAGAATACGCACCAGCATATCGTGGAGCAGAATGGAACCGGCACCCTGTTTGGAACGGCTTCCGATCTCCTCGTGATCGAACAGTGCAATGAGATTCATGCCGTCTGCCCTGTCGCTGTCGATGATCGCAGACACCAGTGCAGAACAGGAATTTAAGTTATCGAGTCTGGATGCAGAGATAAACTCATCGTTTAATCCCACAAACTCCGGCTTTTCTTTATTGTAAATGGTCAGTTCAAAATCAAGAATATCCTCTTTTTTCACAGCAAGCTCTTTTGCAAGAAAATCAAGAAAATAGTCTGCATCATCGGAAAGTCCGCAGATTGGGAGCAGTTCCGTCTGCTTATTTAATTCCACGCCCTTGTTCACCTCACGGTTCATATGGATCGCAAGATTCGGGATGGTCATAAGATTTTTTTCAGACTGGAACGTGACCACTTTCGGTGTAAACACATCCCCACTGCGCACTGCAACTCTTCCGGCTACACCGAGTGGACGGTCGAGCCATGTATTTAAGATTGCGCCGCCGTAAACTTCCACATTCACCTGTGCGTATCCGTTTGTCTGAATATCGCAGGACGGTTTGATCCTTAAGCATGGGAAATCTGTATGTGCTGCTGCAATGCGGATCGCAGGCTCTCTGTCACTCCAATTCTGCGGTAATGTGAATGCAAACAATGTCGTTTCATGATGATTTACCACATATTTTCCGCCCGCTTTTAAGTTCCATGCCGTACCGTAATCAACCACTTCAAAACCGGCATCTGTCAGTCTTTTTTCGCATGCGCTCACTGCGTGCGCCGGTGAGATTCCTTTTTCCAGTAAATCAAATAAAATTTCTGTTTCTGTCATATCTGTTACCAACCTTTCCATCAAACCATAGACTTTTTATCTGCGGCTGCAAATCTGTATAATCATTCCGTATTTTGCATTCGCAAATCCTCTGTATTCTAGCATATTTTCTCTAATTTGTCATTTCAGTTATTTACAAGAAAACAAACCAATGATAAATTTATGTTGATACCATTTTCTTTTGGGAGGATTTTATGATCGCTTTAAAAATTGCCGAAGTCAAAGACTTTATGAATAAATTACTGTGCCAGGATGTGTTTGACCACTTTCTCATTCAGGAGGCTGTCATCACAACGAATGTATCCTGCCATATCGACGGCACGCTGCAAAAAGACTTCTACACCTTAGAAGAACTCGAAGAACAGAATCTCACCGGGCTTTCCTTTGTTCCGTATGGTCTTTTGCGCAGTTCCTGTTTCAACCTGATCAAAGGAAAGAAAACTCCTTCCTATTTCAAGTTTTCCCTCCTGTTATCGCCGGAAAATCTCAAACGCACCCTCTCCCAGACCGGAAGTTCTTTCACGGAAAATGATATTTCCGCCGTGTTCTTAAATATCCGCTTCCAGAATGGAGAACTGACCGTGACCACGGGTATCTCCTACCGGATCTTCTCGACCGACAAAACTCTTGAGCACGAGTGGGACACCCTCCTCAAACGCTTTCTGACGAAAAATCAGATTTCATTTGACGAATTGTAGCGTCTGGCTTCCCCCTCTCTCCCGGCTTTCACTTGGTTTTCATTATGGAATAGATAAAAGGGTTTCTTATAAAACTTGCTCGAATTGCGGCTTTATCAGTGTTCACATTTTGACTTTTTGATTGTTTATATTCATTCAGAAATGGACAGTCCGCGCAATGTGTTCGTCTGCGGCCACACTTCCTTCTTATCTGTATCGTGCGCAAGTTACATGCCGGAAAATCAGCAGATGAGCAGGTCAAAAATCACTCGGGCTTTCTTTGATTTTTGACCTGCAATAAAGGATGCTGATTCCGGCATTTACTTGCGCTAGATACAGATAAAGGAAGTGTGTCCCAGACGGACACATTGCGTGGACTGTCCATTGATGAATGTACATAAACTTAAAGTCAAAATATGAACACTGATAAAGCACTCAATTCTCACAAAAGTTTTATAAGAAACCCTTTTATCTATTCCATAGCTTTACACTTTGACAAAAGCCGGGAGAGAGGGGGAAGCCAGACGCTACAATGCCACGGTAAATAAGATTGATTTTCCGTCCTCGCTTTTGGCTGAGATTTTGCCCTTGTGTGCTTTCACGATTGCATACACGACGGAAAGTCCGATTCCAAAGCCCCCAGTCTTGGAATTGTGGGAAGCGTCCATACGGTAAAAACGCTCGAAAAGCATATCCAGCTTTCCTTTTTCGATCTGGTCTGTGGTATTCCACACGGTGATGATTTTGTTTTTTCCGGAAGTTTTTAGTGCGATGCGGATGATGCCCTGCTCTGAGGAATATTTCATTGCATTGTCCAAAAGCAGGGAGATCATCTGCCGGATATTTTTTTCATCGCCGACATATTCCACATGCTCTGCCACATTGATCTCAAATTGTTTTCCTTTTGTTTTTGCGACAGAGTGGAATCCCTCTGCGGTATCAAGCACTGCATCCGAAAGTGAAAATGACACTTTTTCCAGCTTTGTCCCTTCCTCGTCCATGCGGGAGAGAAACACCAGTTTTTCCGTGAGGGAAGTCAGTCTTGCAATCTGTTTTCTCGTACTCTGCGTCCACTCGTTTTCCCCCTCCATCATCTCTATGACTTCGGTGTTGGCATCGATGATCGTGAGCGGCGTTTTGATCTCATGGCTTGCGTCCGTGATAAAGCGTTTCTGTTTCTCATAGCTTTCTGACACCGGTTTTAACACTTTTCCGGAGAAAAAGTAGATCATGACAAACACAATGACAAGTCCGAGTGCTCCTGTTCCCACGCTCGCGAGAACATACGTTCTGATTGTAGAGATTTCCCGCTGACAGTTTAAAAATACATACATCGTCGAGCCGTCACTGTCCGTTGCAAGGTATTTATAATCAGCGAAAAAGCCTTTTTTCTTTCCTTTTTCCCACAGCTCCGCTGCGTATTCCTCCGCTTTCCCGGCTGAGATGGAAGCAATTTTTCCGGTATCCACAGATTCCACTGTACCGTCCGGTGCGATCGTCACTGTAAAATACCGGGTGTCAAACGGACTTTCCTGCGAAATTCCATGCTTTTGCAGGTCATTCATTGCCGGTGGCTGATCTGACTTAGGTTCCAATTTTTTTCCAAAATCTCCGGGTGTCATATCCGGGAAAGTACCTCCGTTGTCAGCGATCAGGGAGAGTCTTGCATCCAGCGCCTGATTGGTACTGATATAGTTTGCAATATTGATCGTACCGACAATTGCGATCAGCACGATAGAAACAGACAGCATTGCAATTGCAATAAATTTTCTTCTTAATTTTTTAAGCATTGTCTTTCTCCAATGAATATCCAAGTCCTCTGGCCGCCCTGATCTTCACCTGACTTCCAATGGAGGTTATTTTTTTTCTCAAATAGGAAATATATACCCATACGACATTTTGTTCCGCTTCTGAATCGTAGCCCCAGATTTTATCCATAAAAAGATCCGGGCAAATGACCTGTCCTGGATTAGACATGAGCATTTCAAGCATCTGGTATTCCTTGCCAGCAAGACGGATACCTTCTGGATTCTCCGGTCCTGTGAGCTGATAGGTAGAACGGTTCAGTGCAATATCGCCAAATGTCAGCACATTATCGGTCGTGTCCGTCTGTCTCCTTGTCATTGCCCGGATCCTCGCCAGAAGCTCTTTCATGGAAAATGGTTTCGGCAGATAATCGTCTGCGCCACTGTCTAAACCCTCCACACGGTCATCAATCTCTGCCTTTGCTGTGAGCAGCAGGACCGGAACGGAATTTCCATGTCTGCGGATTGTTTTTAATACGGTGATACCATCCATTTTGGGCATCATGATATCTAAGATCACACCGTCATAATTGTCACCGTTTTCCAGATAGTCCAAGGCTTCTGCACCATCGTACACAGCGTCTACCGAGTAATTGTTATGTTTTAACACCGTGACAAGCGCACGGCTCAAATCCTCTTCATCTTCTGCAAGCAATAACCTCATACAAAATCCCATGCCTTTCGTTTATTTCACAGTGATACCGATTCCTGCCCTCAGCTGTTTTTATTCTGCGGTCACTTCTGTCGTCGTTCCCGATGTTGTGAGCGTGTACGTTGCTCCGCTCTCCACCTCTGCGGTGCTGATGATCACACAGTCATAGGTTTTTAATGCCGTGTAACTTACGATCACATTTCCCTCACTGTCTGTCAGCACAACGTTGCCGGCTTCCATTTGTTCTCCTAATTTTACCATAAGAACCTTCTGTTTGGAAGAATCACTCATCACCTCTGCCATGCCGCTGCTGCCGATTGCCACAAGCGTTCCGCCGTTCACATACGCAGACGACCGGTCGCCGTAATCGATCGCACTGTTTCCGTTATCAGACGGACCGTCAATGTAGATCTCACCGCCGTTGATCGTCAGATCGCCGTTGGAATCCACGCCGTCGCCGCCTGCCAGAATGTGGATATATCCACCGTTTAATTCCATTTTCTCGCCTGCTGTATTGATACCGTCATCACTTGCAGTGATATCAATCGTTCCATCGTTGATCGTCACCGCCAGGCCTTCCAGACCTTCATAACTCTCTGTCACGGTGATCGTACCACCATTTACTATCAGTGCATCATCTGCATGCACACCATCATCGCCTGTCGCAAGCGTGTATGTTCCATCTGCGATCGTAATATTTGCGTTGCTGTGGATGGAATCATCTGCGGAATCAATCTGGTAAGTTCCTCCATTTAAGTACATGCCGCCACCTGCCTTGATTCCTTTTGTGCTGGTGCCGCTCTCGTCAGTTGTGGTATCCTGTGGCATATTTTCTCCGTCCGGCTTTTCGCCCATCTGTGGCACGCTTTCTCCGTCCGGTCTCTCGCCGTTTTGTGGCATTCCGCCACCCGGTCCACCCGGCATATCTGACTCATGCGTTTTCAGACTGTTTGCAGCGCCGCCCCCGGCTGTGATGTCAAGTGTTCCATCCTCGATCTGCACGATATTGGAAGCGTCCATGCCATCGCCATCACTTGTGATCGTAAAATCACCGTCTGCAATATAAATATAGCCTTTTTCTTCATCATCTGCATTTTCCGCATGAATGCCATCTTTTTCTGCGGTTAAAATAAAGGTTCCATCTGCGATACGCACACTGTCTTTTCCCGATAATGCGTGCCCTGCTGCTGTGATATCGTATGTACCGCCTATGATTTTCAGATCATCTTTGGATACAATTCCATGTCCTTCTGCTGATATGATCGTCAGACTTCCAGTGCCGTTTAACGTAAGGTCTGATTTTGCAAAAATCACGGCATCAATGTTGTTGTCGTCAATCGCAACATACTCATCCGTATTGCGAAGTGTATTCTGCGATCCTTCTGCAAGCGTTACAAATACTTTCTCTGCGCTTTTTACATACACTGCTGCACTTGAAGCACAGGTAATGTCCACATTATCAAATACAATCTGCACTTTCGCATTATCTGCATCCACCACAATCTGTCCTTCCGACAGTGTTCCGGAAAAAATATAAGTCCCTTCTGCCGTGATCGTCACCGTCTGTCCATTGATTACAACGCCATCCGTTTCCCCTGTGATACCATCATCGGAAAGTGTGACATAAACTGCCCTACTCTCCTCATAGGTTCCTGCCAGATCCCGCTCAGTAAACATATCTGCACTTGAAAAAGTTCCTGCTTCACTCTGTGCTGATGTTTCTTCTGCATTTGTTTCTGTTTCCGAGGAAACAACATTGCCAGTACTGCTCTTTGTCCCTGTACAGCCTGCCACTGCCGTCATGGATAATGCCGTAGCACAAAACAATGCCAGCAGTTTTTTTCTTCTATAACTCATTGACATTTGCCTCCTGTCTCATCATACTGATTTCCAGATTTCCGTTTCTGCATCTCAATTCATCGAGAAATGTTTTCTCTTCCGCATTGTCTTTTAACGTCACATGATAGGTAAGTTTGTAAAGACTTCCCATATTGGAGGTTTTCACAGCGACTACTTCACAGGATGATAAATATTTTTCAAAAAGATCATCAAATGCTGCTCCGTAATTTAAATCCTCCGGGATTGTGATACGAAGTGTTTTCTCTCTTACTTCTGCTTTTTTTACACCGAATCCGGTCACATTTAACACAAACATCACGGCTCCCATAATGAGCGAAAACAGTACTGCAAACCCAAGATAACCCATCCCTGCGATCAGTCCTGCCGCCATTGCAAGAAAAATGGTTCCGATCTCTTTTGCAGTTCCCGGCACAGAACGGAAACGTACAAGCGAAAATGCTCCTGCCACAGCCACTCCGGCACCTACATTTCCGTTTACCATCATGATAACAATGCAAACGATTGCCGGAAGCATTGCGAGTGTCACTGCAAAGCTTGTCGTATAGCGGTTTTTATAAGTGTAAACCCATGTGATGAATGCCCCGATCAGCAGTGACACCACAATACAGAGCAAAAAATCCGGCACGGAAATCACCGCCGCACCTGCTGTATCAAAAATTCCTGTAAATAAATTGTTTAACATATTAATTTCTCCATTTCTTTTTTAACATTTTATTGCCTGCTGCACAACCTCATCTCCGGTAAACACAAAGAAATTTTCCGGTGGACAGCTTCTTCTCTGCTCTCTCGCATAAATCGTGCGGTAGGCGGTCGCATATTTGGAAAATGACGTTTTGTAAATCTGATTTTCTGTCAGAAAATGAACCATCCAGAGCGGTATTGCGCCCGCCGTTTTCACTTCCATAAGCACTTTATTTTTATCTAAAATTGCTTCTCCGTAAATTCCTTTACAAAGAGAAAGGTCGTAATTTCTCCAGAGAATGTTCTGATCAAACGTGATCCGGAACTCGTGATCGTCCTTCGCATAAAAAGCTTCTCTCTCATAGGAAAGCATCACTGCCGGAGCCAGCTTTTTATAATTTTTCAGACAGTAATCGATTTCTCTGGTGATCTGTGTGTCTTTTACTTTTTCATGAAAAAGCAGGTAACGTTCTGCCTCGTCCTCCGTCATTGCAATTCTTCTTTTGTATACAACAGACTCATACTTCTTTTTCAGTTCCACAAAAACGGTCGTGTCCTTGTCTGCCGTGCCGTAACTTCTCAATCTCAGTTTTTCTTTATAAACCGGGTGTTCCATTGATCTTTGGATCAGCAGATAGTCCGGTGTATCAAAGTAGAGACTGCATATTGTACTCACTCCATGCTCGTCTGCGGTCATGTACTGTTTCATTTGATTTTTTAACAGTTCCGCCTGCGTGATATCCAACATATATTTGATCTCACACCTTTTAAATATCATCTGATCTGCCATAAGTGTCTCCTTTCCTTTGCGCATATCTTATCAGGCGAACCTTAAATGAACTTAAAAAAAGAAACCATCCTTTAAAAAATGGTTTCTTTGTCATGTTTCATTATGTTTTTCTGTTATCTGGATTCGGACTGGAGTTCGGCGATGGCGGTGTTGTATTCGGATTCGGTGTAATCTTCCAGAATGACTTCCTTTGTTGCCCGAAAGCGGATGATCATGTTTTTGATGGCGGCAATGTTTGCCTGGCGTTGACCGATTTCTTTGCCGGCTTCCTCGCCCTGCTGATATGCTTTTTCTGCGACTTCTTCTGAATATTTTCTCATTATTTCACACACTGCGTTTACACCTCCCTCTTCATGTTTCAGATAGTACACACGGTTGGTTAATTTCGGAAATTTGGCATTGTCTATCTCTTTTTGCAGAAAACAGTCCATGTATTCTGAGATAGTTGTTCCGTCTTTTACTGCGGTATTGACGAATACACGCTCCAATCCGTCGTCTACTTTTTCCTGTGTTTCCCGGATCACGCTGTCCACGTGATAGATCACCCTGCCACGTTTAAAGATATCGAACTCGGAAATATACACAACGATCAGATCGATCGTCTCCTCAAATTTATCATCCGTCTGCGAGTCCCGCACCGTGATGACCGATGCATTGAACCGCACCCTTTCCAATGATACAGAGTGCATCCAGACGGACAGATCGCCCATACAGGTTTCTCTCACTGCTCTGTACGATAACGTCTTTTACGATGAGTTTCTCATCTTCTAAAATGATACGCAGCATCTCCTGACATACGCCAATATCATCTGCCAGTACTTCAAAAAACGTATCATCAATAGGTCTGAAATTTTTAACCTGTTCTATCTTTTCTTCTAATGTCTGTTGTTTTTTCCTGTTCTTTTGTGTTTTCCTGTTCCTTTGTGTTTTCCTGGTCTTTTGTTTTTTCCTGGTCATTTGACCTCCTGCTTTTATGGTATACAAACAGGTTTTCCGAATGATCTATGTTTATTATATAGAACCCCTCAAGATTCTTCAAGACTGTTTGCATGGATTTTTTAGTTACTGCTCTAATTTTGTGTCTGTCATTTTCTCCTGCTGAGTGGTCCACCGATGTGGTGATGGATTTTTGTTATGTTAGTATGTTTTGTAACTTTGATTTGATAAAAAAGATAGGTTTATTGTAAGGGGCTGGGAGGGGAAAGTCAAGGATATAATTG
>OLNM01001633.1_pt1 | contig 16130 bp, 14 predicted proteins | sample 1672391 | NCBI WGS metagenome assembly OLNM01 (sample SAMEA3136680, study PRJEB25190) | human gut metagenome | reverse complement strand
ACGATGCCTCTTGCGATTTCTCCGAGGTCCACACCGTTGATGTATTCCTCCACAACCCCTTGGGCTTTCTGGTCTGAAAAGCGTAGCTCGTAGCGGTTCCAGATACCAAAAATCTCCAAGGATTCTTCCAAGGAGATATTTTCCATACGGGCGATTTCGTATCGCTTTTCATAAAAGTTGAAGTAGAGCTGACTTTGACGGCTCCCAAAGTAAAGAGATAAACCGTGATTGGCTTCCATATTATCGTTATCGGTGAAGGAACCTCCACCAGTGATATTCCATTTTTTGATAGTATCTAGTACAATCTCTTTGGCATAGAGCTTATCAATGAGCTTTGGGATCTGGATGTGCTCCTCCTCGTGTCCATAGCCTTTATAGAGTTCGTCTAGGGCAATATCAAGGCGTTTTACCCTGACATCTTGGTAGGCATAGAGAATATTTTGAAGAAAGGTTTGCCAAGAAATCCCCTTATGTTCTAAGAGGAGTTCCATCTCCCGACAGCCTTGACCCGAGAGTTGGAGACACGTTTGGTAGTTATTGGTCGCAGACTTGTCAAAGAAATCGAAAATCCAAATGTTTCCTCTTTGCCATAAGTGGGTATAATTCATAAGCCGTGTTTCTTGGTCAGTAAATTCGCTTAAGTGACAAAAAAGAAAATTCTCGCAGAAAGCCTCTAAATCTCGTAAACAGGGGAAAGTTAGTCGCAAATAGTCGATGTGAGCCCTGAGATTGTTTTTGTGACACTCTTGATAGTAACCGAGTTTTTCTTTGAGTTCTCGGAACTTGTCAATAGTGAGACCTCTTTCCCCTAATTCATAGGAGCGGTAAGTTCTTATCGGTAAGTTAACTGCCTGTGCAAAGGCTTTTTGGCTGAGGCCTGTTTGTTTTCTGAAGTTTTTGATCTGAAAGGGACTCATTTTAGTCATTCATGGGAACACCTCCTTTTGATTAAGTGACACACTTTTTGGACCAAAGTGACACACTTTCTAAATCTTGAAACCCCAACTCCCACAAGGAATGAGGAGGGGTGGACGTGGCACTTTGGCCAAATGTAACCCCCCTATTAGAAATCGGGGGTTGAAGTCTCATCATGGCCTAGGAACTTCGGGCTACGGTCTGCGCCTGACCTGTGGTCAGGCTTGCCCTTGCCCTTGTCCTAGCCCATGATGACTAAGCGTCGCTTCAACGGCTTTTGGATAAGATTTGCGTCCTCCCTCCTCAAAGTGGATAAGAATTTCAAGAAGAAGTTCTTCTTGAAAAGGGTCGACTAGAATGGCAGAGTCCGAACGTTCGAAAACAATGCCTTGTTTTTGCAAGAGATAGATAATCTTTCGAAGCGTCGTCATTTTGAGGTCCTCTTCCTCCGCAAATTCCTTGAGTAGTCTTAGGTTAGTATCAGTGTTTAGAGCCTCTTCCTCCTCTATTGGTTCAATCGGTTTTGATTGTTGGCGGACTTCTCCAAAGACTTCAAATTCTTCGCCATTAAATTCCATAATAGGGATTTTTGAGTAGGCATCATAGAAGGAGAAACCTTGGTCAAGTGGCACGTAAGGGGAGAAGAATTCCCCAGCCAAGTCTCCGTTATTAGCAATATAGCCTCGTCCTTTGACTTTAACTCCGTTTATTTCATCGAGCTTTTTAAACTCTTTGGTTTTATTAGCATCTCCAAACATCATGTCATAGCCTGTTGATTCCAAGTGGCCAACGGAGAGGCGTTTCATAAAGTTATCTCGAAGAGCTGTCTTGATGAATTCCCCATCAGGTCGTTGCATGGCAAAGATAATAAAGACGCCAGCTTGACGGCCCTCTAGGACGAGTTGAGAGAGGTATTCCATGAGTTCCGATTGGAGGCTATAGTCACGATCAATCTTGGCCATAAGGGCTGCCCACTCGTCGACAAGGATGAATTTGGGTGTCATGCCGTAGTGCGTAAAGTTCTTTCCAGCTTGAAATTTGGGTGAGGTAGACATAAGCTCGTAGCGTTTTTCCATGAAGGTAACGTTCTCTTTAAAACACTGGATGATATCTTCTTTACTTGTATAAACACGACCATGAAAGACGGGAATCTTTTTGAGTCCAGCTAGGTCAGAGTTCTTTGGATCACAGATATCCACAAAGCCAATCTTAGCCAGTGCATAGATAATGGTCATAAGAACTACAGTTTTACCACCACCAGTTCCCCCACCAATGAGCAAGTGGGGTTCTTCAATATAGTCCCAAGTGACATCTTTCATGAGCTGGAGCTTAGAGCCCTTCACCTCGACCTCGTTAATGGTGATACGGCTATCAATGCGGTTGATGGCAATGTCATAGGTGATAAACCGTTTATCAAAGGTTTTATTACGGAAATCCCCATTAAACATGACTTCAAGGGTAGACCCAAGATTGAGAAAACGGTCTTGAAATTTATTGCCTTCCAGAATAAAACGGACTTCAATCTTGTAGCGAGACTGTTTCAAGTACACCTGAGGAAGGACAATCTTTTCAATCGTTTTATTCTCACGCCTGATGTTTTTAATCAAATAGAGGTTGTTTTCGATCAGGAAGCGAGACAAAATCCGTAGGCTATTGAGCTTTTGGAAGAAGACGATTTTCTCGTAGCACATGCGATTCAGTAGGTAAGCGACCAAGCAAGAAGCAACAAGGACACCCCCGATAAAGTAAACTTGTGGCAAGGGATGGTCCTTCAATTCTTCTAGGTTAAGATAGCAATAATGTCCAATAGCTAACAAAGAAGGGAACCACCAGATAAACCAGGTGATTCCCCTAATATGACGATAAAAGGCCCTGACTCTTATCCCACGATAGGTAAAGAGATTCATAGTGCATCACCTCCTAGTTTTCTTTCTTGTTGTCTAGAGGTTTGTTTTCCTTAATGGGTGTCCCTCCATTCTTTTTCTTAATTTTAGAAGCAAAGAGCTTGTAAATATCATTACGATTAACGTGAGTATGGGTGATAACAATATCTTCCAGCTCTACCTCTTCTCGATATTTAATGCCTAGATCTTCAATTTCAGACTGGGCCATGTCAGCAATGGTGAAAAAGAGAGTTTCGTGCTGGATGGAAGAATGAATCGCCACCACAATCCCACGGATTTCCCCAGTGTTAACTTGAACGAATGAGCCGTCAGGATTGCGTTGGGTACGGTCTTCTTCAAAGATGATATCAGGGCCTTCAATGCCACGGAAAGATAGTTTTCCAAGGACTTCAGGCACATTAAGACCATCTGTAATGACACGATAGGTCTTGTCCGCAATTTGTAGTTTTTCTCCGTAGTTTAATCCAATTTTAGCCATATGTATTTTCTCCTTTTATCTCTTATTTTTTGATGATTAATTTTTCCGCAAAGACATTGAGGGCTGGGGCAACTGAGTTGCCGTTTAGAGCCGTATCTGAGAGAAAGATAGGGTTGACAGCTTCTACGAGAGCATCTTCTGGGAAGACGGTGGTAGAAGCAGGGGTAATGACGTGAAAGGCCCCATGTTTTTCACTATTAAGAATGTGGCGTTGGTATTTACCCTCTTTTCCAAAGATAAAGCGAGGGGCATTCCCTAATTTTTCATAGTAAGCAGGGCCGATAAAATCTGGTTTCATAAGAAGTGTTTCTGGAATCATAGCATTTTCCTTTCTAAATTTAAGCAAAAGAAAAAGAGTTAAGCTAATTGCTTCACTCTTGAATAATAATGGGTAAATAGTTTACGTTTAAACTGTCGACTATAGAACTGAATATCACCGCTAGGATAGTTATTCTTACGAGCTTCTTGGATTAAATGATCGAGGTCAAGAAGAGCTTGTGCATAGAGTTTAGCTTGTAGTTTAGGCGAGTAGCTAAACATGCCATAAGTGAATTCATAGTTATCATAGAGGCGTTTACATTGTAATGCGAAAAAAGTTAGTCATAATTTCTCCTTTATTGTAAGCGTAAAAAAGCTACTAAGATATAAAGAAGACTTAGTAGCTTGAGGGTAAGTCTATCTCAAAAGATAGACAGCAGTAAAGAAAAGTTGTTTGGTTGGAAAGATCCCTCTTTCCACGGTGGCAACGTTTAGCAAGGTGCTTTGCATGAATTACCATCGCTTGCCCGGCCAATCTCTTTAGGTAGTCCTTGTCATACCCTAGGGATTCTCTTACGCAATCTTGCGCAACCAGTTCACTTTACTATTCGGCAAAAGTGCTAATCGTCCGAAATGCGTGGAAGCCCACAAAATACTTGTTTTTATCTTCACTTCAACCATAAAACGGACTTGACTTTACTTATCAAAACAATTACAATAAAGGTACGAAGTTTAGTGTAGTTTGATAGTCAGTCCTCTGGTTGTCAGACGCACTTTTTATTTAATTGTCAATGATCGTGATGCTGAAAGTTAGGCGTTATTATTTTTAAAATCAATATAACCATCAGCTATATTTAAATTATATAACCAACAGTTATATCTGTCAAGGGATAATTTAAAAAAAATGTAAAATACTTTTTAGAGGTTTAAAATGGAATTTTCGGAACGCTTAAAAGACCTTAGGAAACAAGCAGGATTAACCCAAGTGGATGTGGCAGAAGAACTAGGAATTTCGCAACCAGCTTATGCTTCATGGGAACGTGGATCAAAAAAACCAACACAAGAAAATCTAGTTAAGATTGCACAAATTTTAAATGTGTCAGTTGACTATTTAGTAGGCAATTTGAAAGAGAAAACTGATAAACTAGATAATATTGAATTGCTTTTCCGTATGAATTCAAAAGGTTTGAATGAAGAAGAAAAGGCAGTCTTCAAAAAAGAGCTGATTGAGTTTATGGAAGAACGGAAGAAGGCATTTGAAAAAGGACTGTGATTTCTATGAAAATAAAGGAATTGAGGGTTGAACGTGGTCTAACAAAAGTTCAATTAGCTAAGGAATTAGGTGTCAATAAAAGAACCATTCTTCGATGGGAACAAGATATGATGTGCATGTCTTTAAGACATGCGGTTAGGTTAGCAAATTTTTTTGAAATTAGTTTAGACGAGTTAGTTAATGGAGAAATGAAATAGATGAATATATTCAAGAAATTTAAAGATAAGATCAATGAAAGAGTGTTGGCCGAGATTTTCATTTTTTATTTAATAGTACTTATAGTTGTAGGACTCTTATTATCTAAGATTCCTCACTCCTTAGGCCGGGATCCTATCTTATCAACCTTTGGAGTTATAATGCTATTTTTATTTGTATTAATTATTATTATGGCTTATATGGTCGCTATAAAACAAATAAAAGAAATGCACAAAAAAGAGCCATTGACATTATTTACAATGCTGTTAGCTGTTTTTTTTGTTAGTTTTCCCATCTTATTAAATTTTTTTGGTACTCAGAATGTATCATCTGAGTTGGTGAAATCTTTTTATAGTATTGCAGTTGGTATTGGAGTAAACTACGTAATTGATAGTGTTTTTAAGTTTGTAGAGCCAGAATTTACAGCGTCTAAAAAGAACTCGCTCACAAAAAAAGCGGCTTTTACAAAAATTCTTTTTAACGTATTGTATATTTCAGAATACCTCTCATTCATTATTGTAGAATATAGTAAAAAAGTATGTTATCGAGGAAATGATATTAAGATCTTGAAAGATATGATTGATTTTTACTCTGAAATTTATGATTGGGGAAAAATAGTAATTTTTACAGTTATTTTATTTGTAATAATTATGATTGTTTCTTTATATTCAATAGGTATAATTAAGAGGGAAGTTGAGAGTGAAACCCCAGATGATTTAGAAATAATCAGTCAGAAGTTGACGAATGAAATAGAGCAGGTGGATCAGTTATTGGAAACATTGAGAGATGATGATCTTATCTCTAATTTGGATATTATCAAATCTAAATTGAATAGTGAGTTGGAGAAATTAAATGAGTTAGATGATAAATAAGAAAAATAAGTGATTTATTTTTCTTCAAGTAGACATTTGTCTGCTTTTTTTATACAATATACTCAACCATATTGGTTTAGTTTTGTCATTTATACTGAAAGGAGGTACCGTTCTTTGGATGAATTGTATGCAAGAGTAAGTAGTGCAACAAAACAAGCATTGTATCAGTTTATAAAGGATCAAGATGTTTCTTTACTTAACTATCATTTTGACTATTATTTTCGATTCTGTATCCAAGAAAATAATATCCAAGTGATTCCTCACCATTTTTCAAATAATAAAATTGAAGGTTTAACAGTGGTTGATGAGTTAGGGACAAGTTTTTCCTATGAACGGGATAATCCTAAAGTAAAGCAAAATTTTACTTTATGTCATGAGTTAGGACACTTTATTTTAGATCATGAAGGGGCTTATTTTACGGAGTCTGTATATAATCAAGAGGACATCTTAGAGCGAGAGGCAAATATATTTTCCGCTGTGGTACTAATGCCTGACATTGTCCTTCTGTCAAAAATATACTATAGTTGTGATACCTTCCATCAAGTGCAAAATAGTCTTGAAGTTTCAAAACAGGCTTTATTTTTTCGTCTTTTGGACTTTTTACGGGAATATTATTCTGGTAAAGATAGTAAAATCAAACAAGCAGTTGAGACATATATTGAAGGGAAGAACGCTTCTATTTTTCGTTTATTTCATGATATTAGAGAACAAATTATCAAGGAGTTCCATCAGTTTCAACCTTCTCTTATTAATCAGGTTAAGCAGAGGGTGAGTAAAGTAGGTTTTACATCAAGTCAAGAATATCCAAATTTATTGAATCAAGACAACTGGAAAGCAATCAAGGAAGAAAATATTAATTTAAAAGCGTGGCTTATTTATAATAAAGGGAAGTCGATAGCATATGTCTGGGATAAAGAAAAATTCTCAGATGAAGAAGCAAGGAAAAAAGCAGAATTACAATTATTATTAATGTGAGGTGAACTATGTATCAGCCAGAAAAACTTAAAGCTCGTAGAAAAGAGTTAAAAATGACTCAAAAAGATATTGCAGATCAATTAGGAATCAGCTATCAGGCCTATTCAGCATGGGAACGTGGAGTAAAAGAACCATCCAAAGAGAAAGTAAACCGACTAGAACAAATACTAAGAGTACCAAAAGGATACTTTACAGAAATTGAGATTGTTCGTCTGTATAATACATTATCAAATAAAGGTAAAAATCAAGTAGTAGGGTATGCTCGTGACTTGGTGCAAAAAGAGAAAATACAAAAAGTGATATCAATTTCAGAAAATCTCTATGAATATCATGTTTACGAAAAGATGTCTGCCGGTATTGGAGCATCAGTTTATGATGATCGAAACTATGACACTGTTTATTTCAATGAAGAACTAGCTCATGATTTTGCCTCATGGGTTTCTGGAGATTCAATGGAACCCAAATATCATAACGGTTCAGTAGCTCTTATCCGTGAGACAGGTTTTGATTATGATGGTGCAGTTTACGCTGTAATATGTAATAACCAAACATATATTAAACGAGTTTACCGTGAAGAAAATGGTTTGCGATTAGTTTCTATTAATCCAAAGTACAGGGATATCTTTATCTCCTATGATGAAGATCCACGAGTAGTAGGTGTCATTGTTGGAAATTTTATGCCGTCGGAAATCTAATTTATGAAGTATTTTTTGTATTCACAAAAGTTTTAAAGTGATAGCTTTATCAATTACTAGAGAATATATTACAATTAAACTACTCAAATATCTGATATTTGACTTTAGAATTTGAAATAAACCGGTAGTAGAATTATCCTGTATTATCCAGAGTAAAAAGTTTTTTTGGTTGGTGAGGGGAGTCTGCTTCAATTTTCTATTTATTAATATCATAAAAAATTATACAATTGAGTTGTTTAGTAAATTATATATTTAAGGTGGTATTATTATGGTTGCTAGATTATATTTTGGGGGAAAATATTCTTCAATAGAGAGCTTTACTTATGACGGGATAAATGAACCTACTTTATGCTTTTTTCCAAAAACAAGAAGAATTAGAGGTTGTAATAAGATAACTTTTGATGTCTATTTCTACTATATGAGTAATGGTGAGATGACAAATGTTAGAATTGGACGTGTCAATCTATTTTTTATTAATGAAATAGATTATAATAAATTATCTCCGGAAAAATATCAAAAACTGTCGGATTTTAATAAGGAAGGACTATTCTATTCCTTGGGGACAACAGTTTCTTATTATTATTTATGGGATAAAGTCATAGATAAAGTTATGGATAAAAGTTTACCATATAAACTTGGAGATATTATACTTTTAAAAGAAAACTTTACTCAATGTATAGAAAAATTTGGTAAAGCTGAATTTTTAAATATGCCAATGGGAAATATTTCCAAGTATTTGGTGGAGGTATCCGAATTAATTTTTGAATTTGATGATAAAGCGAACTATCTTGATATACCTAATTCAGAAAAATTATATGCTAATAACGAATTTGCAGAAAAATATAGTGAATTATATAAAAAATATTTTGATAAAATAAGATCGGGCAATGCAGCTATTGAATTTTTGGAATTCATACGTTCACGTATTTATACTAATGAGGAAGCTAATTTAGATTATGATGAGAGCATTATTGAAGAAATTCAAAAGAAATATGCTAAAAACACTAAAATAAGAGCAATAGCTCGAAAGTTATTAAATGCACACGTCAGGGATGCTTTTAAAATAATCGAAACAATCAAAAACGGTTTAAAAGTTGAAAGTAATTTTTTAGAAAATAATAATGTTTTTTTAGGACATTACACTTCGATTGCTACATTACAACTTTTGCTAGAAAACCAAAAAAAGAGTCTTGATAGTGAAAAAATAGAAAATGATAGTATTTTGTATGTTGAAAATACGACTGAACAAAATCAAAAAAGCTACATGAGACTAACCAATTCGAGATTGATGAACGATCCGCTTGAAGGTAAAGTTATCACGAATTTCTTGGATAATACATATGAGCAAGAAGATTTTTTACCTTCTTCCATTTATATGATGTGTGTTACTCCGAATGTTGATATTTTACCAATGTGGCAACAATATGGTGATAGCGGAGCGGGTGCTTTTATCAGATTAAATAATGAGTATTTAGATTCAATAATTAAGTGTTCTAAAGCTGAAATATATCGAGTTTGTTACATTACCTCAGATGGTGAAGTGCATGTAAGTCATATGGGCAAGGACGAAGAAGAAGGTTTGAAAAAACAATTAGACCAATTAAAAATACTATGTGAACGAGTAAAAAGGGATCAGAATGATGAATATACTGAACTAATTTCTTCAGTACAAGAAGATATCAGTTTTTTGTTTAAAACAATGGACTATTCGTACGAAGAAGAGTATAGGATCGTCGCTTCTAATTCTAACAAATCACCATATAAGATTGAATGTGAAAAGAATCACGATTATCCGTATCCTTTTTTATATATCTATTTAGATGATATTAAATATGAAGGTAGTAAATATACTGAGGTAATTATTGGTCCCAAGGCAATAGATATTGATTTTCTTGGACCGTATATTCATTATTTGGACCCAAATATAGATATTAAATCATCAAAAATTCCATTTAGATAAATTATTAAATAATTTATTTCTATAATTTACAAAATAGTATTGGAATATGTGATCTTTTTAAATCTTAGAAAAAACAAAACGAACAAATTAACATTTCTGAAGATAGAAATGTTAGTTTAGTTCGTTTTTTCTGTAGTGAAAAGAAATTTTATTCAAAGCTTACTATAGTTTTCAATAACTTCTTCATAAGTAACATAAGTTCATATAAAATACAAATAAAAAATAGCGGTGTATAAAAACGTTATTATATAATGAAAACTTTATCGTAAAATTTAGCTATGAATAAAAAATCTAGTACAAGTATTGTTGTACAAAATATCTACAAATATTATCGATTGAAGGACTCTAAATTAGATTCACTAAAGTCGATAGCAAGATATATAAACGATCCTGTCATATCGATTGACGTATTGAAAAATTGGTCTTGTGGAAGATCAACGCCTAGCTTACATCAACTCGAATTACTGGGTTATTATATGTCCATTCACCCGTCTCAATTAGTGATTGAAGAACTTGAATTTTCTTTGGATAGGATGCCTATTTGGAAAGATAATATTGTTGAAATCTTTTATTTGAATTTTGAGAAATATGATCGCCAAAGAAAGGATTTTCCAAAATATTTTGATGAAGAATTTATGTCCTACCGCTCTTATCGAGAAACTTTAATTACTAAAAAAAGTTCAATAAGTTTAGATAAAATTGATAAAATTGCTAAAATTTTATCAGTTGAAACAGCCACAATAATGGAGGAACCAAATGAAAAAAAAAATTAATTCACAAAAGAATGTTGAAGCGTTGTCTAATATACTTCAGAATACTGAAAATAAAATTCCGAATGAGATGAGGAGAACATTTTCATTTAAAGGGAGAAAATCTCCTGAGGTGATTTCTAAAGTACTAGAGGCTTTAACAAAATCCGGAGATGTTATCTTTGATCCATTTATAGGAAGTGGTACATCTATTATCGGTTGCCATTTAGCTGACCGACAATTAATTGGTACAGAACTAGATAATTTTACATTTGCAATGGATAGGGTATTATTTGAAAAAGTAGACAAAAATGAATTGAACAATGCTATAAAATACATTGAAAATAATTCAAAAGATTTTATACTTTCTCTGTATGAAACAGAATGCTGTGGGGAAAAAAATTATATAAAAAAACTATTATTTGACCCCAAAAATGGGAAGGAAGGCTATTTTCATCCAGAAGCAAATCGAGATATTAAAGATGGAAAGAACGTAAAACTATTGTATAAATGTCCTATTTGTGGAAATAGGGACAAGAGTTTTACAGAAGAAGATTGGCAGAAGATTCAGGATCAAATGAAGCTTGCAGTAGATAAATTTCCAACGGATTCATTAATTGAAAATAGTCGTATTAATATTACTCGTTCTACAGGAGCGGATAAATATGATACATTTTTCTCCCACCGAAATAAACTTGCACTATTGGCGTTACAAGAATCCATCTCTAAATTAGAACCTTCAAACTCAAAGGATTTCCTACAGTTTTGTCTAGTTTCTTCATTAAGTCTAGCAAAAGTGGCGATGTATGGAAGTGCTACAGATATTTTGTATCATGTTGTATTAGAAAAAGCACAGGATATGAATGTCTGGTACTTGTTTGAGCAAAAAATTGCTAGCTTTAAAAAGTTTCAAAATAAGTTCTCTAATGTGTTAGTCGATAATTTCTCAGGTTCAGATAATTATTCAATCTTTAATTCTGATTACTTGACCTACCTGAAAAAACATCCAGAATTGAAGGTAGATGCTATTTTTACAGACTTTCCCTACACTGATCAAGTTCCGTATTTGGAGCGAAATCAGTTATTTAGAATTTGGTTGCAACATTTTACCGAAAATAAATCTGATTTCACATTATCTAATCAAATGTTAGAAGATGAAATTGTTGTAACTAATGCTCCTAAGAGGAAAAATAAAAATTTAGCAAATTACGTTCTTGACTTAGATCAGATGTTTAAAAGTTTTGGGGAGGTTCTTCCTGAAGGTGCCCCTGTGGTATTCTTTACTAAGTTAGGTAAAAAGAAATACTTTAATGTTTTTGGGAAAATCATTGATTTAGCTAGAAAAAATGGTTTTGAATATATTTCTCGAATTAGTGTCGAAAAGAAAGATCCGACGTTGAGAAAACAATCTGCTTTTCGTAATACATTAATTAAAGAAGTAGTCATTGTTTTTCAAAAACTAAATGATAATGATAGATACCTCTATATTAATAACGAGAATTATGAAGCAAAAGTAATAGATATTGTTTATAAAAAACTCAAAAGTTTGAAAGATAATCCAATTACTCTTACTGAATTAATTATGGATATTTCTAAGAGCATTTCTTCTTCTGGTGAACATGTTACTTCAAAAATCATTAACCGTCTAAAAGAGGTTATAGAACAAAATTTTTATATTTCAACTAATCAAGAAGTTCAATTATCTAAAAATGTTCTATATCTTGACCAAGAGGACGATTCAACTCTATTTAAAAAATTATATGAGTTAGTTCCTGTTTATGTAGAGAAACTTTTGAAAAAACAAAATAAGTTTGTACTGGAGGAACTCTACTTAGAACTAATTGATGATTTATCAGATGGAAATAATCAAACGTTACTTGATATAATCAATGATGATAAAAACATTGAAGAAATATCTTCTTTGGTGGCTGATAAGACTGACATTGATGGTGATTTTTATGTTAGAAAATCATTACCTAAAAATATTAACCAAAATGCTGTTGATATAGCTACAATGGACCCATATGATTTTGAGGATTTATGCAAACTACTACTAGAAAAAGAAGGGTTTGTAAATGTTCATCGAAAAGGTGGTAGTGGTGATATGGGAGTTGACGTTGTAGCACAGCAATTTAATGGCAACTCTAAAGATTTTTGGCTTGTTCAATGTAAACGTTGGGTTAGTAATGTAGGTTCAACACCACTGCAACGTTTAGTATCAGAAAGACAGAGATTGGGAGCACACCAAATAGCTTGTTATACTACATCTGATTATACTAATGATGCTAAAAAAGTAGCGAAAACTCAAGGTGTAATTATTGTTAATGGACATGAGTTGTTACAAAAGTTAGACAAGTACTTTAAGGGCAAGTATTATAATTCTAATATTTAAAAAAATGGCATCTTCTTTATTGAAGGTGCCATTTTGCTGTTACTTTATTCCAAATAAAATGCTCTTCGAAAATATCAACTAAGGTTTTATATTTTGTTGAGAGAATTTTTAACCAACCGTTACTTATCAAAACTTCCATTAAACCAAAATCATATAACTCTGGAGTAGATAATTCACCGTTAATTTCGAGTAATTTTTTGGCCTCTAGATATATATTGTGAGCAATCTCCTCGGGTGTTATGTTTGAGTTATATGTACAAATTATATGCTTTGTATTTTCAAAAAATAGAACGGCATCACCGGATAATGATTTTTTGGGACTAATTATATTTTTAATTGTCTTAGTTTTTTTTATATGTTCCTGAGAAATATATTTAAATCCATTTTTCTCTAAAATCTCAATTAATTCGACCCAGACAGTTAAATTACTATCGTGGAAGAATAGACACATAATAGAATCTTGCTTTAATTTTTTTCCACACATATTAAAAACTTTGTCTAAAAGCTCAAAATATTCAGACTCCCCTCTTTTTCGAATTGGTGAGGGAGAGACAACAATTTCATCTTCTAAATTAAAATTTAGGTTAACAATAGGTTTATATAATTGCATGTATTCAGAATACAAAACTTGATCTTTATATGGTGGATCTGTTATGATTAAATCTACTGAGTTGTCTGGTATTTCATCATTTGTTATATTCTGACTCCCTTTGGTTAATAATAGAGCAGAGTTGGGGGTTAGATCAGTGAAAGATGAAACTATTTGAGACTTAGAATAGTTTTTTTTAGTATAATTTGAAGCTGTAATTATCTTCTTTATTCTTTTTTTTAATAAATCTAGAATATTTTTTTCTACACAATTCTTTTTTGGAATCCAGAGGGGCCATTGAGAGTTAGAGTGTAGATCAGTGATTTTACATAAATGAATGCAAGACATAAGTAGATAGTTTAGTATATCTGGATTTTTGGAAGATCTAATGAACGAAACTATTTCGTTGAGAACAGAAAAGTTTCGAGGTGTAAATAAATCTGATATATGATCATTATTTCCAACGGCTATTTTGCTATTTTGTATGAGTCTTTCATCTTGTATAAAGTCTTTACAAATTAAGCCTAACATTTTTTCTTTATCAAGCTTATCGGCTTCTTTAATATTTTTTCCACAGTTAGGGCAGTTATAATTTATAGCTTTGATATTATAGTCATTAATGGTTCTAGAAGGTTTATCGAAAACAACTTTAGTAATTATTGCATTGTTGCAATCACAATTTGTACAATTTGTGGTATAGTAAAAAGTTAGTTCTTCAAGTTTTTTTTCAAACTGATCGAAAATTTCTATTAAATCGATCGTCTGAAAATTATTAATAATATTATTTACTATGAAACTAGGCATATCATTAATATCACACCCAATTGCCTTACGTTTTAGTGGATTCTTAATTGATTCTAAGATTGTAACTCCAGAACCCATAAATGGATCAAAAATGGTATCGCCCTCTTTGGATAAGTACTGAATTAACTTATCAATTATATTAAAGGATTTTTGGGACCAGTATAGATGTGTATTGTAAATTGGATTTTTTGATGTTGGAGTGATTGTTTTTAGATCATATTTTAGATTCAATAAAGAATTTGGTTCTTCGTTTTCTGATGAAGATGGGCCACAAATGATTAAGTATTCAAAAACGTTCTTAGTAGTACTGTTTCTATGGTTTGCATGTTTATAGCTTTCTTCAGCGATGCTAACATTGTTACTTCCGAAAATATGTTTAGCCAAACTAATAAGATCTTCAATAGACACTGTGTATCTATTTGTTTTCTGATTGATACGATCTTCTGGATATGCATAGCTGAGTGCTAAAGTAATATTATTATCCTTACAATATCGACAAAGCTCTTCAATTCTGAGTTTTGCAGTACTTTTTTTACTAAGATCTGACTGATTCCTACCTTCTGTGTATAAACCGGATGTAAATTTTCCTCTTGAAATCGTCGGCATGGGAAAATCATAATTAGCAGCAACATTAAGCAAATGGTAGTACCTAGAATATTGCATGTCAGTGTATGGTGGATCAGCGTAAATCATTTTTATTTTTTTATTATTAAAGATTTCTCCCTTAGTGATATCTTTAATATCTAGATTGTAGATTTTATGTTTAAATTCATTGCTATGCTTTTCTGTAGAACTAAAGACAACGAACTCGCCAAGTTTCTTTATTAATAGGGGGAAAATACTTTTGCTTCTTTGTTTTAGATGTCTTGCTATGTTCTTTACTGGACTTAGAGGTTGTGCCATATGTCCGTCTTTAGCAAAGACAGTTTCTTTCATTGCAAAGAATAGACAGCTAAATAGTGTATCTACAACTGATTTATCCTGAAACGAATGTATAGTTTCTACAATAGTGTCGATTGTAATAGATTGTTCGATTCCAAAATAAGATCCCGAGTAATAATAAGTAAATAAATTATACTCTCCTTGTGTACGTAGTTTTTCAACGCTAATTTCGTCAATCCCGTTCCAGATTGTAGGGAAATTTTTATATAAAGCTATTAGACCATCATTATTTCTTGTTTGGATTAATTTTCTTTCGTTTGCTACATGTATTTCAAATTTGTTTAAATTTTTCTTGATCTTTTTATTAAATATATCAGAAAATTCGATTGAAATAGCTTTTAAAACATTCTTGTCTGGAGTATTTAAAAGAGCAGATGAAATCATTGATGCATAAATTTCAGCATCATTAGCAAAAATTATATTTTCATTTTTAAATGCTGCTCCAACACTACCAGAGCCCGAAAAAATATCAAAAAACACATCTCCTGGTTGTAAATATTTTTGGAGATTCTTCTTTAAAAAAGGTATCAATGAAGATTTATTTCCTTGATAGTTAAGTATGGTTGGTGTTGTCATTCTCTCTCCTTAATCATGTCATTTTATCATTTTTATTGAATAATAACAATTACAAATAAAAAAAAATACTTAAAGTGGCCGCATCGGAATTAATAAAAGAAGAAATAATATGCCTCGTTTTCATTGATTTTTTCTTTACTATACTTTATTAAGTATAGAGATAGAGCTGATTAATTGGAGACGGATGGGGGCAATATCCTAGATAGTCTAAGAGATTTTGATTTAGAAGAAATAGTAATTGTATACCTTAAAATACAAGAAAACTATTATATTTTATCAAATTTAATTGTGAAGAGATAATTGAAAGAGTAAAAAAATACCCAGTAATTAAAGAAACGAAGTTAAAGGTGATTAATTATATTTAGAGAGTAGGTCAGGAAATTTGAGTTTATCTCTTGTAATATAGTTATAACAAAGTGTTTAAAAAGAGAATCGTAAAATGTTTAAGATCCTAATTCCACTTGAAACATGATCTTATCAAATCATATTTTAAGAAATAAGGTAGAGAAAAAGGTAGAGTTTAAATTGAAATACAGTGCATTATATTACTTTT
>OLNM01001611.1_pt1 | contig 16290 bp, 12 predicted proteins | sample 1672391 | NCBI WGS metagenome assembly OLNM01 (sample SAMEA3136680, study PRJEB25190) | human gut metagenome | reverse complement strand
GATTTCGTCCGTACGCGAAAAGATTTCGTCCGTACGCGAAAAGATTTCGTCCGTACGCGAAAAGATTTCGTCCGTACGCGAAAAGATTTCGTCCGTATACCAAAAAGGTCAGATTTACAGTAAGTTAGCAATGTGCTAAAATAAAAACCAGCAAAACAAACAGAAGGGAAGATGAGAAAAATGGCTTGTACAACAATCTTAGTAGGTAAAAAAGCATCCTACGACGGATCCACAATGATCGCCCGCAACGACGACTCCGGATCCGGACATTTTACAGCGAAAAAGTTCGTGGTGGTAACACCGGAAGAACAGCCGAAAACCTATGTTTCCGTGCTCTCCCATGTGAAAGTAGAACTTCCGGAGCAGGCGATGCGCTATACATCCATGCCAAATGCAGAAAAAGGAGAAGGCATCTGGGCAGCAAGCGGTGTCAATGAGGCGAATGTAGCCATGACAGCCACCGAAACGATCACAACCAACCCGCGCGTACAGGGGGCCGATCCGCTGGTGGTTTATCAGCCGGCAAAAGACGGTCAGGAAGAAGTACCGGGTGGTATCGGAGAGGAAGACATCGTGTATCTGGTGCTTCCTTATATAAAGAGTGCCCGTGAGGGTGTTGCCCGGCTGGGACATCTTTTGGAAACGTATGGAACATATGAAAATAACGGAATCGCTTTCCAGGATGCTGACGAGATCTGGTGGCTGGAGACGATCGGCGGACATCACTGGATGGCAAGAAGAGTGCCGGATGATGTGTATGTCGTGATGCCAAACCAGCTTGGTATCGATACCTTTGATCTGGAAGATGCGCTGGGCGAACAGAAAGAATATATGTGCTCCCCGGACCTGAAAGAATTTATCGAAAAATACCATCTGGATCTCTCGATGGACGGTGTTCTGAATCCAAGAGATGCCTTCGGAAGCCATGACGATTCCGACCATGTATACAATACGCCGAGAGCCTGGTACATGGAACGGTATCTGAATCCGAATTCCGTAAACTGGGACGGTCCGGACGCCGATTACACACCACTGTCCGATGACATTCCGTGGTGCATGGTTCCGGAAAAGAAGATCACGCCGGAAGATGTAAAATATGTATTATCTGCACATTATCAGGGAACACCATATGATCCGTACCTGTCCTATGGAGACAAATCCATGAGCGGTGCGTACCGTTCGATCGGTATCAACCGAAATGATTTTATGTCTCTGATCCAGATGCGCCCGGAAGGAGGAGCTGCATTTGGAACGCTGGAATGGGTGGCTTACGCATCGAATGCATTTAACACGATGGTTCCGTTCTATGCGGATGTGGACGAGACACCGGAATATCTTGCCAACACGACCGGTGAAGTCTCTACCGAAAACTTCTACTGGACCAGCCGCATGATCGCAGCGATGGCAGATGCTTCTTATGGAAAATCTGTTTTCCATGTAGAACGGTATCAGGAAAATGTACTGGCAAAAAGCCGTGCGCTGATCCATCAGTACGATGCACTTCTTGCCGATGAAAAAGATCCGGAAAAACAGATGGAACTGAAACGCAAAGCGAACCGGAAAGTGGCAGAAATGGTACAGAAAGAAGCTTCTGCGACATTGAAAAAAGTTCTGTATGAACTGAGCAACCAGATGAAAAACAGTTACGCCAGATCGGATGTGTAAAGATGTATAAAATCGCAGTGATCGAAGACGACACGCTGCTTGGGCAGGCGCTGGTGGAGATGCTCACATCCCATGGATATCAGGCATTTGCAACGGAATCTGTGACAAAAGCCCGCCGGTTGCTGGAGAGACAGCCGGTGGATCTGTTTTTAATCGACCGCGGGCTTGCGGATGGAGACGGCGTGGAACTGTGCCGGCAAAGGAGCGGGCAGGAGAAATTGCCAGCTATTTTTCTGACAGCGAGAGATGAAGAAGAGGATATCGTAGAAGCATTCGATGCGGGTGCGGACGATTACCTGGTAAAACCGGTGGCACTTGCGGTGCTTTTAAAACATATCGAGGCGGTGCTTCGAAGAACAGGCGGTGAGCCGAATCAGGTGTTTTATTATCAGGATTTCAGCCTGGACTATGACCGGAAAGAAGCGAGGATCCAGGGAAAGCCGGTAGCGCTGACACCGAAAGAGTACGGGATTCTGGAAGTACTTACGCAAAATCAGAAAAAAGTAGTAACAAAACGCATGCTTCTGGAACAGGTCTGGGATGATGGCGGGAATTTTGTGGAAGAAAATACGCTGCATGTGACGCTGAACCGCCTGAAAAAGAAGATCGAGCCGGATCCTGCACATCCTGTGTATGTGAAAAATGTGTTTGGGCTTGGTTATACGTTTGGAGAATAACATGTTTCGAAAAAGAAAAGCTCAGCAGGAGATGGAAGAGATTTCCCGGATGCTGGAGCGGGTTCTGAACGGGGAATGTATCCAGCCGGGAGAAATCGGGTATGAAGATACACTTCCGGCAAAGATCCGTTATCAGATTCGCAGGATTTCTGAGAAAAATCAGGGCGTGGAAGCACGGATTACCAGAGAGCGGGATGAGACGAAAGCACTGATCGGGGAGATCGCGCATCAGATGCGGAATCCTCTGGCGGGCGTGGAGAGTTACACACAGCTTTTAGAGGGCGAGATATCGGGAGAGCCGGGAAGGACATATCTGCGCGCACTGGAACAATCCGAACAGCGGCTGCATTTTCTGACAGAAAGTTTTATCAAGATGGCGCGGCTGGAACAACAGATGATCCAGATCAAAAAAACAACCGATGCTCTGGCGGATACGATATTTTCAGCGGTACTTCTGGTACAGAAAGCGGCAGAAGAAAAGCAGATGGAAGTGGAAGTAACCGGAGCGGAAGAGACAAAAGTGTGGCATGATGGGAACTGGCTTGGCGAGGCGGTCTATAATCTATTGGACAACAGCGTAAAATACGCACCGGAACACTCGAAGATCCGGGTCGTCGTGCGGCAGGATGAAATGTATACAAGAATCGTGGTATCCGACGATGGCATCGGGATTCCGGAAGGAGAAGAAAACCGGATTTTTCAGCGGTTTTACCGGGGAAGCAGAGTGACCGGAGAACCGGGATTTGGTCTGGGACTGTATATCAGCCGGGAGATCGTGACGCTCCACGGCGGATTCATGAAAGCAAAAAGAAAAGAACAGGGACTGGAAGTATCGATTTTTCTTCCTGTGTAAGCAGTTTGTAAGTTTTGGCTGTTACAATCATAGAAAAGCAGAGAAAAAGAACAGATAACTGCGACAGGAGGAAAAAACATGCAGATACTTGAGACAAAAGAAGTAAAAAAATATTATCCGACACCATCCGGGATCGTGCGCGCCCTGGATGGTGTCTCACTTTCTGTAAAAGAAGGAACCTTCGGAGCTATTGTTGGCTCCTCGGGAAGTGGGAAAACCACGCTGCTTCATATGCTGGGAGGTCTGGACGAGCCAACAGACGGACAGATATGGGTGCGGGGAACAGCACTGAAGGGAATGTCCGGAGAAGAAAAGACAGTGTTTCGGAGAAGAAATATCGGATTTGTTTTTCAGAATTATAATCTGGTGTCGACACTCAGTGTCCGGGAAAATATAATGCTGCCGTTATTGCTGGACGGGATGCGTGTGGATCAGAAGTTTTTGAAAGAAATTACCGAAAGTCTGAAAATGACGGAAAAACTGGATCATATGCCACATATGCTATCCGGTGGCCAGCAACAGCGGGTTGCGATCGCGCGGGCACTGATCACGAAGCCGGCGGTGATTCTGGCAGATGAACCCACCGGTAATCTGGATTCGGTGACCGGAATGGAAGTGGTCGGGCTGTTAAAGACAAGTGCAGAAAGGTACCATCAGACGATTTTGCTGGTTACGCATAACGAAGAGATCGCGCAGATGGCAGAGCGGATCATCCGTATCGAGGATGGAAAGGTAACGGGTGATTCGGATGAAAAATAACAACCAGAAGATCCTGCGGCTGCTGGCAAAAAGGGAATATCAGGAAAATAAAAGACGAAACCGGATCCTGATCGGAACGGTTGCATTTGCCGTATGGATGATATTTTGTGTATTCAGTCTGGCTATCGGAAAGATACAGGCAGATTATCTGCTGATGGTAAGAAATGGAGGAACGAAAGCCAGCACAACACTGGAGGATCCATCGGAAGAACAGTATCGGAAAATACAGGAACTGGCTTATATCCGATCTGCGGGAATGGAAACGGATTTTGCTGCCACAGACGCTTTTTTGTGTACAGTGTTAGACAAGACGGCGTGGGAAAACATGCAGATACCGGCGTATACGGATATTCATGGAGAGTATCCGACGAAAGAGAATGAAATCATGCTGCCCATGCGGGCTCTGAAACTGCTTGGGGTTAGCAAACCGAAGCTAGGGATGGTAATACCGGTGACGATGACGGACAGTGAGGGAGAAGAACACTCCGGGGATTTCCGGTTGTCTGGATATTATACGGAATATGTAGATCCTTCGATGGGAAAAGCGTACGGCTATTTTTCAAAGACCTATCTGGATCAGCTGGATCTTTCGAAAGTGTCGAGAACGTTACTGATCGAACAGAGCGGGAGTGTGGATGGTCAGACGGTGGAAGACCGGCTGTATCAGGATATTCCGATGCGGGATGACAGTCAGCAGTTTTTTGGCGGTACCGGACTGGACCTGGAGGCTGTGACCGAGATGGTCGGCGGATATGATATCGCAGCGGTGATGGCTGTGGTGATCTTATTTGCTGCATGGTTACTGATTTATAATGTGCTTCACATTTCCTATGGAAAAGATATCCGAAGATTCGGTCTGTTAAAAACATTAGGAACAACCGAGAAACAGATCCGAAGCATCGCGTACCGCCAGATCCGAAAAATCGCGGTTCTGGGATGCCTTTGGGGAAGTGTGGCAGGTATTGCATTTACCTTGACGGGGATTCCGGCATTGCTTTCGAGGATGTATCTGCATGGTCTGGGAAAAGCCTCTGCGATGATCGCGTTTCGGCCTTGGATACTGGCAGCGTCTGTCTGCTTCGGAATGCTGGTTACATTTCTCGGAGCTGCAGGTGTTATCCGGAAAATCGGAAAACTTTCTCCTGTGGAATCGATACAGTATATGGAAAAAGTATCTGTAGGGAGAAAAAGTAAAAGACAGAGCAAAGATCCGTTGAAAGCGATGGCATGGAGAAATCTGTTCCGTTTTCGGAAACGGTGTGTGCTGACGATTGTTTCTCTTACTCTCGGGATCTGCGTGGCACTTTCTGCCGTTGTGATCACGAAGGGAACGGATATGACCAACCAGATCGAGGCGGAGAACCACGATTTTAAGATCATGACAAATATATCCTCCGGGACGATCAGCCAGTATCCGACGGAGGAGACGTATTTTCCGGAAGATCTGATTGAAAAAATGACAGGTCTTGACGGGGTGGAAACGGTGGTGAAGGTAACGGGCGGTTATGGCAAGTTACAGCTGGATGAAAAAATCCTGGATCTTCGAAGAGAGACGCTGGAAGGGAATCAAATCCCTGAGGAGAATGCGGAAAATAGAGAAGAAACCGCTCCAAAACTTTATGAATTTGTGGCAGAACAGGTCAGTGATACCTATCTGGAAGAACTGAAAGTGTTTAATGAAGAGAAAGATTTGGGTCTGGATATTGACAGTGTGGAGGCAGGAACGGGAGCAATCATGCTCCACTATAATCTGTTCTCGAGAATCGAGGCACAAAAAGGCAGAGAGGATGTGGGAGAGACATTTTCCACTTATACGGTGCAGGGAGAAAAGACAGCGGATATGAAGTTTTGCGGCTACCTGAACTTTAAAGAAAAGGGGCTTCCGGCACTCGACACGACCTGGAACGGACCGGGGATCGTGTATTTTCTGGTGAGCGAGAAAGGGATGGAGCGGATGCAGCTGCCGGTACAGACCTTTGTGCTGGAGATAGACGTCAACCGATCGATGGAGCCGATGATCCGGGAATCCGTAGAAAAATCCGTGGACAGCTACAATATGCAGTTCGTGACGAGAAGCAGTCATGGAGATTATATCTCGGATGCGCGGACACTGATGCTGATAAGCAAATCAGAACTGTTGTCCGCTGCCAGATCCTATATCGCGTCCAGCCGAATCATCATGTACGGACTCTGTCTGGTGCTGCTTTTTATGGGATTGATGAATTATTTCCATGTGATCGTAACCGGATATACTGTAAGACAAAAAGAATTTTCCGTGATGCAAAGCATCGGCATGACAACCCGGCAGCTGAAGAACATGACGCGGATGGAAGGGATTTTCTACGGACTGATTGTCGGGGTTCTGGTATTGACAGTGGGAAGCGGCGTGCTCGGTGCTGTTGCCGTGGTGATGAAAAGCCGGGTTGGTTATTTTAGATTTATGTACCCGTGGAGAGAACTGATCGGTGTACTGTTGATCCTCGGCGGACTCTGCGTGGCAATCCCGGAAGGGGTGTTCCGGCGGATGCGGAAGAACCGGGAAATTGAGAGGGGGTTCTGATACAAACGGATAAAAGGGAGAAGTGGATGTAACAGATTTTGCCTTGACGAACGTGCGGAAAAACTGTTATACTTTCATCCAGAACGGGAATGAGGTTCTCCCACGATTTTTGATCGAAACCGCCAAAAGGCTGATGACTTCTGTGCATGGCACGGGAGTATCAGCCTTTTTTGCTACAGGAACTATCAGTTATTAGTTCGGCGGTTCAACTTTGATTATGCAGGGAATGAGTCAGATTCGCGAAGCGTATTTTATCTCATTCAGGGGAGAAATAAATCAGAAGAACATGGAGGAAAGAGAAAACGAAATGAAACAGAAGAAAACAGGAATATCCGCAGAAAAACAGGAACAATGGATTCTGCAAGGAAAATACGTGATTCTTGCCGTATTAGTAGGTATCTGCGTGGGAATCGTCGACACGATTTTCGGAAGAGGGTTGCTGGCAATTTCGGATTTTCGTGAGCAATATTATCGTTATCTGCTCCCGATCCTTCCGGTGGCTGGTCTGGCAATTGTTTGGATGTATCAGCGTTTCAGCAGTCTGAGCCTGAAGGGGATGACACTGGTATTCGAAGTGGGACAGAAAAAACGGGAAGAAATACCGCTGGCACTCGTTCCGCTGGTGATGATCGGAACGTGGATTACGCATCTTTTCGGCGGCAGTGCCGGACGGGAAGGGGTAGCGGTGCAGATCGGCGCGACGCTCTCGCATGAGGCGGGCAGACGGCTCCATATCAAAGAAGCAAAACCGGTGATGCTGATTACCGGTATGGCAGCGGGATTTGGCGGGCTGTTCCAGACACCGCTAGCAGCAGTATTTTTTGCGATGGAAGTGGGGGTTTCCGGTTATGTGGAATATGATGCGCTGCTTCCGGCACTGATCGCGTCCTATACAGCATCCACGACATCACATCTGCTGGGACTGGAAAAATTCGCGGTGGATATACAGGAAATCTGGCAGATTGGAAATATAAAAAATGTAGTTATTCTGGTAATTCTCGGTCTGGCGTTCGGGCTGACCGGGCGGTGTTTTTCTGTACTTTTGCAGAAGACGAAGAAGCTGGCAGGAGACAAAATCAGCAATCCACTGGTACGGATCGGCTGTCTTGCGATCCCTCTTGCTGTGATATTGCTGGCATTACACAGTGCAAGATATAGCGGACTGGGAACCAATCTGATCACGGCATCGTTTGATGGAGATACCATCTATGGATACGATTGGATCCTGAAGCTTTTGCTGACGATCGCAACACTTGCGATTGGATTTCAGGGTGGTGAGGTGACGCCGCTGTTTTCCATCGGCGCTTCGCTGGGAGTAGTGCTTGGTTCGGCACTGGGAGTTCCGCCGGTTGTATGTGCATCTCTTGGTTATGCAGCAGTATTTGGCAGTGCAACCAACACGGTAATTGCACCGATTCTGATCGGACTGGAAGTCTTTGGAAGCCAGAATGCGATCCCTCTGGTTGTGGTCTGCCTGCTGGCATATATGGTCAATGAAAATCATTCGATCTATGGGGCACAGGTGAAGGCGCGGTGCAGTTTTGAAGAAAAATAAAAAATATAACAGATAAAAATGGTATGGCGACTGACAAACAGGTGCTATACCATTTTTTGTATTTTATTATAATTTTACATAACTATTGATAAGTAAAATATATAAAAAACCATATTAAATATACTTTAAACCGTTGCAAAATATATTTAATATGTTAAAATAAGAATACGAAAACAGAAAATGACAGCAAAACATAGATGGAGAGAAAATCATGAGCAAAAAATTAATCGTATTTATAGACAGCGGAGACACTTTGGTAAATGAAGGAACCGAGTACAGAAACGAAGGTTCACCGATCGTACAAAGCTGCGAATTGATCGACGGTGCAAAAGAGATGCTTCTTACTCTGAAAGAAAGAGGGTATACGATTGAACTGGTAGCGGATGGATATACACAGTCTTTTGATAATTCTTACGGTCAGCATGGATTGAAAAATATTTTCGATGCGAGAACGATCTCAGAGGAAGTAGGAGAAAAAAAACCGTCACAGGCGATGTTTGAGACGGCGATGAAACTGCTGCATCTGACGGACGAAGATAAAAAACGTATTATTATGGTAGGAAATAATTTGGAGAGAGATATTGTGGGGGCAAATCGTTTTGGAATTACTTCGGTATTTATCAAGTGGAGTCCGCGGTATCCGATGGAGCCGAAAAATGAGGAAGAAGTGCCGGATTATATCATCCACAAACCATTGGAACTGTTGGATCTGGTGGAAAAACTGGAGGCAGAATTAGAAAAAACGGAGGGTACTCATGGCGAAGAAGCAGTTTCTATACGAAAATGTATATAATGATCTGAAACAGAAGATAGAGTGTGGTGATCTGAAACCGGGTGATAAACTTGCGGTGGAGGAGGATATGATTGCACATTACGGAGTGAGCGCGATCACGGTAAAAAAAGCACTGAATCTTCTGGCAGAAGAACACAGGATTCGTAGGATCAGAGGAAAAGGCAGTTTTGTCATGGAATACCCGGAAGTTGGCAGGATTGAGGTGGAAGAAAAAGCGGTATTACCGGAAAAATCAGAGAGTATTCAGACAGGGGAACCTGTTCTCGGAGTGATTTTTGAACATATCAGTTCCAGTTATGGTCTGCAGATCATGTATGAACTGGAGCAGCAGGCCAGAAAGGCGGGATACCATCTGTACCCATGTTTTTCCTACGGAAACCGGGAATTGGAGACACAGTCAATCCGCTATCTGCGCGGTATCGGTGCAAAGGGAATGTTTGTAATGCCATGCCATGGCTCGTATTATAATACCGAGATTCTTCGACTGGTGATTGACGGATATCCCACTGTACTTATTGATAAAAAATTAGATGGAATTTCACTGGATTCGGTACGGACGGACAATGTGCAGAGCATGTCGCGGCTGGTTCGGTATTTTGCGGAAACCGGGAAGAAAAAAATAGGATTTATCACAGTGGAAGAAACCGAAACGTCTTCACTTGGAGAACGCAATGAAGGATTTTATCAGGGAATCTCTGAATATGGTATGACTCCGGTCGGAAAGTGTAGTCTCCCGTATATTACATATGAAAATCCGGTGGAAGTCCGCGGAGAGATCTATCGAAAACAGATTGCAGAGTATGTTGAGAGATACAGCAAGGAACTCGAAGGTATCGTATGTGGTGAGTACAGTGTTGCCATGGAGACAGAGGCTGTTTTGGAAGCAAAAGCGTTAAAGGGCAGAATAGAAGTGTGCTGCATGGATGAAAACCACATCGAATCCGGGCAGTACAAACTGACACATATCCGCCAGGACGAGCAGAAGATTGCGCAGTGTGCGATGGAGCGTATGTTGGATAAATTGAATGGAAATACCGGAGAGGAAAAAGACTATCTGATTCCGGGGATTTTTATGGAGAAGATCATTTCTGAAAAAGAATAAAAGTGTGAAAAGACAGACTAGAGCCGGATATCCGACCTGGTCTGTCTTTCTATAAAAAATGACATTTTGTAAGAATCAGCTTACTGGCAGAAGAAAGATACGATTATTTTATTACAGTAAAGTTGAAAATAATATGTATTAAAATTAAGTATAATAAATAAAGTATATTGAAATGTTTGAAAAAAGCATATAAAAATATGATATAGTATAATAAAAGAAATACGAGAACAAAAAGTTATAAGGAGGAATCGCATGTTTGGTTTTTCATGTGCGGAATGGACAATTCCCAATGTTTTGATTAGAATCGTAGTTTCCATGATACTTGGATGTGTGATCGGTCTGGACAGAGGATTGAAAAAACGTGGAGCAGGAACAAAGACGAATACGATCGTATGTCTGGGAGCAACGCTGGTTATGTTGACGGCGCAGTATATGGAGGTATATTTTCCTGGGAAATCGGATCTTTCGCGTATGGCATCGCAGGTGATCAGCGGGGTAGGATTTCTTGGAGTAGGAACCATCATTGTGTCAGGGCATCAGGTGAGGGGACTGACAACTGCGGCAAGTTTATGGGCATGTGCATGCGTTGGTCTTGCAGTGGGGATCGGGTTTCTGGATGGTGGAGTTATCATTACGGTGTGTGTACTGATTTCCCTTCACGTGCTTCCACGTCTGGAAAAATATTTTTTTCGGCGCAGTAAATATTTATCCGTCTATGTGGAACTGGAAACCAATGGAAGCATTTCTGAATTTTTGGAAAAACTTCAGGAGAATCAGATACAGGTAGATACTATGGATGTGATAAAGGGGAAAACGAAGAAAACACCATGCGCTCTGCTGTTGACTCTGCGGTTACCTACTGCATACAAAAGTACATATGTGGAACAATTGGAAGAGATTCCGGGTGTTAACAGCGTAGACATTATCTGATAATGTACTGGTATTGTATGAGTAAGAACATGGGGCAGCTACGGGCAAGAATGAAATGAGGTTTTAACGATATTACAGACAGTAGTATTGATTTCTCACAGCACAGAGTGGTATGGGTGTAGATGAGGCACTGGACAGTGCACAGGAAACTGTAGAATTCACCATGAGTTCGAATTAAACAGTAACAGCTAACAATAGTCTTTTCATGCTTTATCATCCTTAAAAAATATGTAGAAAACAGAACAGGACAGATGTCAGCACTTGTATTTGCCCGGTTCTTTAGATATGTTTTACAGAAGTTTAGATTCTTTTTATTTTCACCCCGCAAAATTTATGTTAGTATATAATCATCTGCGAAAATCGGCGTTGACACCGGATGATCTTGGTGTTGGCGCCGTATGTTTTATGGTGGTTTATCATGAAAACAGCGAAGCAAAAGAAAGGAAAGAAGAACATGCTTCAAATCCAACACATTCGAAAAGAATATAAAACAGGAAAACTGGTTCAGAAAGCCCTGGATGATGTCAGTCTGAATCTGAGGGATAATGAATTTGTTGCGATTCTCGGACCCAGTGGTTCAGGAAAGACCACACTATTAAATATTATCGGCGGGCTGGATCGTTACGACAGCGGGGATCTGATCATCAACGGGATTTCCACGAAAAAATACAAAGACCGGGACTGGGATTCCTACCGAAATCATACGATCGGATTTGTCTTCCAGAGTTATAATCTGATTCCGCATCAGACACTGCTCGCCAATGTTGAGCTGGCGCTGACCATCTCCGGCGTGGGAAAAGCGGAGCGAAGAAGAAGAGCGAAAGAAGCCCTGGAAAAAGTAGGTCTGGGAGAACAGATTGAAAAACGACCAAGCCAGCTGTCGGGCGGACAGATGCAGCGAGTGGCAATCGCCAGAGCATTGGTCAATGATCCGGAGATTCTGCTTGCGGATGAGCCGACCGGAGCACTGGACAGTAATACCAGTGTACAGGTTATGGATCTGCTGCGGGAGGTGGCGAAAGACCGTCTGGTTGTGATGGTTACCCATAATCCGGAACTGGCGGAACTTTATGCCACAAGAATCGTCAATCTGCGGGATGGAAAGATCCGTTCGGATACGAACCCCTATGAAGTGAATGAGGCAGCACTGGCACCACCGGAACATAAGAATATGGGAAAATCTTCGATGTCATTTCTGACAGCTCTGGCACTGAGTTTTAATAACTTAAAGACCAAAAAGGCCAGAACTCTTCTGACTTCCTTTGCCGGATCGATCGGTATCATCGGTATCGCGCTGATCCTGGCACTGTCAAATGGTGTCAATGCTTATATCCAGTCGGTGGAAGAAGAAACGTTATCGGAATATCCACTGGAGATCCAGAGTACCGGGTTTGACCTGACTTCCATGATGACGATGAACATGGAGGCAGATGATAAAGACGCGGAGAAAGAAGACGACGATCAGGTCAATGTCGTGCAGATGATCACAAATATGTTCTCCACGATGGACTCCAATGACCTGAAATCGCTGAAAAAATATCTGGATGATCATGAAAAGAAAGTCAGCAAATACGCAAAATCCGTGGAATACAGTTACAGCGCAACACCGCAGATCTTTCGACTGGACAAAGATAGAGATAAGATTCGTCAAGTTAATCCGGACAAATCCTTTGCTTCTCTGGGGCTTGGTTCTTCGTCGAGTGCAAATAGTATGATGTCCTCGATGATGAGCACAGATGTGTTTTATGAGATGCCGAGAGAGGAGAATCTGTATAAAAACCAGTATGATGTAAAAGCAGGTCGCTGGCCGGAAAGTTATGACGAATGTGTGGTAGTTATGACTGCGGACGGAAGTATCAGCGATTTTCTCCTGTACACACTGGGACTCAGAGATGCCATGGAACTTGACGATATGATCGAACAGTTTATGAAGGATGAAGATGTGGATACTCCGGATAATATCGGCACATACCGTTATGAGGATATTCTGGGAACCACCTTTAAACTGGTCAATGCTTCGGATTATTACAGCTATGACAGTGAATACAAGGTCTGGAAAGACAAATCGGATAATAATAAATATATGAAAAAACTGGTGAAAAACGGGGAAGACCTGAAAGTGGTCGGTATCGTGCAACCATCGGAGGATGCCAACGGAGCCCTGCTTCGAACCGGTATCTATTATCCGGCAGAGCTGACTGATCATGTGATCGAGGAAGCGAAAAACAGTAAAATCGTAAAAGATCAGATGAAAAATGAAGATATTGATGTCTTTACCAATGAAGAATTTGGTAAAGAATCGGATAATGATTTTGATATGGGATCCCTCTTTAAGATCGATGAGGACAAATTGCAAAATGCATTTAAATTTGATGAAAATGTCATGGCAAATGCAATGGCAGGAAGTGCGGATCTCTCAGATGCATTTTCCGTCGATCCGAATACACTGGATCTTTCGGGCATGCTGGATCTGAGTGCCATCAATATTTCGCTTCCGGAAGCACCGGATCTGTCGCTCGGTAATCTGATGAGTGGAATCAAGATCCAGGCATCCAGTGAAGATGTGGGCAAACTTACTACGACTTTGTTAACTGGTTATCGTGACTATGCAAAAGAACACCCGGAAGCAGATTATTCCGGTCTGGGAGAAAACTTTATTGGTTATCTGAATACAGAAAGAGCACAGGAAATTCTGAAAAATAATATCAAAGACATCATCGAAGCGAGCGGTTCTGTCGAAGTATCAAAAGAAGAACTGCAGCAGCTGATCAAAGATATCATGACCGGATTTCAGAAGTATGCCCAGGAAAAGGGCTATACGGATATGACGAAGCTGGATGAATACCTGACGGAATATCTCCAGACAGAAGAATGCCAGCAGATCCTGACTGCCTGGGCAGAGAAAAATATTCATATTAACGGAGATGTCAATATCACGAAAGAACAGCTGGAAAAACTTTCGAAGGAGCTGCTGGAAGGATATGAAGCCTATGTACAGGAAAACGGTTACCCGGATCCGGCGAAAATGGGTGAGTACTTTATGGATTATCTGGGAACAGACAGCGCGAAGCAGGAACTTTCTGCAGGGCTTATGAAGATGATCGACACGAAGGGTGTGGAAAAACAGATATCCACGGCAATCGGAACCTATATGCAGAGTGCATTTTCTTCTTATGGAAATACTCTGTCACAGGCACTGGGGGCGCAGATTTCGAAAGCGATGGGGCAGATAATGACACAGATCGCTGGAGGGATGGAACAAGTCATGACTCAGACGATGCGTCAGCTGGGAGAGAATCTGCAGAATGCATTTTCTATTGATGCGGATGCATTTACCGGGGCATTTGATATAAGCATGGATGGAGAAGAACTGACCGAACTGATGATGTCCATGGGAAATACCGGAAGTACAACGTATGATTCAAATCTGCAGAAACTCGGCTATGCAGATAAGGCAGAACCGAGTGGTATCTCAATCTATCCGAAAAACTTCGAGAGCAAGGAACAGATCGTGCATCTGCTGGATGATTATAACAGTAAGATGGAAAGAGAAGGAAAAGACGAGCAGGTGATCAGCTACACAGATATGGTCGGAACGCTGATGTCCTCGGTGACGGATATTGTTGATATTATCAGTTATGTGCTGATTGCGTTTGTGGCGATCTCACTGGTGGTTTCTTCGATCATGATCGGAGTGATTACTTATATCAGTGTGCTGGAACGCCGGAAAGAAATCGGTATCCTGCGGGCAATAGGAGCATCTAAAGGAAATATTTCCCAGGTGTTCAATGCGGAAACCTGTATCATCGGTCTGTGTGCAGGTCTGATAGGTATCGGTCTGACACTGTTACTTCTGATCCCGGGCAATGCCCTGATTCACAAACTGGCAGATACCACTGCTGTCAGTGCATCCCTGCCGGTGATTCCGGCACTTATACTGATCGTGCTGAGCGTATTTCTTACGTTTATCGGTGGACTGATCCCGTCGAAGAAAGCGGCAAAGAGTGATCCGGTGACGGCACTGAGGAATGACTAAGTGGATTGATGAAAACCTGAGTGTAATCAGTCAGTTCAATAGAGCCGGTATTTCTTATCAAAATATAAGAATACTGGCTCTTTTTAGATTTCATTCCGCCCCATAAGATGTTATAATGTATCTCATGAAAAATCAGATCATATGTCACAGAAAAAGGAGAAATATAAATGGAATACAAAACACTTGGAAAAACCGGATTAAAGGTTTCCCGCATGGGATTTGGCGGGATTCCGATTCAGAAGATCGATGAAGAGGGAACAAGAAAGCTGTTGCAGGATATGGTAAAGCGGGGAATCAATTACATCGACTCTGCACGGGGCTACACTGTCAGTGAACAGTATATCGGCTACGGTCTGGAAGGAATCCGGGATCAGTTCGTGCTGGCAACAAAATCCATGGCGAGAACAAAAGAAGCGATGGCAGCAGATATCGAGACGAGTCTTCGGAATTTCCGCACAGACTATATTGATCTGTATCAGGTACATAATCCGAGTATGGAACAGCTGGATCAGGTGATCGGAGAAGGTGGAGCACTGGAAGCACTGCTGGAGGCGAAAAACACTGGAAAGATCGGACATATCGGAATCACGGCGCATTCCACGGAAGTTTTTGAGCGTGCGCTGACCCTGGACTGGGTGGAGACGATTATGTTTCCTTATAATATTGTGGAACAGCAGGGGGCTGAACTGATTCGTCGGTGTGGAGAGAAAAACATCGGATTTATTGATATGAAACCACTGGCAGGAGGCGCTATTGAGGACGCATCACTTGCTCTTCGATATATCTGTGCAAACAGAGATGTGACAGTAGTGATTCCGGGAATGGCAGAGATGACAGAACTGGATCAGAATATAAAAGCCTGTGAGGACGAAACTCCTCTTTCAGGAGAAGAGCTTCAGAAAATGGAAGAAATAAAACAACAGCTGGGAACAGATTTTTGCCGCAGATGTAATTATTGTGCACCGTGTACTGTAGGTATCAACATTCCAAGTGTGTTTCTTTTTGCAGGTTATCTGCAGAGATATGATCTGGCAGACTGGGCGAAAGAACGCTACAGTACGCTGAAAGTAAAAGCCTCCGCATGTATTGGCTGTGGCAAATGTGAACCGAGATGTCCGTATCATCTGCCAATCAGAGAAAAATTAAAGGTATGCGCAAAGGATATGGGAGAATAAACATGTTCAAAGATATTGTAAAAGCAAGCAGAAGCTACAGAGGATATGATGAATCTTATCATTTCAGCAGAGAGGAACTGGAAGACTTCGTGGACTGTGCACGCTTTGCACCGTCCAGTGTCAATGCCCAGCCATTTCGTTATTATCTGGCATGGGAGAAGGAAGAAGTAGACCGAATCCAGAAA